>Ga0315905_10001466_pt1 | contig 25354 bp, 25 predicted proteins | sample LakEriMetagenome_5_FD_203522 | JGI IMG/M metagenome (GOLD analysis project Ga0315905, IMG submission 203522) | Freshwater fungal communities from buoy surface, Lake Erie, Ohio, United States - Buoy 4 MA121 | ecosystem: Environmental > Aquatic > Freshwater > Lake | place: USA: Lake Erie, Ohio...
GCGCGCTTGTCTAGCGTCGTCCGATTGCCTATAAGCCGCGGGTAGTTGCTTGCGCCCTTCGTCTAGCGGTCTAGGACGTCGCCCTTTCACGGCGAAAACACGGGTTCGATTCCCGTAGGGCGCACCAATCATTTCAATGGGTTAGCTGAATTTTAGATAAGCGGTGTCCCGTCTGTGTCCCGTCCGTGATTTAGAGTGCATTAAAACTTTATCAGAAACTGGCGTGTAAAATTCGCTATTGAGCAGTGAATTTCGGAGTACCGCGGTTGTGAGCAAAAAATTAGCACAGACGACTTGATGGTCATTCCAACATCAATTTCTCGTGACCAATACGATAAGATAATTAAATCGCTTCCAATAACGCCGGATAAGCGAAAACTGGAATTATTACCCGATTTACTGAGCTATTGGTGCGAATATGTTCTGCCAGATCATGTTTTTATGCTTAAATAGCACTCAGATGAAACCGTTCAACGTCTTGAGAATGCGTCGAGATCCTTGGCTGCGGCAGACGCCGCTGTTAGGTTGCTAATTGAATCAAACGAGTTTGACCTCGGTGTTTTTCAACTAGTCAAAGAAAGAGCAAGCAGTTGGAGGCAATCTGAGTTCATCAAGGTTTATGATGAAGTTGATCAAGCCTTGGGTTTCCTTTTGAATGTCGAGTCGTCTATTGACGCGATCCTTAATCATATCAAGCCCAAACGAGGAAGGCCGCGGAACCTATTGGGCTATTTTGTCATTTCCGACCTTGCCGCGATTTTTAAATGGATTACTGGAACTGAACCCGTACGACGCGTTAGTTGGCAAGATGGTTATGAAATAGGTGCATTTCATGACTTTACTGAAATGGTTTGGATTCAGTTATTTGATCACGAACGTAAAACCTTTGGAACTTCATTCAAAAGATGGGCCGATTATAAAGCCAAAGAATCTTCCCCTATTGTGGCCAACTTCTTCCTGAGACTCGACAGAGGTAATGGATGAAATTCAACCGATATTTGGGTTATTTTCGTTCATTAGAAATCAAATATCATCTCTTGTAAAACCTGAGCCATGGTTGATGGCGCGTTCGTAAACATTCGTCGTCATCACTGGGAAACTGGCAGAAGGCGACATCTCGATGAATGAACTTACCTACACCGTCAAAGGCGCATGTAAACTTACAAACCTTGGTCCGACAACAATTTACCAGGCACTCAATGACGGTGCCTTACTTGGTAAAAAAGTTGGACGTAGAACGCTAATAACTAGCCAGTCACTTCAGCAGTGGCTGGATAGCCTTCCGGGGTATGCCCCAAAAGGAATTGTGCAACAGCAATAGATCCTTTTTGGAGGATTCATCCATGTCACATTTCAAACATTTCAAGAAATTTTGTGCCGTTAGCCGGAAGTCCAATTTGGAACCGTTGCCGGCACTAACGAAATCCATTTGGCAACCATGCCAGATGCTACCCGCCCTCATGGGCATTTTTAAAGAAAGAACACTGAAGATGACAGTATTAAATTTGGCTGCAGGTAACGGCAACTACCTTCGTTACACATCTACTATTGATCAATGGTTTATCAACAAGACCGAAATTGCCTTAAAGGCTTTTTATCTTGACCATGGATCAGTAAAAACTGGCTGGGGCTATATTAATGAGGGTATGGCGCCAGACTGGCAGTGGGACACCTTATTAGGCGTTCCATTAGCCCAACCTACAAAAGAACATCGGAGGGGCTTCTCGGCACGTGTTTGGATTCCTGGCTATAGCTGGGTCGATTGGGCAACCAATTCTACAGGTTCAAACATGGGATTTGACTCTGTGTTTGAATTGGTTTGGGGCCATAAGGACTCTCACCCCGGTGAATTTGCGGAAATCCAATACACTGGCTCACAACCACTTCGTATTGGAAAGGGCAACACCCGTAAACCCTTGTTCCAAGTATTGGGTTGGGTACCACAAGCCTCAATCCTTACAGAGGTAAAAGTAGTACCCGCCGTTATGTTCCCAAATGCTACGACGATCGCACAACCATTAATTGGTATGCAGCCGAGCGTAGCCCTTCCTTTTAACCCTTAACAAAAAGGCGCGAAGTGAACCTCATTCATTTCGCGCCCCTAACCTTGGCTTGAAAAGCATATCATGCAGAATGCTTATACTACGATTATCGGCGACGTCGCAAAGCATTACTGGGGCCAACCCAATGCTGCGCTTTCACGTGCGGATGAATTACGTTTTGGAAGCCATGGTTCAAAAAGCGTGAACTTAAAAGAAGGCGTTTGTTATGACCACGAGATTTCAGTTGGCGGTGGTGTTATCGCTCTGATCCAAGCCCATGAACCAGAGGCAGATATCAGCAAAAAACTTCAAGAATTTGGATTTCAACCATCAGGTTTTAAACCACTGTCTGAAGCAACTTGGATCTATGCCGATGAAACGGGTAAGCCTCGTTACGAGGTGATCCGTAAAAATAGTTCGGATGGTAAAAGCTATTTTCAACGCCATTACTCGGTTGATGGTCAGCGCCATAGGGGAATGACGGGTATTACGGCAGTTCCCTATAAATTGCCCCAACTCCTTCAATCAACAGACGTTGTGTTCATCACGGAGGGTGAAAAATGTGCAGATTCAGTCATTAGCCTTGGATTACTCGCCACAACAAACCATGGGGGCGCTTCTAAATGGTGGCCTTCGCTAACACCATATTTTAAGGATCGAGCCATTGTTATCCTTCCTGATAATGACACTGCTGGGCAGCGTCATGCTCAACTGGTGGCATCCAGCCTTAATGGAACAGCCTCCGTCATTAAAATTTTAAATTTACCTAATCTGCGGGAAAAAGGTGACGTCTATGACTGGGTCGCTGCAGGCGGCACAAAGGCTCAATTAATTGACCTTGCTAATGCCGCACCCAATTATTCAAGCGATCAGATTGTCCCAACAGACTTTCCTGTTCCCGCTGATAATCCGATACCGAGTCGCGTCAATCTTACGCCGTGGGCGGAATTGCCAGACGTTGAAACCCAGTGGCTCATCTCCAATATCATCCCTGCTGGAGGTATGGCGGCCCTATATGGTAAACCCGGAACATTCAAGTCGTTTATCGCTTTGCACTTGGCTGCCATGATCGGTTCCGGAACCCCGGTCTTTGGCAATGAAGTTATTCAAGGAGACGTCGTCTATATTGCTGGTGAAGGTGGCGCAGGGCTGAAGGCACGACGAGATGCTGTTATTAAGGCCCACGACGTTAAAGACCCCAAAGTTTATTTCCTTCGCGCTCAACTGGACTTGCGGAGCAGTGAAACCGACCGAGAAGCGTTACTCGCAGAAATCGCCAAGCATGACTTAAAGCCTGTTCTTGTCATTTTAGATACGCTTTCAAGGGCCTTTGCTGGCGGTAATGAAAATTCTTCAGATGACATGGGAAAGTTTATCTCGCACGTGACTGCAATCCAGTTACGCCTCAACACGGCAGTGCTGATCGTTCATCACACGGGAAAAGATGAGGCACGGGGCCAACGGGGCCACTCTTCATTAAATGGTGCTGTCGATGCCGAATTGGAGGTCCAAAAGCTATCAGAGCCAGGCGATGAAGATCGTAGGGGGCAAATTACCATTACCAAAATGAAAGACGGTGAGGATGGCTTAAAATTCCAATACCGCCTTGAAGTCGTGCATTTAAGCATGATTGACGCGTCAAAGACATCGCTGGCTGTATTCCCACTTGATGAAAATGAAGAACTAAAACAACGCCGAAAGCCTCTTACAGGGCATCGGAAGACAATCTTTGAGGCGCTGAAGCAAGTCATCGCTGAAAGCGGCTCAATTCGGGATCTACCAAAGATCCCAGATGATCGCCGCACAGTGACAGTCACCGCGTGGCGTCAGCTTTTCTACATGATGATTCCGTCCGACGGGAGCAATAACAACGACGCAAAGCAAAAAGCTTTCAAGCGTAGTTCAGAATCCCTCATCAATGACCGGACAATTGGACATTGGGGCGATTATGTATGGATTCCAGATAGTTAGAAGAGAAACGGACATACCAGACATTGACCAGACAGACATATCACAAACCAGACAGACACAGACACAACACTAGGAAGTGTCTGTGATGTCCGTCCCATTTGAACCTGCATCTCAACTGCAAGGACCCGCGTCATGAAATCACGTGTCACAAAATCAAAAGTACCATTCTGGATGCCGGACCAGCACCGCTTACCGGATGAACCTTCACTGGCTGTCCAAAGCGCAGTGGAGGGCTATGACCGGCATATCTGGGAAACAGAGCGTACATGGGGCGTTGACCGTCTACCGTCCCTTGTAAGTGATGATACACGTCAACGCTGGTGGACCGGTGTAGGAATGCTCAACACAGCCATTCGCGATAACAATGCCGTTATGGTTAAGGCTCTGGTCGACAATATGATTGTTGGCCTTCAAAAAATGATTTCCGAAGCAGAGGACGCTGGCTACGGCCCCCTTGCGCCTGATATTTGGGAGTCGGCACTATCAGACGGGCGTGTCTTACGTCTTGTCAGGTCATTTCCTGGACCTTCTTATCAACCAGACAGCCGAGACGTTATTTTATGGACGCTGGAGGATGTTGCGCGGCTGGTAGACAAACAGGATGCAATAAATAAGATAAAGGAAATGTTTCCAGGTGCGGAAATCACTGATGTCAGATTTAAATCTTAGGGCTGATGATATTCATAGAAGCACCAAGTATTTTTAGTGACACGCCACAAATTGCTCACAGCTATGACGCATTTGTAGGAGTTTTTTATTACGCTAGTGGCCAAAAAATACGCTTTAATACTCTGTGTTTTCGCATCATAAACGCTTGCCGACACTGACCTTTTTTAAAAGCCTCCGGATATCGGTCACGCGCGCGCGATAGTGTGCGGAGAAAGAAGAACATCAGGTTGATTTAAACAGACAAATTTTATGCCGTGGTAAACACTCAACCGTGGCGCGTCACAAACATCTAACGCCGATATTGGGCCCTGCGTAACATTCGACGCCAACCTTTTCCAACGCCATTTCTAACAATAGTCTTTTTCTATTTTGTCGTGGAATCCGTTTTTCCCAGAAGCGGATCTGCCGTTCATCAACCCCCAATAGCTGACCCAAATCACGCTGCGTGAGGCCCGCTAATGCCCTCGCTGCCTTTAATTGTCTTGTACTGATAAGCTTTGGTGTTTGATGAAGAGACCTTTTCTACACCCGAGCGGACAAATTCTGATCCAGAAATGCATAAAGGGCTTCGCGCAAGGAATTGGGGGATGCGCTATCCGCCTCAGTTGTAAACCCTCGCCGGACGAGTTCTTTGATCTCGCTGGTGCGCAATTCTATGGTGACGCATTTCAGACCTCGTTGGAGCCGCTGGCGGTGGATGCGCATTCGCATAGCTGATGTCGACACTAAGTTTACTCCGATTATTGCACCCGCGTTTTAATGTTCATGCAAGTGCCGGATTTGCCTTTGGTTGTTTTGCTAAGGCTGGGTTTAACAACAGCAAAAGTCTGCCTAGAGCGCGGTATTTAGATACCACAAATAGACCGATTGCAAAACTGTTGGATGGGCGAACATCAGCAACACCAAACCGGCAATGAACCCAAAACCATGATTTGCTCTATGTGTAACAGCCCTAGCAAAACGGCTTTGTCGAGAACTTCAATAGGCGCCTATGGAATGAGTGCTTAAACGAGACACTCTTTTCTTCGCTCGCCAAAGCTCGCAAGGCAATCAAAGACTGGAAGCAGGATTTTAATACCCAAAGACCCCATTCGGCACTCGGCAACATAACTCCGGAGGATTTCACACTAAAAATGCAATTGGCAAAACAAGCCGCATAAGGCAAAATCTTAAACCTAAGGTCTCTTCATTAAACTGGAGGAGGCTTTGGGCTCAGATCACTTTTTTCCAATGTTCAGTCAGCCGTCGGCTATAGAGCTATACCTAACGGAGTATCACTTTTCGGGGAGCAGACGAAGTTGGCATCTCTGTTCACTAAAGAGTTGCTGATGTTGGAGTTCTTTCCGTGCAGCTTAAGTTGCCTAAATGCCTTTAAGCTCTCGAGATTTTTAATCGCGATGGCAAGAGATGCTCTACCCGAAAACGTATTTGAAGCGGGTCGTGCCGCTGCCCAAATGCCACTCCTAATTTTAAATGATTATCTAGTTGCTTTCGAAGATTCAAAATTTGACCGTGGTAAGTTGGTTTTAGAACTAAGCTCTGCCAAGAAGTCAAAAATTAGCGAATTGGGTTTAAGCTCTACTGGTTCTTTCTCAACTCCGCAATTAGTTGGTTTTTCTCACATCTGCGATCAGCTAGCCATTGAAAATGGCTTCGCCAAGGTTGACCTAACAGGTGCACAATTTGGAAAAGAGACCCTAAACTGCGCAATATGCTAAAACTCATTCTAGGAGGGCTGGCTTTGGAAAACTGAACACCCATAATTTTCGGAGGAATACCAGCCTAACTCGCTATCCGAAAAAAATGGCAGTAGGCCATAATTGATATTCAACCAACCATAATAACTATTTGGGGTTTTTTCCTCCTGTAATTAGGGTTTTTAAAACAGACACCATAGCAAACGTCGCAATAGCAAACGGAATTATAAAAAAGACCTGAACGACAGTTAGCATTAAGCCGAAAATTAAATTTGTTTTTCCGATATTTAAAATCAAACATATAATTGAAATGACTGAAGCAAAAGTTGCTAATACAATCTGAACTTCTACCCAAGCTATTGGACCATCACTAGGATTTAAACTCGGAATCATAAACAAGCTAATCATTACAAGCTGCGACCCATAAGTGGTACCGCTTTTCCAAAATCTGTATTCGTAGGCTTCCAAAGCCGAAACAAAAGATCCGATCATCAAAATAAATGAAAATATATAAACAACATAATATGCTATTCTAATATATGTATTAGATTCAGAAAAATATCCAAGATAAGCAGCATAGCTACAAAAGAATGTTATTAAAAGAAAAAATAAAAACCTAGTCGTCATTGCTGCTCCGTCGGACATTTCTTTATTTGGCAACGATTCTACTGAAGCAACGTCAATCGAAAAGGCGATTGAACCATCGTCATCTAAACCTGAATTGCCTAAATCTTCCTTTGCTGCTTGGAACTTCTTCAAATTATCATACTCTAAACGCTTAGCGGGATCACCTAGAATTTCATATGCCTCATTCAGTTCTTTTGTAATTCTATTTGCCTCCTTTTGTGAGCCTTTAAACACATCTGGGTGATACTTTTTTAAAAGAGAAATATAAACGGCTTTTAACGGTGCTTCTTCAATCGATGGTAAAACGCTAAGCACACCATAATAATCTTTTGAAGAGTTCATCTTAATACATCTGCAATAACACCCAAAAATCGCCGATTTAGTATCCTAGGCAGGCTGAACTCGTTCCAAAAACAAGCCCGGTAGATGTGTTAACACAGTAAGGTGCGCAACAACCTGCACCAGTCAGGTCGGCGGTTACTTGAAAAGTTTCGCTAGCAACGACCAAAAACTGACCGTGGTGCGCGAGTATATTCGATTGTAGGCCGCACGCTTAGGGTCCGTTAGCCAACCCCATCCTCTTGGAGCTTTAAATCCAAGGTTGTGCCGGACAAAACGCTTCATTGAGGTTCTGGCAGCGATGCTTTTTGTGATGCTTGGCTTGCGAATACCGAATTTCATGTTATTCTCCTACCGCGTTGGAACAAGTTCTCACACATCCGAACGGATCAAAGTATAAATACTTCAACTTTATCTATGTCAGCCCCTTTTTTAATATGAAACGAAAATTACCCTAATGAGAAGCATTTTTATTGTGCCAGTAACAGTTCTGTTTTTAGTAAGTTGTGCCTCAACAAGCGGTGTGATTAAATTATCTCCTGAGACCTATAAGATAACAGCAACTGCGACCATCAGTGGAGGTGGTGAAGCTGCTGCAAGTGCGGCCGCATACCGTGAAGCTCAAGCTACATGTGTTTCACAGGGCAAGGAAATGCGGGTGGTTACGGAGCAAAATGATGCTCAAATGACTCACGGAAATGTCAACGTCACATTTCGTTGTGCTGCCGCTGGCAGTAAGTGATCGTAACAAGGTTGAATTTTTGAAAGTTTCCAAATGCGAAATGCAGGTAATGCGATCTGGTTCGTATTTGGAGGGTGGCTAGCCTCGACCATTTAGCCATCATCTTTTGCTTTTCTAGAGCAAATGCTCATGGGCACCAGTCGGCATTAAGAGGTGGCTTGGGAAAGTTGAGCAACTAAGATAAGTGTAATTTCTGCCTGAAAGCGGCATAATGCCTACGACAGGAGAGAGCGATGAGCAGACGACAGGCCATTGATTTACTACAACTTACCCCTCCCTACCCTTCTGACGTTGCCAGAGCCTGACTGCAAAAATATTACAGCCTCGTAACCATAGCCTTCATTGAATTGATGGGGTTCAGTTACGCTAACGCTCTCACCATCGCCAATCGCTAGGAAGTATTGGCCTGGACATAATCGGCTAAAAACAACAACTCCACCGCTACTGCGCCGAGTTGCAATAACCCTCGACCCTCCCACAAAGCCTTCACGGAGTTCGACACCAGCCGTTTCCCCCAACGCTTTTAAACGAACTTTGTACGAGATATCGCAGGCAGACGCCGCACTCGCTGCGATAAGTACAACCCCCAGCAAAAAAATTAAGGCCTTAATCCTTGTAATGCGCCCCATCCGTCCGCCACCCCTAAAACACTTAATCGATCATCCATCCGGAAAGCCGACCATCTGAGACAATCCAAAATATAGATACTTAGATGATTTCTTCAGCTATTCTTTTGTATCGAACAGAAGATATGTATGAGACCCCAATCAAAGCCGCACCTATCGTTCCAGTGAACACGGTTGAAACTTCATGAAACGTGCTAATAAACATAATTCCTGCAAGAGCCAATATGGCATAGAAAGCTCCATGCTCGAGGAACTGGTATTTGGTTATCGAACCTGATCTAACAAAAAATATCGTTAGAGATCTTACGAACATAGCACCTATTCCGAGTCCAATCGCAATAATGAAAAGGTTAGTCGACAATGCAAAAGCTCCAATAACACCGTCAAACGAGAAGCTCGCATCGAGCACCTCAAGATAGAGAAAACCGCCTAAGCCTGTTTTGACTGCTCCCGCTGTTACCTCGTCTGGCGCCTCAAGAAGGTGTCCAATCACGGCAACACCTATAAATGTGATCAGACCAAAAAGTGCAGAAATCAAGAATACATGTGCTTCTTCGACAGTCAGCATTAGAGATGTAAAATATATTGCAAGCAAGAGAATGCCAATCTCAAGGGTCTCAATGTTAGCAACCCTCTTAATAGGCGCTTCAATTACTGCGATCCAATGCACCTCTTTTTCCGAGTCAAAGAAGTATTTCAATCCCACCATTCCGAGAAATGTACCTGCAAATCCCATTAGTCCAATATGAGAACCTTTGAGTATTGCTGCATACTTTGCGGGTTCATCGAGTGCTAATGCTAACGCATCAATTGGTCCAAGCTTCGCGGCGATGGCAACCACTAAGAAAGGGAATACAATTCGCATACCGAACACTGCTATCACGATACCCCACGTTAAGAACCGCGTCTGCCATTTTGGTTCCATGATGCTAAGTACTTTAGCATTAACAACTGCGTTGTCGAATGAAATGGAGACTTCTAAAACTGCAAGGATGGTACAAATCCAGACGGTTGATAAAATGCCTTCGAGTGTTCCAGTATAATGCCACCCTAGCCAGCCTCCGAGCGCGAGAGCAACTATTGTGAATACGACGGACCCTTTATAATTAGACACTTTCTCCCCTCCTAATTAACCAATTGTACTTGAACGAGGCGTCCGCCATCTTCTCGCGAGAGAAGTATCTGACCTCCATCTGTAAGCTTAACTTTGTCACCTACCGGAACATCTCTCTTCGCGACAACGTCAAACATTTGCAGCAATCCCGTATTCACGAGAAACCAATCGCCTTTATGAAGTCTAAAATAGCCAACCCTCTTTTTTTGATCCGCTGAGAGTTTCTCACCAGGAAATACAAATCGGTTCGCATGCCATGGAAAAAGCGACTGACCATCCCAAACCATGACACGGTGGTTATCAGGTTTGTAGTTACCACCACGCCGACATGAATAGAGGTTCAGTACAGCAAGTTTGTCAAGATAAGGTGTTCGACAATATGGGCAACAAGGGCGTGTCGTGTTGTCGAATACGTACCATCCCATTTCACATTTCTTCGCGCAAGGTTGCAATAAATCTATAGTTTTAATGATTGCGTTTTCCCAGTCGCTCGCTGTCGGCCTTTTCTGCGAATCATGCAGACCCCCGATAAACGCCTTTTCGAATAAATCAGATAGATAAGGACCAGTGATGCTGTAGGGCATACGATGGGGGTCACCCCAAGGTTGTTGCGCTTTACTAATCTGGTCTTCTTTAACTCTGTTTTGTGTGTTAGTTGGATGCTCGATAAAGAGTGCAGCAGAACCCATCATTAGTTCCTCATCCTTAGCCGCATCAAAGTCATGTATCTTACTACCTCTTAGAGGGTGACGATACAGAAGATAAACATAAATAAGAACGGATAATGCGTGGCGATCTGTGTAAGACGAAGGAAGCTTTCTTCTAGGGTCAGACCTGTCGAGGCTCTGTGTTTCAACGACCTCAGGCGCGATAAAGTCAGGGGTTCCCACAACTCCGGGAGGATACTTGTTCGGGACGACTAGAGTATCAATATCAATGACACATGCTTGCCCAGTTACAGGATCAACCAAAACGTTATTATACGACAAATCCGAGTGAGCGAGACCCGCTGCATGAAGTCGCCTCACTGCTCGACTAATCGATAAACAAACCTGCAAATGTGTGAGCCAGCTTCCTTTTTCCTCTGGAGGTAGGTACTTTCTCCTATTCGAAGCACTAGCAAACCATTTACCCTTCTTTTCGTGCCCTTTTATACCGAGGATGTCCCCATTCACGGAGCCGTGCGAAAAGAAGAAACATGACTTATAAGCCGGCACAACGACACCAACCCTGCCATCTTTCTCAACTATCCCTGTCGGCCAACGAAATAACTCAGCCCAATAAGTCCCGCCCTCTTTCTCAAGAATACCTTCTCGATATGAACCAACTATTGCCTTCAGCCTCTCCTTGCCTTGGAAGTCTAACTTGTCCCTAAAGAAAGCCACTACATAAGATTTGTCGGGGCTGAAATAGACATCTTTCATGCCTCCCTGTGCAGCAATCGTGTCTACATACTCTACGTGTTTGCCATCATGGGTGGACAGTCTAACTATTGTCATGCCGCAATCTCTCCAGACGGCACCAAGACAATGATTGTCCGATCATCGTGATTTCCCGGAGACCAGAAGTCCAGCCAATTTAGCAACCTCTTTTCAGTTTCGTGCAGGTCGTCAGATACAATCAAATGTTCCTTTAAGTCGCCTTCCCAAAATTCGGCCCACTTTTCAGAACTGACAAAATCAGCTTCGGTAGGGAATTTTGGATCAGTGATACCATCAGTCATGATTGCAAATACAGAGAACTCTGGCAACTCAACGAAAGAAACTCTCTTATGTACATCTGAGCTGTCGGCGAATTCTGCGCTCTGTAAGAAACGAGTTTGTCCGGCAAACTCACCTCCATCCGCCTTGGTCAGCGGCACGACATTGTTCGTTCTCTCCGAATACACTGCAGCTCCACCGTCACCGATGGAAAAACACGCGAAGAACCACCCGGATGAAGTCTTCTTGCAAGCGGCTATAATCAACGTAGTGTAAAATGCACTATTTTCAGCACCAATAGCTCCGGCTTCAGTTTCTAAGGCTTGCGCCCCTGCGAAAGCTGCCTGCGCTAAGGCTTTATAAAGTTTGTCTTTAATTTCACGGCTAGCGGATAGATCTCCGTTTTTATGCGAGGTCAGCAGTGAGTTGAGCGAAGGATCTACTTTTTCTGTGAGGAAGGATGGCAGGACTTTCGCTATCGTGTCCACTGCGATCTTAGAGCCTCGGCGAGAGTAAATTGCCGAGCCCGCCCCATCTGCGACCGCGGCTACATACCATCCTCCGCTGTTGAGCAGCATAAAATCATCGTCCCTGAACCCCCCAGCTCTTGCATGCGAACGCCCACGCTTGCTTACTCCGACACAGAACAGATCACGCCTCAGAGACAAACTGGCCTCATCCGGTTTCCAATAAAGCCCATCGCGATTGCTGGGAGTATTCGTCCATAGAGTTTTAGGGTCTGGAATAACTACAAGGTTGGCTAGCAACTCAGTCCTCTGACCACCAATTGTCTCAAATTTGAGCTGAAATTCTCCAGCTTTCACAGGCATCCCCTGAAGTACCCCAGCTGTCTCATCCCAATATAGTCCAGATCCGGTATCGGATAATAGTCGTAAGTTCTTGATGTCATCAGCGGAAAAAGCGTATTCATATGCCTCGCCGACTCTCGCGTTCATCAAATGCAGTGTGGCTCTCTTGGTTAATATTGTTGGGGTGTAAGGCTTAGTAGGTTGGAGTTCCGGTGACTGCAGTGCATTCGAATTGATTATTTGTTGCGTAACGGACTGGTCCGCACCACTAGGCCGCTCTTCGTCGGGCGGATTTGGATATTTGGATGTTTCTTTCCGCAGGCTAAAACTGTCAGCGTTGAGCTCCTTTAACTTATCACCCAAGTTAGGGCGCGGAGGTTGAGGGTCTTGTTCCTTCCAATAATCGTTCAACGCATTTAAAAGGCATCGTAGTTGTTTATCTCTGTATTTGCTAAGCGTCGCCTCGGCCTTAGTTAAATTTAACAATTCCTCGATGGAGACTGCTGCGTACGGCGAGTCCATTTCCCTTAACTTACTTAGGCAGGAGTGAATTACCTCACTGTCACTATTCATACGCCAGGAGGTCATCCACGCCCCCTCTTAAAATCAATAGTTCCTCCGGCTTCAACGGCGCCATATGTTCCAATATTCCCGCACCACGGACATGTGTTCTCGCCACCACTCTTTATACAATGAACCCCCCCGCAGCTGCAGTTGGCCAAGCCATAACGAGCATTGCAATGAGGGCACTGCGGTTGCCCCACTAGCTCAGCAGAGCTAATCTTTTCGCCAGAAAGGTGATCGCCACTCAACTCAAAATAGCTATTTTTCACCGGTGCAGTATACGCCAGCGAATACCGTTTGGGGCGAAACATCTCGGACAAGGCAGGATCCGAAGTGAGAGCTTTTTCGAACATTCTTTCAAATTTGACTAGATATGGAAGCTTCGTCGAGGAGCATTTGGCCAAGAACACGGCATATCGATCATCAACACCGAATGTCTTCATATTTTCACTGTATTTTTCCGCCCTTTGAACTACGTCACTATCGATTTTTGAAAGTTGTACTCTAGATTGATCTACCCCATGCACACTCCGACTATGACTTTGGATAGACATACTCATCCAAGTAATAAACTCTGAAAATGCCGACGGATCTTTATCATCAAATATGAGTACATCGTCAGTTATGCTCTGTAGTAATTGCACATCGGCTCCATCACCAATGGAAACCGCAACCAGATGAGCCCTACTTCGAAATTTTTCATTCCAGCGCGCCGTTGCTCCCCGAGTGTCATCTGTCGGATGACCATCTGTCAGAAGAAAGACGATTGGTTTCCAGTCCCCCTTCCTATCAGGCGTAGTTAACACAACAACCTTCTGAATCTCGTCCATCAGATGGTTGAGGGCGCTTCCAAGAGCTGTCCCCCCCCCAACAGGTAGTTCTGGAGCCGTAACGGAAATTAAATCCGTCAATTTAAGTACGGTTTTGGCTTTTCCAGCAAATACTATTATGGAAACGTATACGGATTCAAGAGCATAGGGGTCTTTTCTCAATGCAGACAGAATTGACGCAACACCTTCCTCCAGACTGTAGAGGTTTTGTCCCAACATCGACTCGGAGACATCGATCAGCAAGAATATGGGCAATCTTCGCATGCTGTCTCCTCAAAAGACCAATTGAATTTCAGGGGGTGCAGGAGGAAGTAAAATAACAGCGGAAACCCCACGAGAGCGGCTACCAACGGCTATTGCGGACGATACCCACTTAAAGAAACTGGTGAAGCTTGCGGTATCCAACGTATCGAGCGACACGATATGATCGCATAAAGATTCGAGATCTTCACTCCGTGCTCGAGGACCCGCGATGCAACCGATAATGCTCGCAAATCCAACGGCTCTTGTTGCCAGGCACATTTCATTAAACAACTGAATGTCAGACGGTTTTCCGTCCGTCATAATAAACAGGAAGGGTGCCCAATCACCTTTTGCTTCGGCCGTGGACTTTTGAACTTCTTGTTCCACTTGTTGCGTTAACATCTGAAGTGCCAACCCTAAGTGTGTTGGCCCCGATTGAGGACAGTTTATGTGCGGTAACTGCAACTGATCAAGCGCAGTGAGTGGAACAACCGTCTTTGCCTCAATATCAAATGTTATAATACTGACATAGACACTCTCTAGCGCATGTGGATCCTGAATTAAAGCACTCATCATAAGGCTCATGCCAGTATTAACTGCTTCTATAGGCTCCCCGTTCATCGAACCTGACGTATCCAACAAAATATAAACTGGAAGTCGCCTCATTATAAGTTTCCGAACCTTTCTAAATCAAACAAGGTTGATTTCCGGGGGAGGCGGAGGAAGTTCACTAAGTTGAGCAGTATCAGACTTGTTTAGGTCTACCTTTTTCGACGATGTTGATATACTTGCTGACACCCATTTGAAGAACGCGCCTATTGTGTTGCTATCGGCTGTATCAAGGCTCACTACAACATCCGTTATCTCTTTAAGTACACTGTGATTGGCATTTGCCCCTGCGGCGCAAGCAATAACTACACCTGTTTTTGTCTTGCGAAAATGCTGGAGACCATGTTTCCAATCGTCGGTCGGTTCACCATCAGTCATGAGGAAGATGAGGGGTTTCCAGTCGCCCTTGGCTTCAGCACCAGACTTTCGCACCTCACGTTCGATGCAGTCCGCTGTAAGCTTCAAAGCCGCGCCAAGCGCCGTCGTCGACCCCGCAGTCAGAGTCGGAATCTGGAATCCAACTAACTCCGTAAGCGGCACAACCTGTTGTGCCTGGGAATCAAATGTAATTAGGCTTAAATATGCGGTTTCTATAGCAAAAGGATCTGCTCGGAGTGTGCTAACCAGAAGTTGCAATCCATTTTTCACAGCTTCAATAGGCTCTCCGGACATTGAGCCAGAGACGTCGAGAACGAGATAAACTGGGAGTCGTCTCATGACTTTCTATTCCTTATTCAACAGACACGCCGTATTGGCTGCAGATCTTTGCTAGACCACCTGAATACCCCTGTCCCACGGCTCTGAATTTCCAATCGCTCCCGTTTCTATATATTTGGCCGAATATCAGTGCTGTTTCTGTGGAATAGTCTTCAGAAAGGTCGTAACGTACAATCTCCTTGCCGATCTCGTCATTTAAAATTCGTATGAATGAATTTCTGACTTGTCCGAAATTCAACCGAGATCCTTCAGCGTCATGTATGGTGACCACCAAGGAGACCACTGTGCACTCAGTAGGAACCCGTTCAAGATTTATCCTGACGGACTCATCATCCCCATCACCGGCTCCAGTCCTATTATCTCCAGTGTGCATTACTGATCCATCTGGAGACTTAGTGTTATTATAGAATATAAAATGTTGGTCTGAGATTACCTTTTCGTTATGACTCAACATGAAGGCGGATACGTCAAGATCAAAATTTGTTCCATCACTGGAACGCGCATCCCACCCCAGTCCGACTAGAACCTTTTTGAGGCCCGGCTCCAACTGAGAAAGAGATACGTTGCCACCTTTGCTAAGAGATATTGCCATCTAATTATTACTCCAAACTATATGTCGTTCAAGTAGACGTTATTCTAAAGAGCGTGAATCACCTGGGGTAAGAGGTCGAACGGCGTCTTGCCCTTGGCTTGTTCTCCTATTGCATGGATTTTCCATTCGCCATTGACTCTGTAGATTTTCGCCATGATTAGCGCTGTGTGACTTCCGCTTTCGCTTACGTTAAATTTTATAAGTTCTTTGCTTGTCACCTCATCTACGACCCGGCAGTAAGCATTAGTTATCTTATTAAACGAGTGCCCCTCATAGGACGTCACGACAAACACCAGAGCTTTAATTTCCGGAGGCACTCTAGACAAGTCAACGCGAATAACTTCATCATCGCCGTCACCGTCTCCGGTTCTATTGTCGCCGGTGTGAACAATTATACCGTTAAAGGTGTCAAGCTTATTATAAAACGCAATGTCGATAAGTTCATTGTTGTGGTCAAAGATAAGACAGGAAGCGTCCAAGTCGATGCCATTCTTCTGCCTTAAGAGCCTACCCATGAAACCTTTTTTTGCTGCATCCCACCCCAAACCCATTAATACACCAGTTAGATTGCCTCCATCTTTTGCTAGGCTGATTTTTTGCCCTTTGACAAGCGATATACTCACATCCGTCCCCTATCAATTTTTATCATGTACATAACGAGAAGAAAGCAACAAATATTCAATATACCTAATTTGTAAGTTATTATTTATTGGTCGTCAAACCTTTATGGCATATTGGAGTGCCCACGGTGAAGTGGTCCACTTTTTGGGATAATTTTGCCCCACGATAGGGAGGACCACGAGATGACAGGCAGACTGGAAAAGGCCGAAAATATAGTTAGGAAGCTTCGGCAGGTTGAGGTTTTACAAGGTCAAGGACCGACCTAGAGGGTTACCAGACTGACCTTTTACATATCGCCCGGGAGGTTTGCCTTGTTTTTGATCTGTAGTTTCAGGCATTTGTGAAATCCTTTAATATCTGTAATACGACATTTATACCCTAAATACGACATTTTGACAACTTGATGTCAGGCATAAATGAGATCAAAGCAAAATCAATTTGACAATTGGTAGTTTTGTGACACCTTCACATGGTCATCAGGACGGGGTTGACGCCCCACCAACCTGCCGCAATTGGCAAGGTGGTTTCCCGCGAGGGAGATGTGGCCGCAAGGCAATGTTGAGCGTCAGCCCTTCTGCGCAACAGCGTTGGAGGGTATTTTTATGTCTGCAGATATTATTCAATTTAGCGACTTTGGTGAGACAATCACCGTAAGGCGGAAAGACCGCATTCCTCGGAAAACTTTCTTCTATTTGGGTAGCCACACCTTTAGCGGAATGCCGGGGTCAAGCTGGTCAACAGGTTACTGGGTTGACCGGTGTGAAGACGGAAAATGCTGGCAAGTTCTCTGCACCACTGACGACAGTGACGATACGCCTGTACCGATTGAATATTTAGATGCTGATGGCGTCAAAGCATATTTTGATAGCGTCGGCTTTTACGTTTCCGATGAGCGTTGGCATGCAATGGGGTGGCGAGAGCGTCATTCAAAAATTCATCAAGCTGACATTATTGCACTGCCAACGACTGGTTAAATAAGAGCGACGACTTCCCAAAAAGGCTTGAAAAACAACAAGCATCGCCAGATGAAGAAAACACAATTCTTCTGGTGATAATCTGAAACATTCACAAGCAACAGACCATTTCATAGGAAATCCAAATGGGCAAAGTTACATTACTGCCACCAGCAACCTCCTTGGACGAGATTCCACAAGCGATCTCAATAATTTACGGGAAAAATATTAGAAGCAATTCCGACAAGAACTTGAGTCCGCAGAAAGCAGGACAAAGCGACAAGGAACTTCAACGATTGATCAACGAGGATTACAAGGAACACAAGAAGAGGTATCGAGCCAAGTTGACCAACGTGCCACCGAGCAAAATGAAATTGGAAGAAATGCGGGAGTTTCTCAACAAAATTCACCCAATATTTTAGGCAAAGAATTAGGGACTAGGCGTATCCGCTTAGAGCTATTAACTGCTGCTAGCCTTCAGTGATTAGTGTGTATCGGCTTTTTAAAAGTGTTGATCCATCACCCTCGCTTCAAGATTCACCTTATGTTAGCTCATTTTCAAGTCGGTTGGAGGCGTTATCTATGATGTTTATTTGGGGTCGCACTGTACTCGCTCTAGGCCTTGTTTTGGGCGTGACTACAGCTCTTTCTGGTCGCGCTGTAGCGTTTCCAATTGTGAAACAAGAATGCAAAATGGACCCTTTTGAATGCGCTCGACAGGGCAAACTTGTTGCCATTTCTATTTATGGATCAATAGGCCGCGAAGACGCAGAATTTTTTGCAAATATTGACAGTGCGATAAAGGCTGATGCGCCTTTTCCCAAGATTTTTCTAAATTCCGAGGGCGGCAGTATGGAGGCAGCAGAATTTATTGGCCGTGTCCTGAGGAAACGTGGTGCAACAGTGGAAAGCGGCTCGCCCTACCTCAAAGCAGACGTTGTCGAGTGTTCTTCTGCATGTGTGATCGTAGCTGCAGGCGCAACAAAGCGGCTGCTCAACCAAATTGGGTTACATCGCGGCTATACATCCAGCTACGGTGGTCCAAAAAAATGGTCTAATACCGAGATGACGGATAGCGAGTTAGAGGATCATCTAAAATATTTTGATGAAATGGGGATTAATCCAGAAATTAAAGAGATAATCCGTTCAACATCCTCTGATATGATGACAAATATCTATTTTGATCCAAAAATTGATTTTCAAGATCAATTAATCACCAAACTAGGTTTTCATATGGAGAACCGTCCAGCACCAAGCCCGGCTGGTGAGCCAACTGAAAAAGATCGCCGCGATGCATCGGACGGTCGATACAGGCAAGCAATCTTCTACGGTAATAATCGCGCTATTGCAGAATATGTCACAGAAATTTTAAAAACCGGGCCAGACTATGAGCCGGATTATGCGTTAGCTAATGATGTGTTGCAGATAGGCGTGGACCGCGATGACCCTAACAGCCTTCACCATTTGGGATATCATCTGCGTTATGGAAAAGGTGCTAAAAAAGACCTCAAAAAATCAACCGAGTATTATCTGCGAGCCGCTCGTCTCGGATATCCAATATCTCAAAACAACGTAGGCTGGGCTTACTATGAAGGTTCTGGCATCAAGCGCAGTATTCCTGACGCGGTATTCTGGATTACGCGAGCCGCAGATCAAGACGTAGCGTTTGCCTATGGCTCGCTCTGCGAGATGTATGATGCAGGGGATGTTTTCCAACCAAACAACGTAGAAGCCTATAAATGGTGTCGCCTAGCTGTTGATAAGGAACCAGAGGGCCGCACAAGGGACAATAACGTCAAGATACTCGCTAAATATCGTAAGAAAATGACTTTGAGTGAACTCAATCAGGGTGAGACGCTAGTTAAAAACTGGAAGCCTCTCGTCGATGGTGGGGTGCAAATGTCTGATACGGATGATGGTTAGTGGGTTCAGCAAGTTCAGCCCGAGAGACCAGGAGGCGGAAATGAAGACCGCCGATGTTTGCTGTAAGTCCATCATCTGTTAAGAGACGTTCTATAAGTACACAGGAAAGCTTGCAGCCACCGCGTTTTGATATTGTACAGGATAATGTCTGTTCCCATGACGAAAGCATTGTGTAGCCTGAACGCGACATCACTTGAATTTTTTAGAATTTTTCAATTGCTTCTTCCCTTAGACGGATGACTGAAGTGCGTGCTCGGACTGAAGCCAAATTGAGATGATCGAGCTTGGAAGCGGGAACTTGTATAGGCAACGGTTTGACTAGAACGTCATTTGGGGAGCCCAGATATCCAACACCACTGTCGTCGCCATCATCGTCGCCTTGCTTGGTGTAGTTTATCGCAAGATCTCCATCTAAGCCGCCATTGAACTCCCAGACGTCCAGATATTGGTCACCGTCGTAACCATAGCCTTCACCTTCTATGGTCACTTGGAGACCGCTTACTATGTCGTTCCACTCACTCTCCTCAACGTTTATGCTGACCATGATGCCGTTGCCCCAGTGCGCGGTAAATTCAGCGTGATCTTTGGTCGTCCCAGACATTGCTTCATACTCCTATTTTTAGATATCTACCGTGGGTGGAGCAGACGAAGAAAGGTTTTGATATAGCGATCTCAATTATGCCCAAACGCGAGAGAATTTAGCCGGTAATTTTTCCGATATATGGCGGCCAATCGACCTCGTAGCCCTTGGTGGGATATTGGGGTTGATTATGAAAATCGTGAAGTGTGTAGACTTCTGAATTCTTCAATTTCCAAGCGGAGTCATGTTCTGAACCATCTACAAAGTGTTTTACGTCAACGATCTCAAGCCAAGTTGGCAGTTTTCCTACGCCACTTTGAAATAAAGCAAAATCAGCCTCATCGTTATGCAGAGGGCTCTTGAAACCTAATTCTTCAAGATATTCTGCATGATTTTCAATTTCTCTAGGGTTCATTGCGCCAAACACCATAATCTCACCGTCGAAAGCACCGCGAGCAGCGTGATGCACCAACATCGTCCAACCCTCGCGCGGCATGGTGTCGAGTACAAACGGCCTCAAAACAATAGCGTAGAAGGGCATAACTCTGATTGCCAATGTACTCTCCAATCGTTGTTTTCAGTGTTGGTCAGTGTTTTTTGATTTTCAATCATAATTATAGATAAACACTTAGCCCGTGTAGTCTGTACTCAGAATACTTCGCGTGACCTCACCCAACCTCGCCATTTGCGAACCCAACGACCCAATTATCCACTCCATCCCACCAATTAAGCAGAAATCTCAAGCCGCCGAAAATCAAGAAGAAAATTGGAACGCTTCTGAGATTAGGCGTCTTAATGCCTGCGTGAGTGACCATGGCTTATTGCCATCACGAAGAGCGCAAACAATCCAAATGCGACCCATAAGACGGCGTTGTAGGTGGCCCACAATGTATTAGACACTTTAGTCATTTGGTTGGTCCAGCGGTTAAGTCTCCATTTTCAGAAGCTTAGCGTACTTGGGTGACAATAACTGTCATCGATGTCTTTTTGGATTAGATCAAAAAAACCCCTTAAACATCACAAAATCAGATCAACTTGATAAATAAATCTCCGAAAAATTTTGACAATGATTTGACTTTTTACTCATCAAGGCAAAATCTAATGATAGTATGAACACTCATTTAGAGGGCCATGTAATGACGACTGTTTGGGGAATTCATATGGGCGAACATGTCGGCGACAGGCCTTTAGACGGCAATTACGTTGCAATTGGTTGGCCTGAACTTGGTGATATTAGAAATATTGCCGACAACAGAGACGCTTTTAAAACAAAACTAAAAGCCGCTATAAAATATAAGAGTGAAGGAGCAATCCCCGTTCATGCTGGTGTACTTTATCGATTTGTACATGTGATGAAAAGTGGAGATCTGGTCGTGTTTCCATCCAAACACGACAGAAGCGTTAATATTGGGCGATTTACAGGTGAAGCCGAATATGAACCAGCTGATGCAGATCATTATCCTAATCACAGAAGTGTCCAGTGGTTGGGCAAATATCCAAGGAGCGATTTTTCTCAGAGCGCGCTATATGAGATAGGATCAGCGCTTACGCTGTTTATGGTCAAAACTCACGCAAGTGAATTTTTGTCTAAAGTTGGTGTCGCACCCACTATTTCAACGCCAACGTCTGAAGAAAATGAAACCGACGACGAGACGGCAATCGCAACGGTTTCACAGCGAGCGGAAGAGACAACCAGCGACTTCATCATTCGCCGACTTTCAGAAGGCTTAAACGGCTATCAATTTGAAGAATTTATTGCTCACATACTAGAGTGCATGGGTTATACAGCACGCGTCACTCAAAAATCAGGCGATGGCGGTGTAGATATTATAGCGCATCTAGATGCTCTTGGTTTTCAACCCCCAATTATAAAAGTTCAGTGTAAAAAAATTACGGGTCAATCTGGAGCGCCTGAAGTCAATCAATTACTAGGAACGCTCGGAGAAGGTGAATATGGCCTTTTTGTTAACCTAGGGTCATTTACAAGACAAGCAAACGACTTGGAGAGAACAAGACCAAAATTGCGATTAATTGACGGAGAGCAATTAGTAGCATTCGTGCTCATGTATTACTCTAAGATATCGCCAAGATATCGCTCCCTCCTCCCATTAAAACAAATATATGTTCCCGATTTTGGCGTTACAAGCCAATAAAATATATCCTTTATAAACTAGATTAATCTATCATTGAATATGTTGAGCAATAAACTTGCTAAGTTTGGCGAGACATGAAGGTTTCTCTCGGATTTTGATTTTCTGAACTAACCCAGTTTGGAACTGGAGCATCGCCTTCGGTTACTGATATCAATCCTTGGCCGTGCAGCCACGCAATATGGTCGCTCCAACTAGGCACTGGTTGTGGTGGACGACCACCCAGGCTAATCCGAGGACATGTAGGCTCAACTTCCATAGCATATTCATAAGCTGCCTTAAGAGTTGAAAATTCATCAAAACGAACCGCGGGTAGAATTTGTAAGTTGCGATATGTGATCATTACAACAGGCTTATCAAGGTCAGTCTCCGGCATAATTTTCATAGAAGCAGAAACTGCCCCTTCCTGATCTTTCGAATAATTTGAGGTAATTCTCATTACGTACATTCGATCATCTCGGTAATTATCGCCATTAAACGATTTCATCTCGACCTCCGTATGTTAATTAAGGCTCTCTATTTTTTAAGGCTTAAACTAGCCTGTCTAGCTGCGTCTGATCTATCATCATCTGAACCTTACCACTCTCCTAAATCTTCGGCGCACCCTGTTCGATAAACTCGCGGCGGTTTTCAGCGAGAATCTTGGCATATGTCTTTTCCATCATCCTGACGCTGGTACCGCAGTTTTCAGCGATGACATTAAGCGGCATGCCGCCTTCGATAGCCATCGACACATAGGTATGGCGGAGAGCGTAAAGGCTGCCCTCCATGGGCAAGCCTGCAGCCCTCAGGGCCTCCTTAATCGGCCGGGTCTGGTCAGAACGCTTCCATCGGGTGCCGTCCGTCCGAACAAAGATGTAATCGTCCACTGAACGGCTATTTGTAAGGTTGCGAAAAAAATTGATAGCACTGGACTGAAGGATGACATTCCGACTTCCCGTTTTGCTGACATTAATCCTGAGCGATCCATTATCAGCATCAAGATGACCGATACGAGCCTCGGCCAGTTCGCCATAACGAGCGCCTGTCAGATAGCAACCCGTGATGATGTTAGCGGTTTCCTGATCGGGGGCGCTGTCAATTAACTTACGGACCTCAGCGGCGGTGTAACGGATGTCTCTGGGCTTGGACACGCCGTGGAACGGCTTCACCAACCGCCATGCGCTGTCATCGCTTATCCTGTTGGCAGGGTCTTGTACGGCGTGATTTAAAAGTGCCTTGACCATCGAAAGTACACGATTGGCGCTATCCTTGGATCGGCGAACAGCTTCGGGATCATCAGTAGACTTGATCAACGAGTTCAGCCAACCGTCCAACTTTGTCTTAGTTAGCGTTGTTACGAGCTGGGTGCCAAATTTAGGCAGGAAGTGCTTTTCCAAACGGCCAACCGTATCAGCGGCAGTTCGTGGGTTTCGACCAGTCAATACGTCGAGATAGGTCTTTGCGGCCATTCTGACCGTAAGCAAAGCAGGCACAGCGCCATCAGACGTTGTACTGCCTTTTTTCTTGGCTAATTCCTGCGCCTGCCAAAAGGTCAGGTAGACTACGCCGTCCGCCTCGACAAAATCATCGGCAGAGCCAACGGTTGTCGTTTTTGCGCCACCCTTGCCGTCCGCCACTTTTAGAACCCATGTTCCAACCGTCTGATTACGGCGATAGCCGAGCGAGAGACCTGCGCCGATGCGCACGAATACGGGCTTCTTTGCTACGGGAAGTTTCAGGCGTCCCGTCCTGTTCTCAAGTGCATTACTGCGGATACTTCTTGCCATTGTTCTTCAGTATCCCGTCTGTGTCCCGTCGATGGGGGCAATCTATAGCGGTTGACTACGAGTATCAAGAATTATATTTCAATTATTATCAAGCATTTTCATGATGATAAGCGATCAATAGAGATCAACTACGAAATTATGCATTCGCCCTTTCACGGCGAAAACACGGGTTCGATTCCCGTAGGGCGCACCAGCTATTTATTCATTGAAATCAATGTTTTAGAATGAACCCGGCCATATTGTCCGGGGCCTTTTTTGCATGCGCGGTCCATGTGGTTTTACCCGGTGGATGGCGGGCGTCCCGACTGTTTGCGGGGCTTAGAGCTTTGTGAGCGCGTTGCTTTGATGCTTTTTTGAGGCGCTTTATGGCGCGCTTGATTGCGTGTCCGAGCGTCGTCATCGTGTCCGATTGCGTGTCCGGTGAGAAACGGGTCAGTTCCGTCTCCAAACGGTATAAATCGTTGAGTTGTCCAAGTTTTTTCCGTAACTTTTCCAGCGACAACGCCAACGTTGGATTTCCAGCGCCGTAAGCCTTGTTCATGAAGGCAGATTGGTAATGACAGATGATGACCGCCTTCCGAAGATCATGCATCGCTTCCGGTGTTGCTTTCCGAAAACTCTGCGGTACCGATTTTCGCGCCCGGCGAAGGGCTCTCGTCGCACGCGAGGCGAGGATGTCGGGGGTTTCCTGCGGTTCGGGCCATGCGGATAGCCGGGCTCTGACGCGATGGGCGTCGATGCTTGCCTGTTTGAGCAAAGCGCGATCCCGATCCTTGCTTCCCGCTGTGTCACCCAGAAGTTCAGGGGGGAGTGAACCGGGATCAAGCTTGTGGTTCTGCCGGATCAGCTCCCTCACTGTTTCTGTGACGACGACTGCATCGCGTGCGGCGGAGAGTGTTCGGGAGGCCCGGGCAAGCTCGTCGCGGCAGGTCTTTGCCGCGGTGCGAAGCGAGGGGGGTGCCAGCCTAAACAAGGCCCGCGCTTCCTTGATCCTCGCTCGGTAGACATGGATGGCTCGGCAAGGATTTTTTGGAGTCGTGTTGCGGTACCGCGCAGCGATCCCGAGCACGCGCCGCAACGCTGCGAGCCAGTCCTTCCAGTCGGGTGACGAGGCTGGCGGGTGCGTCACTCGGGTCTTCTCCGATCTTGCTGGCGCGTTCACACGAGGAATGTTACCGAAGTCCGAACGCAAATTTATGTCGAAACTAGAATATCGCGGACGGCTTCAATCACGCTTTAATCAATCATCGGGGATGATTGACGTCTTGTGTAGTCGGTTTATCGCGGACGCGATGGGTCGCAGTCATTCGGGTTGTGCGATGGCGTTTGACGGTTTCGGAAGTGATGGGGTAGGGCGGAGCGCATGACGTATGATTTTGTGATTGTCGGGGCCGGTTCGGCCGGTTGCGTTCTCGCCGACAGGCTGACTGCCAATGGCAAATATTCCGTGCTCCTGCTCGAGGCCGG
>Ga0315905_10001467_pt1 | contig 25347 bp, 17 predicted proteins | sample LakEriMetagenome_5_FD_203522 | JGI IMG/M metagenome (GOLD analysis project Ga0315905, IMG submission 203522) | Freshwater fungal communities from buoy surface, Lake Erie, Ohio, United States - Buoy 4 MA121 | ecosystem: Environmental > Aquatic > Freshwater > Lake | place: USA: Lake Erie, Ohio...
TGCATGGAATTCACAGACAAGCAAAGCCGATCGACCTACAATAGCCGATTGGATTTTTACTGCACTTTAACGAGGAACTCATGGAACACACCCTGCCAGCATTGCCCTATGCCATTGACGCATTGGCACCCAACTACAGCCAAGAAACTTTGGAATTTCACCACGGCAAGCACCACAATGCTTACGTTGTGAATTTGAACAATTTACAAAAAGGCACTGAGTTCGAATCAATGTCTTTGGAAGAAATCATCAAGAAATCCAGCGGTGGCATTTACAACAACTCTGCACAAATCTGGAATCACACCTTCTTTTGGAATTGCATGAAGCCAAACGGCGGTGGCGAGCCCACAGGTGCTTTGGCTGCAGCCATCAATGCCAAATTTGGCTCTTACGCTGCTTTCAAAGAAGCCTTTGTGAAAAGCGCTGTGGGCAACTTTGGTTCAGGTTGGACTTGGTTGGTCAAGAAGGCTGACGGCAGCGTTGACATCGTTAACATGGGCGCCGCAGGCACACCTTTGACAACGGGCGACAAAGCACTGCTAACTGTCGACGTCTGGGAGCACGCCTACTACATCGACTACCGCAACATGCGCCCTAAGTTTGTTGAGACATTCTTGGACAAATTGGTCAATTGGTCTTTTGCAGAAGCCAATTTTTCTTAATTGAATTCGAGGCGGAATCAGTTGTTTCTGATACCGCCTCAACACAAAAAAAGCCCAGCGCATTGCCCTGGGCTTTTTTGTTTTAAAAACCAATTCATCTAATCATCATGCCGCCATCGGCCACAATGGTTTGACCGGTGATGTACTTGCCAGCGGCACTGGCCAAGAGAACCGCAATACCGCCAATGTCATCTGGCTCGCCAATTCGGCGCAGGGGCGTTTCATTCTCGACCATGCCCGCTTTCACGGGGTCGTCTGTCAAGGCCTTGGCAAAGGCCGTACGAATGAGGCCGGGTGCGATGCAATTGACGCGGATGTTGTCGGGACCCCATTCAACCGCCAAGTTGCGTGCCAATTGCATGTCGGCTGCTTTGGAAATGTTGTAAGCGCCAATGACCGCTGAACCATGTAAGCCGCCCACCGATGAGACCAACACAATGGCGCCATCCTTTTTAGCTTTCATGTCCGGATAAACCATGGTGCAAAGCCACGAGCTAGACAGGACGTTGTTGTGCATGACCTTGTTGAAGATTTCATCGCTCATGCCCGTGGTGGGGCCGTAGTAAGGGTTGCTGGCAGCATTGCAAACCAAAATATCAATGGGGCCCCAAGCATCGCGGGTTTTTTGCACCAAGTTCTGGAGTTGTTCTTTGATGGCAATGCTGGCGCTGATGGCCATGGCCGTGCCGCCCTCCGCTTGAATTTCCTGGACCACGGCCTCACAGGCTTCTTGCTTTCGGCTTGAGATCACGACCTTGGCGCCGGCTCGAGCCAATTGAAAAGCGATAGATCGGCCTATGCCTCGACTGGCGCCTGTGACAATGGCCACTTTGTTGTGTAAGTTGAACAGCTTCATGGGTCTCCTTGGTGGATTGGCTTGATTTTTTAAAAAAAGTAGTTTGCCTGCAAGAATCCATTTGAACTGTCGTGCGTGTGTCAGCGAGAATAGGGCATGGATCGAATTCAAACCGTTGTTTTAGGGGCCGGCGTGGTTGGTCTGGCCGTGGCACGTCAGTTGGCACTTGAAGGCCGTGAGGTGCTGCTCTTGGAGGCGGCAGATGCTTTTGGAACAGGCACCAGCTCTCGCAACAGCGAAGTCATTCACGCAGGCATTTATTACCCAGCGGGTTCTTTGAAAGCCAAGCTTTGCGTACAAGGCCGACAATTGCTTTACAACTATTGCCAAGAGCGCCACATACCCCACAAACAGTGCGGTAAATTGATCGTGGCCACCTCTGCATCCCAAGTTGCCCAATTGGCTTCCATTCAAGCCAAGGCCGATGCCAATGGCGTTTTGGGTGCCGATCAATTGAGCTTGTTGTCTGCAACTCAAGCCCAGGCCATGGAGCCGGCCTTGCAATGTGAGGCCGCGTTGTGGTCTCCTGGCACAGGCATTATTGACAGTCATGCCTTGATGCTGAGTTACTTGGGCGATTTTGAAAATGCAGGCGGCATGTTGGCCCTCAATTCTCAATTTTTGTCAGCGCAGGTTGTGCACGAGGCGGGGCAAACGCAGTTCATCGTTCGCACAGTAGATGGCACGGAACTTTTAGCCGACCAAGTGATTAACTCAACGGGCCTGATTGCTCCCCAGGTTGCGCGTCAGTTTGCGGGATCCAATTTGGCACAACTGCCTCTGGCTTATTACGCCAAAGGCAACTACTTCAGCCTCACGGGAAGATCGCCCTTTTCAAGATTGATTTACCCCGTTCCGGAAGCAGCAGGTTTGGGGGTTCACTTAACTTTGGACATGGCAGGCCAAGCCAAGTTTGGACCCGACGTGGAGTGGGTCGAATCGCCCGATGATTTGGATGTCAACCCCAGCCGAGGTGATGCTTTTTATGCCGAGGTTCGCAAATATTGGCCAGGCCTCAAAGATGGCGCTCTGATGCCTTCGTATGCCGGCATTCGACCCAAAATCAATGCACCCCATGAGAAGGCTGCTGACTTTTGCATCATGGGGCCAGAGTCCCATGGCGTGCCGGGTTTGGTTCACTTGCTGGGCATTGAGTCTCCGGGTCTGACCAGTTCCTTGGCCATTGCCAATGAAGTTTCGCAGGCCTTGAAACACTGAGCCTAACCAGCCCTTAATTGTGAGAGGTCTGCTTCAGGGCCTTGGCCACTTCATGAACCAATGCGGGTCCTTTGTAGATGAGGCCGGTATAGATTTGCACGACATCGGCGCCCGCCTCAATTTTGCTGACGGCATCGTAGCCATTCAAAATGCCGCCCACGCCAATGATGGGAAACTGTGTGCCCAGGTGCTGACGCAACAAGCGAATGACGCGGTTGCTGCCCGCCAAAACAGGTGAGCCCGACAAGCCACCAGCTTCATCACAGTGCGGCATGCCTTTCACAGCATCTCTAGACAAAGTGGTGTTGGTAGCAATCACACCATCCATTTGATGTTTAACAAGACTTTGTGCAATGACGGCCACCTGAGCATCGTCTAAGTCGGGGGCTATTTTGAGAAAGACAGGCACGCGTTTTTGGTAGGTGTCTGCCAAGGCCATTTTGCGTTCGTTCAAGGCAGATAAAAGTTGGTCGAGTGCCTCATCGGTTTGCAAGGAGCGCAGGTTTTTGGTGTTGGGGCTTGAGATGTTGACTGTCACATAGTCGGCATGCTCATACACACCACTTAAACCAATGAGATAGTCGTCGGTAGCCCGCTCAATGGGAGTGCTTGCATTCTTGCCAATGTTCAAGCCCAGCAAACGACCTTGACTTCTGAACTTAGATTTTTTCACATTGGCTACAAACGCTTCTAGCCCTTGGTTGTTGAAACCCAGTCGGTTGATCAAAGCCTTAGCTTCGGGCAGTCTGAACATGCGGGGTTTGTCGTTGCCGGGTTGCGGCAAAGGCGTGACGGTGCCCACCTCAACAAAACCAAAGCCCATGGCACCTAGGCCATCAATGCATCGTGCATTTTTATCAAGTCCTGCCGCCATGCCCACGCGATTGGGAAAAGTGAGGCCGGCCAATTGAATGGGGTCGGCAATCCAAGGCTGTCGATAGGCCCTGTCCAGAAATGTATTCTGCGTTTGTGCCAACTGATTCAAGGTGAGATCGTGGGCAGTCTCAGGATCTAAGTTGAATAAAAAGGTGCGCGCCAGTGGGTAAAGGTTCAGGGACATTGGATAATCTCATTCAATTCAAGCATTGTCTCAAATAAACCCTATGAATCAAGACGAACTCAAAGCCCTGGTCGGTCAGGCTGCGCTTCAATATGTAGTGCCCGGTCAAATTGTGGGCGTTGGCACAGGTTCTACAGTGAATAAATTCATTGAGGCTTTGGCTTCGATGAAAAATCAAATCAAAGGGGCAGTGTCCAGTTCTGAAGCATCCACAGCGCGTTTAAAGGCCTTGGGCATTCCCGTTTTGGACAGCAATGAGGTGGCCGAGCTGGCTGTGTACATTGATGGCGCCGATGAAATCAATGACCAAGGTCATATGGTGAAGGGCGGTGGCGCGGCACTCACGCGTGAAAAAATTGTTGCGGCGCAGTCTAAGGTATTTGTTTGCATTGCCGACGAATCCAAATTGGTTTCAGTGTTGGGCGCTTTTCCCGTGCCTGTGGAGGTCATCCCCATGTCCAGCGGGCGCATCATGGCGCAGTTTGCAAGCATGGGCGGGCAAGCTCAAGTGCGCATGAAGGACGGACAGGCATTGGTCACAGACAATGGACAACACATCTTGGATGTGAAGGGCCTGCAAATCACGGATCCTGTGGCTTTTGAAGCCGAAGTAAGCCAATGGCCTGGGGTGGTCACTGTGGGCGTTTTTGCATACCAAAAAGCCCACGTTTGTTTGTTGGGTACTTCAGCGGGCGTGAAGACGCTGAAGTTTTAAGTCATCCTTTGGCGGCCATGCCTTGGTGCCTAAGCAAGGCATTGATGGAGGGCTCACGACCTCTGAAAGCAATGAACGATTCCAAAGCAGGGCGGCTACCACCGGCCTCCAAAATAGCCTGTCTGTAGCGCCTGCCTGTTTCTAGGCTGGGGGAGCCATCTGAGTGCGCGGTTTCTTCAAAGGCAGCGTAGGCATCGGCGGACAACACTTCAGCCCACTTGTAGCTGTAATAACCCGCGGCATAGCCGCCGGCAAAGATGTGGCTGAAGGTGTGTGCCCAGCGGTTGAAGGCAGGGGGCTGGATGACGGCAACTTCAGCCCGGACTTTTTCCAAAACTGGCATCAATGTTTCTGCGGGCTTGTGTTCACTGTGCAGCAACATGTCAAGCAAAGCCAGCTCAATTTGCCGCAACGTTTGCAAGCCGCTTTGGAAGTTTTTGGCAGCTACCATTTTGTCAAACAATTCACGCGGCAAGGGTACGCCTGTTGTGACATGAGAGGTCATGTGCTTCAACACAGACCACTCCCAACAAAAGTTTTCCATGAATTGACTGGGCAACTCAACGGCATCCCATTCCACACCACTGATACCCGACACATCGCGCTCATTGACTTGTGTGAGCATGTGATGCAGGCCATGTCCAAATTCATGAAACAAGGTAATGACATCGTCGTGTGTGAGCAAGGCGGGGTTGCCATCGACACCCTCTGCAAAGTTGCAGACCAAGTGGGCCACTGGGGTTTGCAGTTGCCCGTTGTCTGGTCTTAGCCAACGTGCGCGAACATCGTCCATCCATGCGCCACCGCGCTTGCCAGCACGCGCGGGTTGATCAAGGTAGAACTGACCCACCAATTGGCCATTTCTTTCGATGCGATAGAAACTGACAGCCGGATGCCACACAGGGGCTTTGTCTGCGTGGATGCTGACTTCAAACAAGGTTTCAATGATCTTGAACAGGCCTTGCAAAACTTTAGGCGCTGTGAAATATTGCTTCACTTCTTGTTCGCTGAAGCTGTATCGGGCTTCCTTCAGTTTTTCGCCAATGTAGGGCCAATCCCAAGCTTGTGGATTCTGTAAATTCAAATGTTCGCTGGCGAATTGCCGCATGTCTGCCAAGTCTTTTTCAGCAAACGGGCGGGCTCTTTGAGACAAATCTCGAAGGAAAGAAATGACTTTGGCAGGTGAGTCAGCCATTTTGGTGGCCACTGAAACTTCAGCATAATTTTGATAGCCGAGTAACAGTGCTTCTTCTTGGCGAAGCTGCAATATTTCTTGGATCAGTTCGCTGTTGTCTAGGCTTGCAAATTCGGCATCGGTTTGATCGGAAGCACGCGTGACGTAGGCCCTGTAAAGTTTTTGTCTTAAATCACTGCTCGTTGCAAACTGCATCACAGGCAAGTAGCAGGGCATTTTCAAACTGAGTTTGTAGCCTTCTTTACCGTCTTTCTCGGCAGCTGTGCGCGCTGCCTGTATGACGTCCTGTGGCACACCTGCCAGATCTGCTTCTGAGACAAAAAGTGTAAACCGATCTGTTGCATCCAAAGCGTTCTCGCTGAATTTCTGACTCAGCTCGGCCATTCGTTCTTGAATAGCGGAATAGCGTGTTTTGGCATCGCCTTGAAGATCGGCGCCACCAAGCACAAAGTTGCGAAGAGCATTTTTCAAAGCTTGCTTTTGGGGAGCATCGAGTTGCTCTGAATTGACAGCTTTGTATTTGGCATAAAGCCTTTCGTCAGAACCCAATCGCGTCAAGAATTCTGTGACCTTTGGAAGCGCATCGTTGTAGGCTGCTCGCAACTCTGGCGTGTCTGCCACATGGTTCAAATGACTGACAGCGCCCCACGATGTGCCTAACTTTTCGATGCAAACATCAAGGACTTTGGAAATGGCATGCCAGTCCGAGGGAAAGTCAGATGCAGTCACAAGCTCTAATGCTTTTGAACTTGAAATCAGCAGCTCATCCAAGGCTGGATTGACATGTTCAGGTTTGATCTGATCAAACAAGGGCAAGCCACCTGTTTGAAGCAAAGGATTGGACAATGAAGGGTTCATAAATGATGGCCTGATGAATTTATAAATACAAAGTCGATGGCTTAAATGCGCTCTGCGGCTTCTAGTGTGTTGACCAGCAGCATGGTAATGGTCATGGGGCCAACACCGCCAGGTACAGGTGTGATGTAGCCCGCCACTTGTTCAACACCGGCAAAATCTACATCACCGCAAAGCTTGCCTTCTTCATTGCGGTTCATGCCTACATCTAGCACCACAGCGCCTGGCTTAACCATGTCCGCCGTTAGGATGTTTCGCTTGCCAACGGCCGCCACAATGACATCGGCTTGTAGTGTGATGGCTTTCAAATTCTGGGTGGCGCTGTGGCAGATGGTGACAGTGGCATTCTTTTGCAAAAGCATCAAGGCCATGGGCTTGCCAACAATGTTGCTTCGGCCAATCACGACAGCATGCTTGCCTTTCAGTTCATACCCAATACTCTCCAGCATCTTCATGCAGCCATAGGGCGTGCATGGCCAAAAACCAGGTATGCCCGTCATCAGTGCACCAGCGCTTGCAATGTGGAAGCCATCGACGTCTTTAGCGGGCGAAATGGCTTCAATCACTTTTTGTGCATCAATGTGTTCTGGCAAGGGCAGTTGTACCAAGATGCCGTGAATGCTTGTGTCTTGATTGAGTGCGTCGATTCGATTTAGCAATGCTGCCTCTGTCAGGGAAGCAGGATGCTTTTCTAAGATGGAGTGCAGGCCACAGTCTTCGCAGGCCTTCACCTTGTTGCGCACATAGACTTGGCTGGCTGGGTTTTCGCCAACCAAAATGACGGCCAAGCCAGGTGTGATGCCCCTGGCTTTCAGCGCAGTGGCTCGCTTTGTGACATCTGCTCGCAATGTTTGAGAGAGGGCGTTGCCGTCAATTTTTTGGGCTGTCATGGGTTGCTTGTTTTCAAGGTCATTGAAATGATATCGTCATGTAAAAACGCCCGCGAGTTGGTGTGTCACGGGCGTTCAGATGGGCCTGCTGAAGGCTAAACAGTCTTTAGCCCTTGGGGGCGTTTTGACCCAAAGCAATTTTGAGTAAATCGGCAACGGTATTGGCGTTGAGCTTTTCCATGATGTTGGCACGGTGAGCTTCAACGGTTTTGATGCTGATGCCCAGATCGTCGGCAATTTGTTTGTTCAAGCGACCGGCTACGATGCGCTCAAGCACTTGTGCTTCACGGCCTGTGAGTTTGGACAGCAAGGCATCGCGGTTGGCAGCATTTTGATGATCGGAAAAAGACTCGCGAGCACTGTCGAGCATGCGTTCGACCAGGCTGACCAAATCATCTTCTTTGAAGGGCTTCTGGATAAAGTCCATGGCCCCTTTTTTCATGGTGTCAACAGCCATGGGCACATCGCCGTGGCCAGTGATGAAGACGATGGGAAGAGGTGAGCGACGCTCAACCAATTTGTCCTGAAGTTCTAGGCCTGTCATACCGCCCATCCGGATGTCGACGATCAAGCAAGCCACCTCACGGGGGTCGTAACGGCTGAGGAATGACTCCGCTGAGTCAAAACATCTGACGCGGTAGTCTTTGCCCTCTAAGAGCCACTGCAGAGAGTCGCGAACGGCTTCATCGTCATCGACAACGTAAACAGTTCCTTTTTTGGGTATCAAACTCATGGTGGTTCCCAGTTCTACTTGCTAATTCAATGTTTTCAGTTGGTCGTGACGGGTATCCAGAAGGAGAAGCAACAACCAACAACTTCGTCGGCATTGTAGAGGTTCTCAGCCGTGATTCTGCCTAGGTGCGATTCGACGATGGTTCGGCACAGGTTAAGTCCAATGCCCATGCCTTCGTCTTTGGTAGAAAAGAAAGCTTCGTAAAGGCGCTCCATCACTTGAGGCGGCAAGCCTTTTCCTGTGTCACTGACCGAAAAATGAACTGTATGTTGGGTGTCCAAGACCTTGGGGACGACCCTCAATTCCACATGTCGACGGCCAATTGGGCGTTCCGCGTTGTCTATTGACTCTGCTGCATTTTTCATCAAATTGATTAAAACTTGTTCAATCAAGATGGGGTCCACGCTCAGTTGAGGCAATCGCGCTGCGACGTAATGCGACAGGCGAACATTGCGGCGCCGGAGTTCAATTTCTGCCAATTCAACTGCTTCATTGACCATGTTGACGACTGAGGAGGGCGTCCGATTGGGCTCGCTGCGTTTCACAAAAGAGCGAATTCGGTGAATGATTTGTCCTGCGCGCTGGGCTTGGTGCGATGTTTTTTCCAAGGCCCAAATCAGATCGGCTTCTTCAATTTGCTTTCCTTTGATGCGGGACAACAAGCCATTGCAATAGTTGGTAATGGCCGTCAGTGGTTGGTTGAGTTCGTGAGCCACGCTCGATGCCATTTCGCCCATGGTAATAAGTCGACTGGCGTTTTGCGCTCGTTCTGCTTGTTGGGATGACAACTCTTCAGCCTGCCTGCGAGCTGTGATGTCTGTGGCAATGACCAATTGGGCAAGTCGACCATCGGCCCAGTTGATATAACGGGTGCGAATTTCTAACCATTTGGCCAGATGCGCCAAATAAATTTCAGCGCGTTCAGCAGGGGCAACCGTGAGACTTTCTGTAGGCAAGCCCGCCAATGCATCGACATCGTCCATTTCGGTTTCTGAGTTTCTGACGTCCAGCATGCCAGCTGTTTCAACCAAATTCAAATGGCCCACTGTGTCAGTGCCAAACCATTGCCGATACAACTTGTTTGCAAATAACAATTCGGCGCTGCCCAGTGGCGCAACTGAAACAGACGCGTCCAAAGCTTCTAACACGATGGTAAAGCGTTCATAGGAGGCTGCCAATTGCTCCCTGACGCGATTCGGCTCTGTGATGTCCGTCATAGAGGTCATCCAGCCAGTTTGTTTGCCATTGGCATCGATCAGGGGAGAGACGTAAAGTCGGGCATCGAAAATGCCGCCGTTTTTGCGTTTGACCCTGACTTGAAAGCCGCCCGCTGTCTGTTTGCCGCTAAGTTCTTCTTCCAAGCGTGCCATCAAATAGTCTTTGTCTTCATCTGGCCAGTAAGGGTAGGGCGCGACGGCACCTATCAATTCTTGCTCTTGCCAGCCCGTCATTTGGCAGAACGCTAAATTGACATAACTGATTCGACCCTCCATGTCCAAAGCTCGCATGCCAGTCAGAATGGAGTTTTCCATCGCGCGACGAAAATTGGTTTCGGCAATCAATTCTTTTTGAGTTTGTTGTCGCTTGCGTGTGTGTCGCCAATTGGCAATCAGCATCCACGCCGTCAGCAAACTGAGTGAGCCGATGACCCAAAAAAATCCGTTTCCAACAAGGTCTTGTGAAGTACGCCAAGCCTGAGCCCGGAGAATGAGGCCATTGCCGACGGGCGATACAGGCACTTCGAATTCATTGTTTTGCATCGAAAAGCCTGGGATGAAACTCCTTAAGCTGTTGCGTTTAGGAATGGACTGTCCAGCGACGAGGTTGCCATCACCGTCCAACAATGAAACGGCATACTTGGCAGATATCTCACTTGGAACGCCGTATCGCAACAAACTTTCGACCGCATACTCAGCCATGATCACGCCATTGAAACGTCCTTGCGCATTGGTAAGGGGTGTGTGCAGTTGGAGTACAACGTTTTTGGCGTAATTTTCCTGTCCGGTTGAGTTGATGCCAATTGACAGACTGCCATCATCCTCTTGGGAATAGATGGGCTGCATCAAGTCTCTAGCAAGGGTGTAACTGTTCTCCGATTCGCCCCACTTTAAAACTTCCCCAACGCGCCATTTTTGACTGGCCAAGACACTCGGTGCTGTTTGACTGGCCAGTACTTTGCGCCTTTCATCGATCCATGCGATGGTTTTAACTTCCGGATTTTTGAGCACCAATGCTTCCGCTCGCCTGGAAAATTCCTTTTGGTCAACGTCTTTGTTTGAGACATCACGCGCCAATCGCATGATTTGTTCTTGACGTTCTAACAATCGGAGTCTTAATCTCTGTTGGCTGTATTCGACGTCGCGTTTAACGGCTTCTTGTTCTCGATCAGCCTCTTCGATTTTCAAGTACCAGAATGAAAATGCAATGGCGCTTAAAAACAAAAGCACAGCAGCAATTGGTGCAAGTGTGGCGAATCTGTCTTGCTTGATTGGGTTTTGACGTTTCCACCAACGACGCCACAAAGACACCGGCTTGATGGCTTTGATGACTTTCGTGATGTTTTCAGGCTTCATATCCTGAAGTTTAGGGTAAACACCTTGCATTTAATTTTGCATTATGAAATCAATGATCGCCATTTGAAATAATGTAAATATTGTGAGAGAATTTCGGAAAATAGACAAACAATGCCTTTTACAGGAGACAAACATGTCAGCCGTTCAGCCTAACCACATCCTCTCAGACTTGGATGCCATCGAAACCCGCGAATGGATGGACGCACTTTCAGCCGTCATTGAAAAAGAGGGTGGAGAGCGCGCTCACTTTTTGTTGGAGCAACTTTTAGAGCACGCTCGTCAGAGCAGCATTGACCTGCCGTTCTCCGCTAACACAGGTTATGTGAACACCATCGAACCTGATCAGGAAGTTCATTGCCCTGGCAACATCGAAATTGAAGAGCGGCTTCGCTCTTACATGCGATGGAACGCCATGGCCATGGTGGTCAAGGCCAACCGCCACAATCCTGAAGACGGTGGCGATTTGGGCGGTCACATTGGCTCCTTTGCCTCATTGGCTCACATGTTTGGCGCTGGCTTCAATCATTTCTGGCACGCTGAAAGTGAAAATCATGGGGGTGACTGTTTGTACATCCAAGGCCACGTCTCGCCAGGTGTTTACGCACGTGCTTACCTTGAAGGCAGACTGACAGAAGAGCAGTTACTCAACTTCCGCCAAGAAGTCGATGGCAAAGGTTTGTCCAGTTATCCGCACCCCAAATTAATGCCAGAGTTTTGGCAGTTTCCTACAGTCTCCATGGGCCTTGGCCCTTTGATGGCCATTTACCAAGCGCGCTTTTTAAAGTACTTGCATGCTCGGGGCATTGCCAATACCGAAAACCGCAAAGTCTGGGTGTTCTGCGGTGATGGCGAAATGGACGAAGTGGAATCTTTGGGTGCCATCGGATTGGCTGCTCGTGAGAATCTAGACAACTTGATCTTTGTTGTGAACTGCAATTTGCAACGTTTGGATGGTCCCGTCCGTGGTAACGGCAAGATTGTTCAAGAACTCGAAAGTGAATTCCGCGGTTCTGGTTGGAACGTCATTAAGCTGTTGTGGGGCAGCGAGTGGGACAAGCTCTTGGCCCGCGACAAAGACGGGGCCCTGCGCAAGATCATGATGGACACGTTGGACGGCGACTTCCAAGCCTTCAAAGCCAATGATGGCGCCTACGTTCGCAAGCATTTCTTCGGTCGCGACCCGCGCACCTTAGAGATGGTGTCGCACATGAGCGACGACGAAATTTGGTCTTTAAAACGCGGCGGTCATGATCCCCAAAAAGTGTACGCGGCATACCATCAAGCGGTAAACACCAAAAACCAACCTACTGTGTTGCTCATTAAAACTGTCAAAGGTTTTGGCATGGGCAAAGTGGGAGAAGGCAAGAACAACGTACACCAAACCAAGAAGCTTTCAGACGAAGACGTTCGTTACATGCGCGATCGCTTCAATATTCCTGTGCCCGACAGTGAGTTGGCCAATGTGCCTTTTTACAAGCCAGCAGACGACACGCCAGAAATGCGTTACCTGCACGAGCGCCGCAAGGCCTTGGGCGGTTACTTGCCACACCGCCGCACCAAAGCCGATGAAAGCTTTACTGTGCCTTCATTGGACGTATTCAAGTCTGTGATGGAGCCTACTGCTGAAGGCCGTGAAATTTCAACGACACAAGCTTATGTGCGTTTTCTGACGCAACTGTTGCGTGATCAAGCCTTAGGCCCACGCGTCGTGCCTATTTTGGTGGACGAAGCACGTACCTTCGGCATGGAAGGTTTGTTCCGGCAGGTCGGTATTTACAACCCTGCAGGTCAGCAGTACACACCAGTCGACAAAGACCAAGTGATGTACTACAAAGAGGACAAAGCTGGCCAGATATTGCAAGAGGGCATTAACGAAGCGGGTGGTATGTCTAGCTGGATTGCTGCGGCTACCAGCTACTCCACCAGCAACCGCATCATGGTGCCTTTCTATGTGTACTACTCCATGTTTGGTTTCCAGCGCATAGGCGATTTGGCTTGGGCTGCGGGCGACATGCAGGCGCGCGGCTTCTTGTTAGGTGGTACTTCTGGCCGCACCACATTGAACGGCGAAGGCTTGCAGCATGAAGATGGTCACAGCCATATTTTGGCGGGTACCATTCCAAACTGCATCAGCTACGACCCCACTTTTGCACACGAAGTAGGTGTCATCTTGCACCACGGCTTAAAACGAATGGTGGAGAAACAAGACAATGTGTATTACTACATTACCTTGTTAAATGAAAACTACCCCATGCCAGGTTTAACACCCGGCACGGAAGAGCAAATCATCAAGGGCATGTACTTGTGCAAGGCCGGTGGTAAAAACAAAACGCGCGTTCAACTCATGGGCTCTGGCACCATTCTGCGAGAGTCTTTGGCTGCGCAGGAGTTGCTCGCCAAAGACTGGGGCATTGCAGCCGATGTCTGGAGTTGCCCAAGTTTCAACGAACTGACCCGCGACGGCCAAGACGCCGAGCGCTTCAATATGTTGCACCCCTTGGAGGTGCCGCGCGTGCCGTTTGTGGCTCAGCAATTGGCCAAATTCGATGGCCCCGTCATTGCATCCACCGACTACATGAAAAACTACGCGGAACAAATTCGCTCCTTCATTCCCAAAGGCCGCACTTTCAAAGTGTTAGGAACCGATGGTTTTGGCCGAAGCGATTTCCGTAGCAAATTGCGTGAGCACTTTGAGATCAACCGTCATTACATCGTTGTGGCTGCACTCAAAGCATTGAGCGAAGAGGGCGCCGTGCCTGTGGCCAAAGTCGCTGAGGCTTTGAAGCAATACGGCATCAAGACCGACAAGGTCAATCCTTTGTACGCTTGATCAAAAGAATTGGAGACACACATGGCATTGGTAGAAGTCAAAGTTCCAGACATCGGTGATTTCGATGAAGTCACCGTGATTGAATTGATGGTCAAGGTGGGTGACACCATCAAAGCCGAGCAATCATTGATCACAGTTGAGTCGGACAAAGCATCGATGGAAATCCCATCTTCAACAGCAGGCGTGGTGAAAGAGCTGCGGGTGAAGTTGGGTGACAAAGTTAAACAGGGTTCTGTGGTGTTGGTGATGGAAGCCAGTGGGGCTGTATCTGCACCTGCTGAGGTGCCTGCTGTTGCTGCGCCAGCGGCCGCGCCTGCTGTTCAATCTGAGCCCGTTGCAGCACCAGCAAATGTTGCTACGGTGTTAGAGACATCTTCGCCTGTCGCTGCTGCACCTGCCCACAACCCCGGCGCTCTAGCACTTGGCTTGCCTCATGCCTCACCTTCGGTGCGCAAATTTGCACGTGAATTAGGTGTGCCATTAGAAGAAGTGAAAGGCAATGGCCCCAAAGGTCGAATTTCACAAGAGGACGTACAAGCCTTTACCAAAGCCGTGATGGCAGGTGCTACGCAAACCAAAGCTCAAGCGGACAAAGCCCCCGCAGGTGGCGATGGTGCTGCACTGGGCTTGATTCCTTGGCCCAAAGTTGATTTCGCCAAATTTGGTCCCATTGAGCGCAAAGAAATGGGACGCATCAAAAAAATCAGCGGCGCCAATTTGCTGCGCAACGCCATCATGATTCCCGCTGTCACCAACCACGACGATGCCGACATCACAGAGTTGGAAGCCTTCCGTGTGTCGACCAACAAGGAAAACGAAAAGTCTGGCGTGAAAGTCACCATGTTGGCTTTTTTGATCAAGGCGTGTGTGGCTTCCTTGAAAAAATACCCAGAGTTCAACAGCTCTTTAGATGGCGATGCCATCGTCTACAAAAACTATTGGCACATTGGCTTTGCAGCAGACACGCCCAATGGCTTGATGGTGCCCGTGATTCGCGATGCCGACAAAAAAGGCATCTTGCAAATCAGCCAGGAAATGGGTGAGTTGGCCAAGAAAGCCCGTGATGGCAAATTGGGGCCTGCAGAAATGACGGGCGCCACCTTCACCATCTCAAGCCTGGGTGGCATTGGTGGTAAGTATTTCACCCCCATCATCAACGCGCCTGAAGTAGCCATCTTGGGTGTGTGCAAGAGCACACAAGAACCAGTTTGGGATGGCAAACAGTTTGTGCCGCGCCTGATGTTGCCTTTGTCTCTAACCTGGGATCATCGCGTGATCGATGGCGCTGCTGCCGCACGCTTCAATGCGTACTTGGGTCAAATTCTTGGCGACTTCCGTCGTGTACTCCTTTAACAACTTGCGGGACAAACCAATGCGAAGCATTGCTCTGTCCCCAACTGATTGAAAAACTATGGCACTGATAGATATCAAAGTTCCGGACATTGGCGACTTCGACGAAGTGACGGTCATTGAGCTGCTGGTCAAGCCTGGCGATGTGGTCAAAGCTGAACAAAGTTTGATCACTGTGGAGTCAGACAAAGCCTCCATGGAAATTCCCTGCTCACATGCTGGCGTGGTGAAAGAGCTCAAAGTGAAGTTAGGCGACAAAGTCAAGCAAGGCTCTTTGGTCTTGGTGTTGGAAGGTGAAGCAACTGCTTCAACCGCCGCACCGGCTGCAACTGCTGCACCACAAACCAGTGCGCCTGTTGCAGCCACTTCACCCAAAGAAACTCCAGCACCCGTTTCGGTCAACATTCCTAATGCAGCGTCTTACAGTGGCACAGTCGACATTGAATGTGATTTGCTGGTGTTGGGCGCAGGCCCGGGTGGTTATTCCGCTGCATTCCGTGCCGCTGATCTGGGACTCAAAGTTGTGATCGTTGAGCGCTATGCCACCTTAGGTGGCGTGTGTTTGAACGTGGGTTGTATTCCTTCCAAAGCTTTGTTGCACGTGGCTGCGGTCATGGACGAAGTCAGTCACATGGCCGATTTGGGTGTTGACTTTGGCACTCCCAAATTGGACCTTGGCAAACTGCGCACTCACAAAGAAAAAGTCATTGGCAAACTCACAGGTGGTTTGGCTGCCATGGCCAAAATGCGCAAGGTCACCACTGTTCGCGGCGTCGGTGAATTCCTGAGCGCCAACCATGTGGTGGTAGAAGAAACCACGGGCACCGGTCAAGAAAAAACGGGCGTGAAGAAAGTTCTGGCTTTCAAAAACTGCATCATTGCCGCAGGAAGCCAAGCCGTGCGTTTGCCCTTCATGCCCAACGACCCGCGCGTGGTCGACAGCACCGGCGCATTGGCTTTGAAAGATGTGCCCAAGCGAATGCTTATTTTGGGTGGCGGCATCATCGGTTTAGAAATGGGCACCGTTTACAGCACGCTGGGCGCTCGCCTAGATGTGGTTGAAATGATGGACGGCTTGATGCAAGGCGCCGACCGCGATTTGGTCAAGGTCTGGCAAAAAATGAACGCCCCTCGTTTTGACAACATCATGCTCAAAACCAAAACCGTTGGCGCCAAAGCTACCAAGGCTGGTATTGAGGTCACGTTTGAATCTGCAGAGGAGGGCGTTGCTGCCCCTGCGCCGCAGGTCTACGACATGGTATTGCAGGCTGTGGGTCGCACACCCAACGGCAAGAAAATTGCGGCAGAAAAAGCAGGTGTGAGCGTGACAGACCGTGGGTTTATTCCTGTTGACATTCAAATGCGCACCAACGTGCCAAACATCTTTGCCATTGGCGACATTGTGGGTCAGCCCATGTTGGCGCACAAAGCGGTGCATGAAGCCCATGTCGCTGCAGAAGTGATTGCAGGTGAAATTCAAGGCAACAAAGAGTTGGCAGCCAGTGCCTTCAATGCGCGCGTCATTCCAAGTGTGGCTTACACCGATCCCGAAGTGGCATGGGTGGGCCTGACAGAAGATCAAGCCAAGGCGCAAGGCATCAAAGTCAAGAAGGGTCTGTTTCCGTGGACGGCTTCAGGCAGAGCCATTGCCAACGGCCGTGACGAAGGCGTGACCAAGTTGTTGTTTGATGATTCACCCGAGGCGCATGGCCACGGCAAGATCTTGGGCGGCGGCATGGTGGGCACGCATGCAGGTGACATGATTGGCGAAGTGGCCTTGGCCATCGAGATGGGCGCAGACGCCATCGACATTGGCAAAACCATTCACCCCCATCCCACTTTGGGCGAAAGCATTGGCATGGCAGCAGAGGTGGCGCATGGCAGTTGTACAGATCTGCCACCTTCAAAGAAATAAGCTTTCAAGCGCAAAACAAAAAACCGCCTGCGGGCGGTTTTTTCATGGGCGCACTTGTTTTAATTTTTGACGGGTTCATTTTGTAATTTACCGGCTTGAACCCTTCTGGCACCATTGAACCTCTGTTGCCAATAGGCCTCGCGCATGTCATCCACCCGCACGGCTTTGCCAGGTCTGGGCGCGTGAATGAATTTACCGTCACCCACATATATACCGACATGGCTGAAGGTTCGTTTGAGGGTGTTGAAAAAAACCAAATCGCCAGGCTTAAGTTCACTGCGGCTGATTTCTTCTGTGACTTTGGCTTGTTCCTCTGCTCTTCGGGGCAGAACCAAGCCAACAGACTTTTCATACATGTAGCGCACAAAGCCGCTGCAATCAAAGCCTTTTTCTTCGCTGGTACCGCCGCTCCTGTAGGGCACACCCAGTAGCCCCATGGCTTGCATGACCAGTTCTGAGGCTTTGCCGCCAAAGGCGTTACGGGCAGATTGCAAAGGCCCTCCCAACTGATTGCTGATTTGCTGCGAGAGTTGATCGGTCATTTGCGTGACCAAACCCCGCTCCTTGATCATGCGGTCAAGGTCGTCTTCAACGGGAACCGCTAAGGCCGTCGTTGTCAGAAATACCAGTCCACATAGAATCAAGCGCATAACTGTTCAGTTTAATGCCATCTTCAATGGGTTGACAGCCCTTATTTAGCTTGTGCAAACTGATCATTTGATTAATTTGCACCGAGGCCTGAATATGCTGCTTGAAGTTGAATCCTCTCAATTGGTTCTGGTTGATTACCAGCTGAACTTGATGCCAGCCATGAAGGATGCACAAGCAGTGTGGCAGCGCGCAGAGGTACTGGCTCGAACCGCCAAGCTTCTGAATGTGCCTGTTTGGGCCACTGAACAAAATCCATCAGGACTTGGCGAAACATCGCCCGAGATTCGTCAGCATTGCCAACGGGTGCTGGCCAAAATGGCTTTCAGTGGCGTGGAGGAGGGTTTGGGCGAATGGTTAAGCCCTCCCGCGCCGGCCGCGCCTAAGGGCAATGCCCGCAGCTTGCCACGTCATTTGCAAAAACCGGTTGAATCTGAAGCTGGACCTTCCGTGGTCATAGCGGGTTGCGAAGCGCATGTTTGCTTGCTGCAAACGGCCTTGGATTTGTTGGAGGACGAGTTTGACGTCTGGGTCGTGACAGATGCTTGTGCCTCGCGAAGCGACCGAGATCGAGACGCCGCATTTGACCGATTGGCGGGCGCTGGGGCAGAGCTTTTAACCACTGAAATGGTGTTGTTTGAATGGTTGCGCTCTGCAGAAAACCCCAATTTCAAACAGGTTCATGCTTGGATCAAAGCCTTGGTTTAAGCTTTCAAGCGTCAGGAAGTCATGTCCGAAGTCAGTTTGTAGCAAGTCCCTCATGAATAATTATAAATTCAGAAGTCAGCCCCCGAATTAGGAGACAACATGGTTCAATATGCAGATTTTCACCAGCGTTCTATTCAGGATCGCGATGCTTTCTGGGCTGAGCAAGCCCAACACATTGAGTGGCACAAAGCGCCCCAAGAAATTTGTGACTACAGCAACCCGCCTTTTGCCAAGTGGTTCAAAGGCGGGGAAACAAACCTGTGTCACAACGCCATTGACCGCCATCTGAAAGACCGTGGCGATCAAGCCGCGTTGATTTTTGTTTCTACAGAAACCGACCAAGAAGTCACTTACACCTACAAGCAGTTGCATGCCGAAGTTCAACGCATGGCGGCGTCCTTGTTGTCATTGGGTGTGAAAAAAGGCGATCGTGTTTTGATTTACATGCCCATGATTGCAGAGGCTTCCTTTGCCATGTTGGCTTGCGCGCGCATTGGCGCCATTCACTCTGTGGTGTTTGGTGGATTTGCGTCTGGTTCTTTGGCTTCGCGAATTGAAGACGCCAGTCCCAAAGTCATTGTCAGTGCCGATGCGGGTTCACGGGGCGGCAAAGTTGTTGTCTACAAGCCCTTGTTAGATGAGGCCATTCGTTTGTCATCCCACAAGCCCGATTCAGTCGTATTGGTTGAACGTGGCTTGGCAAGCATGCAAATGACTGAGGGACGTGATTTGCTTTGGTCCACGCTGCGCGAAAAACACATGAACGCCGTGGTGCCCTGCGAGTGGGTCGATGCCACCCATCCAAGTTACACCTTGTATACCTCTGGTACGACGGGCAAGCCCAAAGGGGTCCAGCGTGACACGGGTGGCTATGCAGTGGCCTTGGCTTCGAGCATCCCCAACATTTTTTGCGGTAAGCCAGGCGAAACATTTTTCTGCACCAGCGACATCGGTTGGGTGGTCGGTCACAGCTACATCATTTACGGCCCCTTGATTGGCGGCATGGCCACGATTCTTTATGAAGGCTTGCCTACACGCCCCGATGGCGGCATTTGGTGGAGTCTGGTTGAGAAGTACAAAGTGACCGTGATGTTCAGTGCGCCTACAGCCATTCGTGTGTTGAAAAAACAAGATCCGGCTTTGCTTGGCAAATACGATTTGTCCAGCTTGAAGGCCCTGTTTTTAGCGGGCGAGCCTTTGGACGAGCCCACTGCGAAATGGATTTCCGAGGGTCTAGGCAAACCCATCATCGACAACTACTGGCAAACAGAATCGGGTTGGCCAATCTTGACGGTGTGCAACGGCATTGAAAAAACACCCAGTAAATTTGGCTCTCCTGGTAAGGCTGTTTACGGCTACGACGTGAAGTTGTTAGACGATCAAACGGGTGAAGAACTGACGCAGCCCCACCAAAAAGGTGTGGTGGCCATTGAAGGTCCTTTGCCGCCTGGTTGCTTGCAAACCATTTGGGGTGATGACGAGCGTTTTGTCAAAACCTATTGGGACACAGTGCCCGGTAAAACGATTTACTCTACCTTCGATTGGGGCATTAAAGACGAAGATGGTTATTTCTTTATCTTGGGACGTACCGATGATGTGATCAATGTCGCGGGCCATCGTTTAGGTACGCGTGAGATTGAAGAGAGTATTTCTGGCCATCCCGCTGTGGCAGAAGTGGCCGTGGTGGGAGTGGCCGACAGTTTGAAGGGGCAAGTGGCCATGGCCTTTGCTGTCCTCAAAGACAACGCACTTTTGAATGATTCTCAAGCCTTGTTAAAACTTGAAGGTGAAATCATGAAGGTGGTCGACAACTCATTGGGTGCGGTTGCCAGACCTTCGCGTGTTCGTTTTGTGTCTGTTTTACCCAAAACGCGAAGTGGCAAATTGCTGCGCCGTGCCATTCAAGCGGTTTGTGAAGGTCGAGATCCTGGCGACTTAACCACCATGGACGACCCTGCGGCATTGCTTCAAATTTCAGATTTGGTTAAAGCTTCAAGTGCCTGACCTGTCATTGAGCTGACTTATGACTGCCGGGATGAATCTTGATTCATTCCGTTTTTATTGAATAAAACAGCAGATGTGATGCGAATCAATGGGATAATGCGCGAGTTACTAGGCCCTTCCCCATGCCACAGTCGCATCCGCCAACCGGTTCAGCCGTGTCGCGGAAGGTAAATCAACCAACTAATGTTCCCTGAAGGGGAACGAAGGTCAGCGAAATATGAGTGAGACAAAATCCGTCTACACCGCCTACCAAGGCAACACCTATCTCTTCGGAGGCAATGCGCCTTACGTCGAGGAAATGTACGAGAACTACCTGGCCAATCCAGGCAGCGTTCCCGACAGTTGGCGCGAATACTTCGACGCCTTGCAACATGTCCCTGCTGTTGATGGCTCATCTGCCAAAGACGTTCCCCACTTACCCGTCATCAATGCTTTTGCCGAACGCGCAAAGCAAGGTGGTACCAAAGTCGTCATGGCCAGCGCCGATGCCGAAATGGGTCGCAAACGCACGGCTGCACAGCAGCTTATTGCGGCATACCGCAATGTGGGCCAACGCTGGGCCGATCTCGACCCTTTAAAGCGCACTGAGCGCCCCAACATCCCAGAACTCGATCCTGCCTTTTATGGCTTCACCGATTCTGACCAAGAAACTGTGTTTGACACCAGCAACACCTTCTTCGGTAAAAACGCCATGCCCTTGCGCGAATTGCTCAATGCACTGCGCGCAACCTATTGCGGCACATTGGGTGCCGAATTCATGTACACCTCCGACCAAAATGAAAAGCGTTGGTGGCAGCAAAAGTTGGAAAGCATTCGCAGCAAACCTAACTTCAATGCAGATCAGAAAAAACACATCCTCGATCGCTTGACTGCGGCCGAAGGTTTAGAGCGCTTCCTGCACACCAGATATGTGGGTCAAAAACGTTTCTCTTTGGAGGGTGGCGAAACCTTCATTGCAGCCATTGACGAGCTCATCCAATCTGCGGGTGAAAAAGGCGTGCAAGAAATTGTGATTGGCATGGCCCACCGCGGCCGCTTGAATGTGCTGGTCAACGCCATGGGCAAATTGCCCAAAGACTTGTTCGCTGAGTTTGACCACACTGCGCCAGAAGATTTGCCTGCCGGCGACGTGAAGTACCACCAAGGCTTCAGCTCTGACATCAGCACACGCGGCGGCCCTGTTCACTTGTCGTTGGCCTTCAATCCATCGCACCTTGAAATTGTCAACCCAGTGGTCGAAGGCTCTGTGCGCGCCCGCATGGACCGACGTGCCGATCCCAAGGGCAAACAAGTGTTGCCAGTGCTGGTTCACGGCGATGCAGCTTTTGCGGGCCAAGGTGTCAACCAAGAAACATTGGCTTTGGCTCAAACCCGTGGTTATTCCACAGGCGGTACCGTTCACATCATCATCAACAACCAAATTGGTTTTACCACATCAGACCCACGCGACATGGGTTCTACGGTGTATTGCACCGACATCGTCAAGATGGTGGAAGCGCCTGTGTTGCACGTCAACGCAGACGATCCAGAAACAGCGGTGTTGGCCATGCAAATTGCGCTCGAGTACCGCATGACCTTCAACAAGGATGTGGTTCTTGACATCATTTGCTTCCGCAAATTGGGACACAACGAGCAAGACACGCCTAGCCTGACACAGCCCTTGATGTACAAGAAAATCGGCGCACATCCTGGCACCCGCAAGTTGTTTGCCGATCGCTTGGCCGCACAAGGCTTGGGCGACACCTTGGGTGACGACATGGTGAAAGCTTGCCGCGCCGCATTGGATGCAGGCAAGCACACTGACAGCGATCCCGTGCTGACCAACTTCAAAACTCAGTTCTCTGTGGACTGGGCGCCATTCTTGAACCAGAAATGGACTGATGCAGGCAGCACTGCATTGCCCTTGGCTGAATGGAAACGCATTTCCGAAAAAATCACCACCTTGCCAAGCAGTGTCACACCGCATCAATTGGTGAAAAACGTCTATGACAACCGTGCAGCCATGGGCCGTGGCGACATGCCCGTCGATTGGGGCATGGGCGAGCACATGGCTTTTGCTTCCTTGGTGGCCAGCGGTTATCCCGTGCGCTTGTCGGGTGAAGATTGCGGCCGTGGCACCTTCACACACCGACACGCTGTCATTCACGATCAAAATCGTGAGAAGTGGGACATTGGTACTTACGTGCCTTTGCAAAACGTTGCTGAAAATCAAGCGCCTTTTGTGGTCATTGACTCCATCTTGTCTGAAGAGGCTGTGCTTGGCTTTGAGTATGGCTACGCTTCCAACGATCCCAACACCTTGGTCATTTGGGAAGCCCAGTTCGGCGACTTTGCCAACGGCGCCCAAGTGGTCATTGACCAGTTCATTGCCTCCGGCGAAGTGAAGTGGGGTCGTGTGAACGGCCTGACGCTCATGTTGCCACACGGCTATGAAGGACAAGGCCCAGAGCATAGCTCGGCTCGCTTGGAGCGTTTCATGCAGTTGGCGGCTGACACCAACATGCAAATTGTCCAGCCCACCACGGCCAGTCAAATTTTCCACGTGTTGCGTCGTCAAATGATTCGCAATTTACGCAAGCCCTTGATCATCTTCACACCGAAGTCTTTGCTGCGCAACAAAGACGCCACATCACCTTTGTCAGAGTTCACCAAAGGTGGCTTCCAAACGGTCATTCCAGAAAACAAAGCACTGAAGGGTGACAAAGTCAAACGTGTTTTGATTTGTTCCGGCAAGGTTTACTACGACTTGGTTAAAAAGCGTGAAGAGCTGGGTGCAGACGATACGGCCATTTTGCGTGCCGAGCAGTTGTATCCCTTCCCACACAAAGCTTTTGCAACTGAATTGAAAAAGTACCCGAACGCCACCGAGTTGGTTTGGACGCAAGACGAGCCACAAAACCAAGGCGCTTGGTTCTTTGTACAGCATTACATCCACGAGAACATGACCGAAGGTCAGCGTTTGGGATATTCCGGCCGAGCAGCTTCCGCGTCGCCTGCTGTGGGTTATTCACACCTTCACCAAGAGCAACAAAAAGCTTTGGTGGATGGCGCATTCGGCAAGATCAAAGGTTTTGTGTTGTCCAAATAACAGACGCTACAAAAAGTATTGAACCAATTTAGAAAGAATCGAAATGGCTATCGCAGAAGTTAAAGTTCCTCAGCTGTCTGAGTCCGTGGCAGAAGCCACCATGTTGACGTGGAAAAAGAAAGTTGGCGACAGTGTCGCAGCTGACGAAATCTTGATCGAAATTGAAACTGACAAAGTGGTGCTGGAAGTGCCCGCACCGTCAGCAGGTGTTTTGTCAGAAATCTTGGTTGGTGACGGCGCTATGGTGCTTGCTGAGCAACTGATTGCTCGCATTGATACCGATGGCAAAGTGGCTGCATCAGCACCTGCCGCAGCAGCACCAGCCCCTGCGGCCAGCGCCGCAGCAAAACCCGCTGCACAAAGCAACAGCATGGCAGGTGTGGCCATGCCTTCGGCTGCCAAGATCATGGCCGACAACAACTTGTCGTCTGGCTCTGTAGCGGGTTCAGGCAAAGACGGACGCGTTACCAAAGGGGATGTGTTGTCTGCTGTGGCCGGTGGCGCCAAGCCTGCACCGCAAGTTTCTATTCCAACGGGTATACCCACAAGTTCATTGCCACAAGTGGCTGCACCCGCAGTCAATTTGGGTGAGCGTCCTGAACAACGCGTGCCCATGACTCGACTGCGTGCGCGTGTGGCCGAGCGTTTGTTGCAATCGCAAGCAACCAATGCCATTCTGACCACCTTCAACGAAGTCAACATGGCACCTGTCATGGACATGCGCAAGCGCTTCCAAGACAAGTTCGAAAAAGAGCACGGCATCAAGCTGGGTTTCATGAGCTTCTTCGTGAAAGCAGCGGTGCACGCTTTGAAAAAATACCCCGTGTTGAATGCCTCAGTTGATGGCAGCGACATCGTTTATCACGGTTACTTCGACATCGGTATTGCCGTGGGCTCACCCCGTGGTTTGGTGGTGCCTATTTTGCGCAATGCCGACCAAATGAGCTTTGCCGACATCGAGAAAAAGATCGCTGAGTTTGGTGCCAAGGCCAAAGACGGCAAGTTGGGCATTGAAGACATGACCGGCGGTACGTTCTCCATCTCGAACGGCGGCACCTTCGGCTCCATGATGTCGACCCCCATCATCAACCCACCTCAGTCTGCCATCTTGGGTGTGCACGCTACCAAAGACCGCGCCATGGTTGAGAACGGCCAAGTGGTGGTGCGCCCCATGAACTATTTCGCCATGTCTTACGATCACCGCATCATTGACGGCCGTGAGGCTGTCTTGGGCTTGGTGGCCATGAAAGAAGCGTTAGAAGACCCATCGCGCTTATTGTTTGACATCTAAGTTTTAGGAAAAAAAGCATGAGCAAACAATTTGATGTGGTCGTCATTGGTGGCGGCCCAGGTGGTTACATTGCCGCCATTCGCGCAGCGCAACTCGGATTCCAAGTAGCGTGTGTCGACGAATGGAAAAACGCAACTGGCGGCCCAGCCCTTGGTGGCACTTGCACCAACGTCGGTTGCATTCCTTCGAAAGCTTTGTTGCAGTCTTCTGAACACTTCGATCAAGCCAATCATCACTTTGCCGACCACGGCATCGAGATGAAAGGCGTCAGCATGGATGTGGCCAAGATGATTGCCCGCAAAGACAATGTTGTGAAGCAAAACAACGATGGCGTTTTGTACTTGTTCAAAAAGAACAAAGTGTCTTTCTTTCATGGCCGCGCTGCGTTTAGCAAAGCCGTTGAAGGTGGCTACGAAGTCACCGTCACAGGTACTGCCAATGAAACATTGCTTGGCAAGAACATCATTGTGGCCACAGGCTCCAATGCACGTTCATTGCCCGGCACACCTTTTGACGAAGTCAATGTGTTGTCCAACGACGGCGCTTTGAATGTGGGTGCAGTGCCTAAAAAGCTGGTGCTGATTGGCTCGGGTGTTATCGGATTGGAAATGGGATCTGTCTGGCGCCGTCTGGGCTCCGATGTCACCATCCTCGAAGGTTTGCCCACTTTCTTGGGCGCTGTAGACGAGCAGATTGCCAAGGAAGCCAAAAAGGCTTTTGACAAACAAGGCTTGAAAATTGAACTAGGCGTCAAAG
>Ga0315905_10001468_pt1 | contig 25343 bp, 19 predicted proteins | sample LakEriMetagenome_5_FD_203522 | JGI IMG/M metagenome (GOLD analysis project Ga0315905, IMG submission 203522) | Freshwater fungal communities from buoy surface, Lake Erie, Ohio, United States - Buoy 4 MA121 | ecosystem: Environmental > Aquatic > Freshwater > Lake | place: USA: Lake Erie, Ohio...
ACTCCGAATCCATTCAGGCGCGGGCTATCGGGTTTATTTCATCAAGCAAGGAAAGGCAGTTGTCATCCTTCTTGCTAGAGGGAGTAACAGCACTCAACAGCCAGACATTAGACAGGCCAGAGGCCTTGCTCGCAATCCTTAGGGGATCTCAATGACAAAAATCACAACGACTATTTGGGAACCAGTCACACACCTCACCACCATCGAGGATGTTGCGGCTTATCTTAAAGCTGCTCTTCAAGAAGGTGATCCGCAGCTTGTTGCAGCTGCACTAGGAGCTATTGCCAGGGTCAAAGGAATGAGCCAGATTGCACGTGAGGCTGGCCTTGGCAGGGAAAGTCTGTACAAGTCCTTATCCTCTTCGGGTAATCCAGAACTGGCAACCGTACTGAAGGCTATCTCTGCGCTCGGTTGGCAACTGCATGTCAGCGCTACTGACAAGGCGAAGATGGCTGTCTAACCGGCCCCTCGAGTGGACAGGGGTGCTGTTGCTTCGCGGCCTGCGCGACGACACATCGGGGGCTGATTGTTGCCACTTCGGCCCTGATTCCCTCTGCTGTGTCGTGCTGGCGGCGGCCGGCTCAGGCCTGGCCGGGAGCGGCGGCCTCAACCCCGAACAGCTCCACCGGCCCGATGCCCTTCACCTCCCGGCTGCCGAGGCTGGCGGGGCGTAACTCCGCATCGCCGGCCAGCAGGACGGCTGTGGCGGTATCGAACACCAAGGGCGCCTCCACCTGGCGGGTCATCGCCTCCAGCCGGGCCGCCAGGTTCACGGTGTCGCCGATCACGGTGAATTCCAGCCGCTTCGGACTGCCGATCTGGCCGGCAACCACCGGTCCGCTGGCCAGGCCCACGCCGTTGTCGAGTTCGGCCAGCCCCCGCCGCCGCCAGTCGGCATTGAGGGCGGCCAGGGCGGCGCGCATTGCCAGGCCGCAGCGCACCGCCTGGCGGGCCTCCTCCCGGGCGCCCCGGCTCAGCGGCGAGCCGAACACCGCCATCACCGCGTCGCCGATGAATTTGTCGATCGTGCCGCCGTGCTGGCCCACCACCTCCACCATCGCCCCGAGGTATTCGTTGAGCTGGCGCACATGCAGCTCGCTCTGGCCCGCCATGCTGCGCTGGCGGGTGAGGGTGGTGAAGCTGCGGATGTCGCTCATCAGCACGGTCACCTCCAGCTGGCGGCCGCGCAGGATCCCCTCGGCCGCCTCCGGATCCGCCAGGATCTCCGCCACCACCCCCGGCGCCACGTAGCGCTCGAAGGTGCGGCGCAACCGGAGCCGCTCGCCTGCCTCCCGCAGGTAGGCCTCACCGCCATAGAGCAGGGCCAGGCCCACCAGCCCGCTCAGGGGGGCCAGCAGCGGCAGCCAGCGGTTGCCCCGTTGCAGCACCAATAGCCCCGCCGCCAGCTGCAGGGCCAGCAGCAGGGCCACGAACCCCAGCCGCGCCTGGATCGCGCTCAGCCGGCGGCCGGCGGCCAAGGCCAGCAGCAGCGGCGCCACGGCCAGCAGGGCCCGTTGCGGTGGCTGGGCGGGCCAGCTCAGCAGCCCATCGCCCTGCAGGGAGTTGGCGGTGGCGGTGCCCAGCATCTCCAGCCCCGAGAGCGACCCGAACGGCGTGCCATAGCCGGCGCTCCCCTCGCTCACCACCGGACCCACCAGCGCCACGCCGCCGGCCAGCAGCGCCCGGCGCGGGTGGTGGGCCCAGCGCTCGGGGTCGAGCACCTCCCAGGCGCTCAGCCGCTCCAGGCTGCCCTCGGCGCCGTAGGTGCGCAGGGCGCTCTGGCGGTCGTCGTCCCGGGGCGGCCAGCCCGCGAGCCGCAGCACCATGGTGGAGAGGGCGGGCGGTGTGTCATTCACCTTCCGGTCGCGCAGCATGGCTCCGGCGTAGGCCTCGGGGTGGAGCAGCCGGTCCCCCGGCCGTGGCACCAGGATGTTGGTGAGACCCAGCTGGGCCTGGCCCCCACTCGCCGCCAGCAGCTGTTCGTTCGGGGTCACCAGGGTGAGGGAGCCGGCACCCTGCTGGTCTTCGCCTTCCTGCATCTCGGCGGCCAGGGCCACCCGGCCGCGGTGGCGCGCCAGCACCGCCGCCAGGGCTGCGTCGTCGGCGGGGCCATGGGAGCTGGGCCCCTCGAACACCACATTCACCGCCACGGCTCGGGCTCCGGCCGCCAGCAGCCGCTCGATCAGCAGGCCGTAGGCGGCCCGGGGCCAGGGGAGCGAGCCCACGCCGCGGGCCCAGGCCGGCAGCTGGCGGTTGCGCTCATACCAATCCCCCTGTTGCAACGTCGCGTCGTCGACCGCCACCAGGGTCACCGCCGCCGGTGGACGGCGGGGGCCGAGCAGCCGCTGCAGCTGGTCTTCGAGGCCCCGCTCGGCCACCCGCCAGCGGGGCCCCGGCCAGCCCGCACTCAGGCCCACCCACAGCAGCAGCAGCGCCGGCAGCACGGCACCGGGGAGCCGCCGCTTCATGGCCGGGAAGCGCCGAGCCGACTGGGCTGGTCGCTCAGGCCTTCATCAAAACAGGCGGGGCAGGCCAATGGAGGGCAGGGAGGGGGTGGGCAGGCTGGGGGCCAGGGGGGCCGAGGGCAGATTCACGGGCAGGCTCACGGACGGCTGATAGCGGCGCAGGTAGCTCTCCAGGGAGCCGTAGTTCGGCAGCGGCAGCCGGAAGCCGTCGAACAGCGGACCCCGCAGGATGGCGTCGTAGTCGCCACTGCTGAGGCCCAGCAGGGCCAGGATCACCCCCTGGGCCGACAGCCGCAGCTTCTGGCCCGCCTGCACCGTGGTGGGACCCGAGCCGGTAGGGATTCCATCTTTGAGCGGCTCCACCTCCACCGTGCCCTCCAGCACCGAGAGCTGGGATTCGCCCTGTTCATCCACCTCCAGCAGGTAGTTGGTGCCCCGCACGCTCAGCCGGGCGGAGCGGGTGCAGCCGGCGGCCTTGCCCGACACCAACACCTGGCCGCTTTCGAGCAGGAAGCAGCTCTGACCGAGACGCATTCGCGAGAAGCGGTTGATGCGGCCCACCGCACCGCCGGGGAAGGCGAGGGCGCCGCGGCTCGCCTTGGTGCTCACGTCATCGGGGGCGGTGGCCTGCTGGTTCACCCGGGCCTTCTGGCCGTCCACGAAGAGCTGGTCGCCATCGAGGATCTCCTGGATCACGGCCCGTTCGGCGCTGCGGCCGGGCAGCGGTGGCAGCAGAGTGAGCAGCAGGGCTCCGGCCAGGCCCGCCAGACTGGGGCCTGTCAGGCTGGGGCTCGTTAGGTTGAGGCGTCCCGGCCCAGCCCTGCGGCCCAGCATCCCGCTCTGCCCCGCTCCAACGGACCGGCAAGACCTCAGGGATCGGCACGGCAGGAGCATTGGCATCGGCTCGGCACGGGCAGCGCCACCTCACTCTGGCCCCATCCCGGCAGCTCCGGCCCCATCAGGGCAGGTGCGCGATTGCGGCGTCAAGATGGGGCGCTGCACGTCGTGCCGATGGCCCCGCCCAGCGCGATTTCCTCCTTGGCCGTTCCTTCCTGGTCGGTGGTGTTGCCCGCCTTCGGGGTGGTGCTGCTGCTCACGCTGACCTGCCGGCGCCGCGGCTTGCCCCTGCCCCCTCGCACCCTGCCGCTGCTGGCCACGGTGAGCACGGTGGCTCTTCATTTGGTGCCGCTCGCCCTGGTGCCTGTTTCCAGCCGCCTCTGGCTCGCCATCAGCGTGGACCTCCTGCTGGTGCTGGCTCTGATCCGGCTGGTGCTGTGGCTGGTGCTGGAACTACCCGGTGGGCTGGGGTGGTGGCGTCCGCCGCCGGAGTTGCTGGTGCAGCTGCTCCTGGTGGCCGGTGGTGCCCTGGCCGCCGTGCTGCTGGTGAACCGGGTCGGCCGCCTCGATCTGATGGGGCTCGTCACCACCTCAGCGGTGCTCACCGCCGTGGTCGGTCTGGCGATTCAGGAGCCACTCAAGGATCTGATCGCCGGCCTGGAACTTCAGCTCAGTGATGACCTGCGGCTGGGGGACCTGGTGGAAATCGCCGGCGGCCAGGCCCGGGGCCGGGTGGAATCGGTGAGCTGGCGCGACACCACCCTCCGCACCTCCGACGGGGTGCGGGTGGTGCTGCCCAACACCCAGGTGACCAATGGAATCCTGCGCAACATGAGCTTCTCCGGAGCGGTCTCGGACAGCTTCGACGTGGGCCTGGATTACGACCTTCCCCCCGCCGCAGCCTTGGCCTTGCTCGAACGGGTGGTGACCAACCATCCGCTGGTTTTGCAGGAGCCCCCTGCTGAGGTGCGGGTGAAGGCCTTCGCCGACAACGCCATCACCTATGAGCTGCAAGTGTGGTTCCGCGAACCCAGCGAACGGACGCGGCTGATCCTGCGGAGTGCCCTGCTGCAGCAGATCTGGTATGCCCTCAAGCGGGAAGGTCGCAGCATCCCCTTTCCGGTGCGCGAGCTGCAGCGTCGCCGGCCCGATCCGGTCGCCGATGCCATGGTGGCCTCTCTGCCGCCCAAGGAGGGAAGGCTTCTGCTGGCGAGCCACTCCCTCTTCGCCGATCTGCCGCCCGCCGATCTGGATTCCCTCCTCACCCACAGCCGGCCGGTGCTGTTCACCGCTGGGGAGGCGATCGTGCGGGAGGGGGCCACGGGCCGCTCCCTCTATCAGGTGATCTCCGGCCGGGTGGAGGTCCAGAAGGAGGTGCAGCCCGGCCACTCCATCCATGTGGCCGAGCTTGGGCCCGGCGAGGTGTTCGGCGAGATGACCCTGTTCCAGGGGGCACCACGCAGCGCCACGGTGCGGGCCCTGGAGGATTCGCGGTTGCTGCGGGTCGACCGGGCCGGGGTACGGGAGCTTCTGGAGCGCGATCCCGACCTGCTGGAGCGCTTCGCCCAGCTGGTGAATGCGCGCCGGCGTGAGCTCGAGAGCCTCGGCCATGAGGAACAGCAGCGGGAGGCCTCCAACCTGCTCGAAGCGATGCGCAATCTCTTCTTCGCCCTGGGGGGTAGCTGAATCAGGCCGGCCGGCGGCGCCCCGCCATCGCCAGCAACTGGCGCACCTCCGGCACCCCCGCCAGAGCGCCGATCAGGCCATAGGTGGCGAGGGCCAGGCCGGCGCAGAGTGCGTTCTGGAGCAGCAGGCCCAAGAACCCCGCCGGCCACACCACCCAGGTGGACAGCCCCCAGGCCACACAGCCGGCGGCCATCGCGGCGAGCAGCAGCAGCAGGGTGTCGCGGCTCCAGACGCGCAGGGGCAGGCCGCCGAGCCGGCCGGCCAGGGCCCAGGTGAGGCCCAGGCAGGTGATCAGGTTCACGCTCACCGTGGCCAGGACCACGCCGGGCGCCCCGAAGTTGAGGGCCGGCAGCTGCAGCCCCCAGGGGGTGGGGCCGCCCACCAGAAACCAGTCGAAGCAGACGTTCATGCCGATGCCGGCCACCGACCAGCGGAAGGGCGTGTTGCCATCACCGAGGGCATAGAACACCCGCACCAGCACATCGCGGGCCAGGTACACCGGCATGCCCACCCCGTAGGCCATCAGCAGCGACGCCACCATCTGGGCGGCGCCCTGGTTGAAGGCGCCCCGCTCGTACACCAGCCTCACGATCGGTACCGCCAGACCCACCATCAGCGCCCCCAGCGGCAGCATGCTGGCCGTGGAGAGCATCAAGCCTTGGCGGATGCGGGCCACCAGCTCGGGGCGGTCGGCCGGGGCGGTGAGCCGGGAATACACCGGCAGCAGGGGCACCAGCAACGCATTGGAGAGCAGGCCCAGGGGGGTCTGCACCAGCAGGTTGGCGTAGCCCAGGCCCGCCGCCGCTCCCACGATCCCCGAGGCGAAGAACAGATCCACGAACACGTTGATCTGCAGCATCCCCGAGGAGAGGGTGGCCGGCGCCATCACCGCCAGCACCTCCTTCACGCCGGGATGGTTCCAGTCCCACACCAGCTCGAACTTATGGAGGCCCTGCTTCGCCAGGGCCGGCAGCTGGATCAGCCACTGCAGCAGCGCCCCCACCGTGGTGCTGGCCGCCAAGGCGATGCCGCCGAGCATCGCCCACTGGGGCAGCACGATGGCACTACCCAGCCGCCACCAGAGCAGACCGATGCCGCCGATCACCGCCAGGCTCGAAAGCAGGGGGCTCACGGCCGGCAGCCAGAATTCATCGGCGGCATTCAGCGCCCCAAAGCCCAGGCCGATCAGGCCGGCGAACAGGGCCATCGGCGCCATCCAGCGCATCTGCACCACCGCCAGCTCGTGGCGGCTGGCATCGAGGCCCGGGGCCACCAGGGTGATCAGCGGATCGGCGGCCACGACCAGCAGCAGGGTCACCGCCAGCAGGGCCGCCCCCACCATGGTGTTGATCGCCGCCAGCACATGGGCGCCCTCGTTGCGATCGCGCCGGGAGAGCACGCTCACCATGGCGCTGTGGAACGGCCCGTTGATGCCCCCCAGCAGGATCAGCAGGAAGCCGGGCAGCACATAGGCGTAGTTGTAGGCGTCGTAGGCGGCGCCCACCCCGAAGGCCGCGGCGATCACCTGCTGTCGCAGCAGGCCCACCACCTTGCTGAGGGCGGTGGCCACCGCCACGACAAGGGCAATCCTTCGCAGTGATTTCGCCATCGGGCCGGGCCTGGGGCCCTCTTGGTCGCTCGGCAGTATGGCCGTCGTCTGGCTCCGCTACCTCCGCAGGTTGGTGGCGATCCGGTCGATCCGCCCGGAGGGGATGCGCAGCGCACGGCTTGCTCGGCGGATCGCGAACTGGTGCCGCCCGCCGCAGCCGGGGGGGTCCGGCCTGCTGGACTGCCCGAAAGTTTCGCTGCGATCCAGGAGTTCTGTGATGCCCCGCGCTGTGAGCGATTTCCAATCCCGCGCTGCCGGCACTGCAGGCTCCGCTGGCCCTGCTGGTTCCGGCGGCCTCGCGGGCACTGCCCCGGCCGGCCACGCCACCCCCCACCCCGTGCTCAGCCTCGAACCCCTGGTGGAAGGCGTGCTGCTGAAGCGCTACAAGCGTTTCCTGGCCGATGTGGCACTGGCCGATGGCCAGGTGGTGACCGTGCACTGCGCCAACACCGGCCCGATGACCGGGGTGCTCCATCCCGGTGGCCGGGTGCGGCTGCGCCATGCCCCCTCACCCACCCGCAAGCTCGCCTGGACCTGGGAGCAGGCCGAAACCACGGGTGCCGATGGGGCGCCGGTCTGGGTGGGGATCAACACGGCCCTGCCCAACCGGCTGGTGCGGGCCACGATCGAGGCCGGCTGCCTGGAGCCCTGGCTGGGCCCGATCGCGGCGATCCGCGCCGAGGTGCCCTACGGCGAGGGGCGCCGCAGCCGCATCGACCTGCTGCTCACCCCCGGTCCCGGCCCCGATGGCGCCCCGCCGGCTGATCCGCGGCCGATCTACGTGGAGGTGAAGAACACCACCTGGAGCGAGGGGGATCTGGCCCTCTTCCCCGACACCGTGACAGAGCGGGGCCAGAAACACCTGCTGGAGCTCGCCGCCCTGCTGCCCACGGCCCGGGCCGTGCTGTTGCCCTGCCTGAGCCGCGCAGATGTGAGTCGGTTCGCGCCCGGCGATACCGCCGACCCCCGCTATGGAGTGCTGTTTCGCCAGGCCCTGGCCGCCGGTGTAGAGGTGCTGCCCTGCATCTTCGAATTCTCGGGCGAAGCGGTGCACTGGTTAGGCCTGGCTTCGGTGCTGGAGCGTCAGCCCACCTGATCACCGGCAGGCCCCATAGAGTCAGGGCAGATTGCGCCTGCGCCATGGATACCCGTGCCTTCAAGCGCTCCCTGCACCATTCGGACCGCTACAACCGCCGCGGCTTCGGCCTGGGCGAGGAGGTGGCCGGCAGCCTCCAGACCGCCTACCAGAGCGATCTGATTGCCAACCTGCGCACCCACGGCCATGAGATGCGCGAGGGTCGGCTCAGCGTGCGGCTGGCGGAGGCCTTCGGCTTCTGCTGGGGTGTCGAGCGGGCCGTGGCGATGGCCTATGAAACCCGGCGCCATTACCCCACCGAGCGGATCTGGATCACCAACGAGATCATCCATAACCCCTCGGTGAACGATCACCTGCGCGGGATGGATGTGCTGTTCATCCCGGTGGAGGGTGGGGTGAAGGACTTCTCCGAGGTGGCCGCCGGCGATGTGGTGATCCTGCCGGCCTTCGGGGCCACCGTGCAAGAGATGCAGCTTCTGAGCGAGCGGGGTTGTCACATTGTCGACACCACCTGTCCCTGGGTGTCGAAGGTGTGGAACACCGTGGAGAAGCACAAGAAGCAGTCCTTCACCTCGATCATCCACGGCAAGGTGAAGCACGAGGAAACCCTCGCCACCAGCTCGTTTGCGGGCACCTATCTGGTGGTGCTGGATCTGGCCGAGGCCCAGATGGTGTGCGATTACATCCTGGCCGGCGGTGTCGCCGCTGCCGATCCCGCCGAGCGGGCCGCTGCTCGGGAGGCCTTCATGGCCCGCTTCGCCAAGGCCAGTTCCCCCGGCTTCGACCCCGACCGGGACCTCACCCGCCTCGGGGTGGCCAACCAAACCACCATGCTCAAGAGCGAAACCGAGGAGATCGGCCGCCTGTTCGAGCGCACGATGCTGCAGCGCTTCGGTCCGGCCGAGCTGGGCGAGCACTTCCTGGCTTTTAACACCATCTGCGATGCCACCCAGGAGCGCCAGGACGCCATGTTCGCCCTGGTGGACGAGCCCCTCGACCTGATGGTGGTGATCGGGGGTTACAACTCCTCCAACACAACCCACCTGCAGGAGATCGCGGTGAGCCGCGGCATCCGCTCCTTCCACATCGACACCCCCGAGCGGATCGGCCCGGGGAACCGGATCGAGCACAAGCCGCTCGGCGGTGAGTTGGAGGTGGTGGACCCCTTCCTGCCGCAGGGGCCAATCCGGGTGGGCATCACCTCTGGCGCCTCCACGCCCGATCGGGTGGTGGAGGATGTGATTCAGCGCCTGATCGCCCTCACCGCCGCCTGAATCCGGCACCCGGTCCGGCCCGAGCCGCTGCAACCCTTGTGACAGCAGCAGCCCCCCGGGGCTTTAGATTCGTTCCATAACTCCGCCTGGGGTGGTCGTTCACTGGCCTCGCAACCACCGGCCTTGCTTTCAATGGCCTCGCTTTGCGGTCTCGATCCGCCGGGCGAGTCCCCTGTCGGTTTCCAGGCCGGCCGCTCCCCGTCCCTTCCGACGAGTCCGTCGCCCTTGTCCCTTCTGGCCTCTTCCGCACCGACTGAGAGCTTCTCCGACCCCGTTCCGGACCGGGGCGGGGCCCACCGGGAGCGACAAGACGCTGGCGCCTCTCTGACGGAAACCCCCGATCCCCTGCGCCACAGCCCCGATGGGCGGGTGCGCCGTTATGGCAGCAGCTTCGCCGATCTGATGGAGATGCGTGCCCCCGCGGCGGTGGTGGAGGCTTACCTCGACCGGCATGAGGGCTGGTTTCAGCGCTGTGCCGCCCCGATGGCGGTCACGCCGCTGGATCGCAATGGCTATGTGCTCACCCTTGGGCGCTTCGGCAACTTCGGCTTCGAGGTGGAGCCCACCATCGGCCTCGAACTGCTGCCCCAGGCGGCGGGGGTCTATCGCATCCAAACGGTGCCCACGCCCGGGGCCGATGCCACCCTTTCCGCCCTCTACGACGTGGACTTCAATGCCGCCCTGCGGCTGGATGAGGCCACGGATCAGGAGGCCGCCGCTGAGATTTCCGTCGAGGAGGTGGACACACTCATGGCCCACACCCTGGTGCGCTGGAACCTTGATCTGGCGGTGTGGATCAAGCTTCCCGCGATGATCAGCCTGCTGCCCGAAGGTCTGGTGCAGACCAGCGGCGACCACCTGCTCCGCCAGATCGTGCGGCAGGTTTCCCGCCGGCTCACCTGGAAGGTGCAGGAGGATTTCCACGCCAGCCACGGCATCCCCTGCCCGCCGCGGCGCCGAGCGCGCTTCTGATCCGGTTCCGGTTGGCTTCTGGAGCGAAAGCCGTTCGTTGGAGCGATGGGGCCGAACGGGCGCTGTCCCGGTTTTGTGGCTGCCCCTGCTTAGGAAGGGCGGTGGTTCCGCTGAAGCCTGCTCAGGCCTGGGGCTGCAGGATCTTCTGCACGATCTGGAGACCGGTGAAGGCCTGCCAGAGGAAGAGGGTGAGCACCGTCATGTTCAGGCCCACATGCACCTTGCGGGCCACCAAGTTGCCCTTCTGCATGGCGGTGGTGAGGGAGGCTGCGATCGCCACCAACGTGGTCATTCCCAGGCCCACCAGCAGGTGGGGTCCCACGAAGAGCTTGCCGTTGTTGAGGTAGGTCACGGCCATGCCACCCAGGGTGCCGAGCACCATCACGGCCAGGATGATCTTGCCGATCTTCAGGTGGCGCTGGGCGAACTGCCCCTGGATCAGGGGTTTGCGCTCCTCGGCGGTGGTGGCGGTGCGCAGTTTCTTGGCCTTGATCCCCAGGTAGAGGCCATAGCCGCTCAGGGCCAGCAGCACCCACATCAGCACGGGGTGCACGAAGCTCATTCCGAAGGCAACGGAGCTGGGGATCTCGAGGGGCATGGGAGGAGAGCGGCATGCGGCCAGAGCGATGAAACTACTGCGCTCCCGGTTGCGGAGGTTGCTGCCATGCCGTGCTGCTGGGCGGGGCTGGCTGAGTACCGCTGAAATCGTTACAGAGCACAGAGCAGTGCTCAAGATGTCCGCGGGCCGAGCCGTTCCAGTGGTCCGTTGGACCAGGAGGCCAGAAGCGGAACCACGTCAGTGGAGGAAGTGACGCCGGCCGGTCGTCACCATCGCCAGGCCGAGCTCGTTGCAGACCTGGATTGAATCGCCATCCCGCACGCTGCCGCCGGGCTGGATCACGGCGCTGATGCCGTGGGAGGCGGCCAGGCGCACGGTGTCGTCGAAGGGGAAGAAGCCATCGCTGGCCAGCACGGCGCCGCGGGTCCGCTCCCCGGCTGCCGCCAGGGCGATCTGGGCCGATCCCACCCTGTTCATCTGGCCGGCGCCGATGCCCAGGCTCTGGCCAGCGGCGGCCACGGCGATGGCGTTGGAGCGCACGTGCCGCACCACCCGCCAGGCGAAGCGCAGATCGGCCCATTCGGCTTCACTGGGTTGGCGCTGGCTCACCACTTGCCAGCTGACCGGATCGATCGGCTGGTCGTCCAGGTCCTGCGCCAGCACCCCGCCGAGCACGCTGCGCAGCTGCTGGCGATCGGCCGCGGCGATGGCGGCGGGGGCCAGCTCCAGCAGCCGCAGGTTCGCTTTGGCGGCCAGCCGCTCCCGGGCGGCGGGCTCGAAGGCGGGGGCCACCACGCACTCCAGGAATAGCCCCGCCAGGTGCTCGGCGGCAGCGGCGTCCACGGGCCGGTTGAGGGCCACGATGCCCCCGAAAGCCGAGACCCGGTCGGCATCGAGAGCCCGCAGCAGGGCTTCGGCCCCACCGGAGCCGGTGGCCACCCCACAGGGATTGGTGTGCTTCACCACCACCGCCGCCGGCAGGTTGATGGCCGGATCGGTCGGCCCGCCAGGCGCGAGCCCGGTTCCGGCCGGCTCGCCGTAGCCGAACTCCCGCACCGTGGCCAGGGCCGCGTCGAGGTCGAGCAGGTTGTTAAAGCTGAGCTCCTTGCCCTGGAGCTGGCGGGCTGCCCCCAGGCCGGCCTCGGCGCTGCCATACCAGAGGGCCTTTTGGTGGGGATTTTCGCCATAGCGCAGGCTCTGGCGGGCCGGCAGCGTGAGCTGTAGCGGTGGGATGACCTCAGCCTCAGCTCCGGCGCCATCCGCCGGTGAAGACTCCTCCGCCCCCAGCCGGCCGGCCAGCCAGGCGGCGATGGCGGCGTCGTAGGCGGCGGTGTGGGAGAAGGCGGCAAGGGCCAGCCGGCGCCGCAGCGCTTCATCCGCACCACCGGCGGCCAGGGCCTTGAGGAAGCCGCCGTACTGGGCCGGATCGGTGAGCACGGCCACATCGGCATGGTTCTTGGCCGCGGCGCGCACCATGGCCGGACCGCCGATGTCGATGTTCTCCACGGCGGTCTCCCAGCTCACCTGGGGGTCGGCCACGGTGCGCTGGAAGGGGTAGAGGTTCACCACCACCACATCGATCGGATCGATCGCCTGGGCGGCCAGGTCGGCCTGGTGGGCGGGATCGGATCGCTTCGCCAGGATGCCGCCGTGGATGCGTGGGTGGAGGGTCTTGACCCGGCCGCCAAGAATTTCGGGGGCACCGGTGTGCTCCGCCACCTTGGTGACCGCAAGCCCGGCCGCCGCCAGGGTCGCCGCGGTGCCGCCGCTCGAGAGGATCCGGTAGCCGTGGGCCAGCAGGCCCTCGGCCAGGGGCACCAGGCCCGCCTTATCGGACACACTCAGGAGGGCCGTGGGGGCCATGGCGGCAGCGGAGATCGGGGCAATGGCCAACCTACGCAGTGGCAGTGCGCCAAGCTGGGCTTTCCCCCGTACGCTCACGTTCCATCTCGGGCTCTGCATCCCGGTGTCGCTCGTCGCTCCGGCTTTCGACCGGAATACCTTGCGGGTTGATTGCGTCAACAGCCTGCACTCAACTCCCGCGCCATTCGAGAACCAATGGCAGCCAGGACGTGGCGTTCAGGCTAATTTAACTGGAACAGCGGTTCATGACTGGCTAAAGCGCAAGTCCAGCAAGTCCATTCGCGACCGAACATATAATGGAACCAATCAAAAGCGCTCTGATTACCAGACTCATTGAGCCCAAGTATAGGTATCGCCCTGTTGTCTACAGCCGCCCGTTTTAGAAGATAACTTGCGCGAAAAGTTCGAGGCCCTGGATCAGGCGATCCGCGAGGCTCGTCATCGGCAGATTACGTTCCTCGAAGAGCTGAATCTGTCTCTCTTGCCCTGAGTGCACGGTGACTCTGCAGTTGCACATCACGCCGCTCCCCTCTCCTGCCACGCCTGTCCCCCATGACCACGCCACCGATTGACCAGCCCGCTCCCCGCGCGGCCTCCTGGGAGGCCCCCGGCACGGTGGATCCTGAATCCCTTCAGAGCGGTCCAGAGCAGGCCGAGCGCCGGCTGGTGCTGCTGCACGGCTGGGGCGCCGACGCCGATGACCTGCTTGATCTGGGCCGGGAGCTGGTGGATGGCAGCGTGAACCTCGTGGCCCTGCGGGCCCCCTGGCCCCACCCCGGCGGTGTCGGCCGTCAGTGGTACGACCTGCAGCGGCCCAACTGGCCGGAGCTGCCGGAATCACGGGCCAGGCTGCGGGAGCGGCTGCTGGAGCTGGGGCGGAGCGTGCCCCTGGAGGCCACCGCCCTGCTGGGCTTCTCCCAGGGTGGCGCCATGGCCCTCGATGTGGGCTGCGGCGATCCGGCCGGCTTGGAAGGGCTACCCCTGGCCTGCCTGATCGCCTGCAGCGGTTACCCCCACCCGGGCTGGACGCCCCGTCGCCCGTCGGGGGCGGTGCTGATCACCCACGGCGAGCAGGATCCGGTGGTGCCGTTCGCCGCCAGCGAGGCCCTTGAGCAGATGCTGCGGGCGGCGGGCGGCAGGGTGCAGCGTCTGACCTTTGCCGGCGGCCATGGCATCGATCCGGGTCTGTTTCCGGCCATGCGGGCGGCCCTTGAGGCCGGCTGGAGCTGAGGCTCTTGGCCAGATCCACGGGTCCAAAACCACGTTGACGGTTCCTCACCAACCAAGCCGGACCAGTGAAAAGCCGGACCACTGCCCTTTCAAAGGCGCAATGGATCCGGCCATGCATGGCAACGATGGAAGCCCTGAGAGGGCTCATCCAGTGATGGGTGCACCGTTCACCTGCCCTGCTGACGCCCGAGGGTGCGACGGCACGGCAGGTGGTGCTTCCGACCAAGGTTCAGACGAAGGCGTATTCGTACTCCTCCATTTCCTCCCAGTCGTCGCTGGCGAGGGCTTCGAGTCCTTCGAAGAGCACCTCTTCACCGATGCTGTCCACGATCAGGCGCAGGGAGGGGAACAGGAAGTGGTTCTCTTCGGCGTACTGGGCACTGAACAGACCCTTTTCGCCCCAGAAGAAGCGGTCGGTGGTGTGTTCGTTGCGGCGCACGTTGAGGATCGCCGGAGCCATCAGGTCGGCCTCCGCGATGTAGCGACGGGCCGCGGTGACCGGCTTGTGGGAGCCGGTTTCGAGGTTGAAGGTGGGGACGTGGGCGAGGACACGCTGGCCGGCAAGGCGACGGCGACTGATCCGCTTGCGCTTCTTGGACATGGAACAAAATCCCGGAGGGGGACTGGAGGGGGTGGGTTGCTGGGAAGGTGGGAAGGCCGTTGGCGCGCAGCAAAGCGCGGGCGGCAGCCCCGGCGGATCCACGGCCGAAAGGCCGAGGGTCCACGCCCCTACGTCGGTCGTCCTCGGAGCGGTCTGGGGAGATCACCGTGAGCGACACGCGATGGCCGCTGAGCGGACCATCGGGACAGGAGAGGAACCCATCACCCTCTGCTGTAGCCTTGGTTGCGGTTGAGGTGCAACCTCTGGTCGTGTTCAAAGCCCGACAATGGGCTTCACCAGGGTCGGGATCCAAGGCTCGATCAGGGGCTATTGCCGAAGTTGGCGCCCTGAAAGCCCAGTGGTGGATGGCCCTGACTGGTTTGACGGCGACCTGCCGCCCGCTCGTTGCGGACTGCGGAGTAGTGGTCGATACATTCAGCATACGCCGTTTTTTCGGAATTCCCACAGATTTGCCCAAAATCCATCCGGCTCCCCCGCCTCGATCGGGCTCTGAGTGGCTGTGATCCCAGTTTCCGAAAGCTTTCTCGTCCTGCTCGGTTATCAGCTCGGCCAGTTTGCCGACTGCGCGGAGGTGAGATCCCTCGTGGTCTACGTGACCCACGCGAGCCGAGAGGGGGCCCCCAGCCTCATCCCGGTGGGCCACTGGCCGGCCGATGGCCGCACCCTGACGGCGGTGGATGGCGACAGCCAGCTGCGGGTGCCCGCCGAGGAGCGGCGCTGGTTGCCCCTGCGGGATGGGGCGGAGCTGCTGGGAGCCATCCAGGTGGAGAGCTCCATCAGCCCCTGGCCCGAGCCCCTGCGCCAGAGGCTCCAGGCGGTGGCTCTGGGCCTGGCCGAGGCCCTGCGGCTGGATCGGGAGGGGCAGCGCCTGCGCCATCGCCTCGCGCTCCAGGAGGAGCAGCTGCGCCTGTTGGTGCACCAGCTCCGCAATCCGCTCACCGCCCTGCGCACCTTCGGCCACCTGTTGCTGCGCCGCTTGGAGAAGGACAGCGACAACCGCTCCTTGGTGGAGGGGCTGCTCGCCGAGGAGCGGCAGCTGCAGCGCTACGTGGACGCGATCAGTGACCTGGCCCGCCCCGATGCCCTGATCGCTGCGGCGCCCGATCCCCAGCCCCTGCTGCTGCCACCCCTGCTCAGCGGTCCGGGGGGGCAATCCCTCGCCGAGCCGCTCTCGCCGCTGATCCAACGGGCGGCGGCCACCGCCACCCTGCAGGGCCGTCCCTGGCGGGGGCCCGGCGCCCTGCCCGCCTGGCGTGGCGACAGCGGCTCGGTGGCCGAGATCATTGCCAATCTGCTGGAGAACGCCTTCCGCTACAGCCCCCAGGGAGCGGCGGTGGGCCTCCAGGTCCGGGACACCCCCCGGGGACCGGTGCTCACGGTGTGGGATGGCGGAGCACCGATCGAGGCGGCCGAACGGGAGGCGATCTTCCAGCGGGGGGTGCGGGGTAGCCGGGGCCTGCCTCTGCCGGGTACCGGTCTCGGCCTGGCCCTGGCCAAGGATCTGGCCCGTGCCCTGGGGGGGGATCTGCAGCTGGTGATTCCCCCCCAGGCCGTGGATCCCGAGTTGCCGGAGCTGGGGAACGCCTTCGTGCTCAGCCTTCCGGCCTCGGCTGAGGCGGGCGAGTAGGGGCGGCGCGCTGGTTGGGATGGCGAACCGGAACCTGACTGAACGTTGCCGGTGTTCTCGCCCTGCCGCTCTGGGTCGCGCCCAGGCGTCCTCGGTTCAGCTCGCCGAGCCGGCTGCGCCTCCGAGGCTGAGGGCCGCGCTGAGCAGCAGTGCCAGGGCTTCGCTCCATTCCACACAGGCGCCGTAGCTATCGCCGCTATGGCCGCCGAGCCGCCGGCCCAGCCAGAGGGGCACCACCAGGGCCGGCAACAGGCCCGCCAGGCCCGCCAGCACTGCCTTGCTGGCGCCGCTCCCCGCCACGACCCAACCGGCCACGGCCATGTCGATCACCACCACCAGCAGCACCAGCAGCGCGGTCGGCCGCAGCTCCCGTGCCAGGCCAGCCCAGTGCTCCCGGTGGAAGGCTGCCGTGCCGCCGGGCCTGAGGTAGGGGAAGCGGGCCATCGCCACCAGGGGCGCCACCCGGCCCCAGAGGGCGGCCCAGGGCAGGGCCAGGGGCGCGGCGGTCGCCAGGGTGGCCAGGGCGGCGGTGCGCAGCAGCAGCAGCAGGGCGAGGGCCTGGGCGCCGCTGGCTCCCACCCGACTGTCGTCCATCGCCTCCAGCAGGCGCTCCCCCGCCGCCAGGCCGTCGGCGGTGTCCATGGCCCCATCCATGTGCAGGCCGCCGGTGAGCACTAGGCCCGCGGCCAGCACCAGGGCCACCTGGGCCAGGGGCGGCACGCGCCCCTCCAGGCCCCACCACAGCAGCCCCTGCAGTCCCCCCAGCACGGCTCCCACCCAAGGGGCGAAGCGGGCGATCCGTCGGAAGCGGGGCTCCGGCCACGGCCAGGCCGGCAGCACCGAATAAAAAATCCAGGCTCCGGCCAGATCCCGCAGCCAGGCGGGGGCTGCGGAAGGGGTGGCGTCGGGCGGCTTGGACATGGGTTGGCTGCTGGGCCGCGGCGATGTCCCGATCATTGCCGCCCCATTGTTGAGTTGGCTTGGACGTGGCTGGCGTTCTCGGGCTTTTTTCAGCAGCCACCTAGCCTCGGGCCCGTGCCCAGCCGCCGCCGCGCTGCACACCCCCGATCCCGCACCCGCCAGTCCCCGTCTGCCGATGAGCCCCGACTCCCAGTCATCGGCCGAAGCCGCCGCGGCAGTCGCCCCGTTCATCAGTGGCCGCCCATCCGGAAGGCCTGGCGTGTCGTGGAGTCCCGCCCCCCAGCCCGCGGCGTCTGGCGCCCCGACCGTCCCGACGATCCAGGAGGGGGCCCATCCCTTCCGCTTCACGATCACAGCCCGTTGCCCCCATACACGAGCCCGCTGCGGCTGCTTCCACACCCCCCACGGGCCGGTGCACACCCCCCGCTTCATGCCGGTGGGCACCGCCGCCACGGTGAAGGGGGTGGCCATCCCCCAGCTGGCCGACACCGGCGCCGAGATGGTGCTGGCCAACACCTATCACCTGCACCTGCAGCCCGGCGAGGCGGTGGTGGCCGAGGCCGGTGGTCTGCATCGCTTCATGGGCTGGCAAGGCCCCCTGCTCACAGATTCCGGCGGCTTTCAGGTGTTCAGCCTCGGTGCCATCAACCGCATCGACGATGACGGCGTGGTGTTCCGCTCCCCCCGCGATGGGGCCCGCATCACCCTCACGCCGGAACGCTCGATGGCGATCCAGATGGCCCTGGGGGCGGATGTGGCGATGGCCTTCGACCAGTGTCCGCCCTATCCGGCCAGCGAGGCCGACGTGGCGGCCGCCTGCCGCCGCACCCACGCCTGGCTGGAGCGCTGCGTGGTCGCCCATGACCGTCCCGGCCAGGCCCTGTTCGGAATCGTGCAGGGGGGCTGCTACCCGGCGTTGCGGGCGGAATCGGCCCGGGTGGTGGCCGGATTCGATCTGCCGGGGATCGCCGTGGGGGGGGTGAGCGTGGGCGAACCGGTGGAGGAGATGCACCGGATCGTGCGCCAGGTGGGACCGCTGCTGCCGGAGGCCAAACCCCACTACCTGATGGGGGTGGGCAGCCTGCGGGAGATAGCGATCGCTGTGGCCCAGGGTTTTGATCTGTTCGACTGCGTGCTGCCCACCCGGCTGGGCCGCCATGGCACGGCGCTCGTGGGCGGTGAACGCTGGAACCTGCGCAACGCCCGCTTCCGCCACGACCACACTCCCCTTGATCCCACCTGCCCCTGCCTGGCCTGCCGCCTCCACAGCCGCGCCTACCTGCATCACCTGATCCGCAGCGAGGAGATGCTCGGCCGCACCCTGCTCAGCCTCCATAACCTCACCACCCTGTTGCGCTTCACGCGGGCGATGGGCCAAGCGATCGCCGAGGGTTGTTTTGCAGAGGATTTCGCTCCCTGGGAGCCGGGCTCCCCAGTGGCGCACACGTGGTAGCTTCCAGCCACCGTGATGGGTCGCAACCGGGCCCTGAGATCTCCATGGCGCACCTTCTGCTGGCCGGCCTCGCTTCCCACGCCACCCCGCTGGCCCAGCTTCCCGAGGCCTACCAGGCCTTCGGTCCCTTGGTGGACATCCTCCCGATCATTCCTCTCTTCTTCCTGCTGCTGGCGTTTGTGTGGCAGGCCTCGGTTGGTTTCCGCTGAATCCTCAAGGCGGCTGCCTGCTTTGTTGGATGGATCAGATCCAGGTTGGATGGATCAGATCATGATCGATCCTGAAGGAATTTGATCCTTAATCGTTAGTCACCTTTCTGGGCTGTTCCGCGTTGGAGCAGCCTTTTTCATGTGTTGTTGGCGATCCACCCTGATCCGGCTCGTTCGGCAGCTCGGTTCCCGCAGCCGCCTCTTCGAACCTTTCGGAACGAGGCAAGCGCCTTTGGAGCTGGGGCACGTCGAATCGCCCGACGAGGATCAGCCCTCCCTCTCCCGCAGCACCGCCCCCGCAAACTCGGGCAGGGCCAGCATGCGGCGCCAGCGGGTCGGTTCCTGCACCAGCCGGTAGAGCCATTCGATCTGCAGGGCACGCATCCACTTCGGAGCGCGCTTTTTGGTTCCGGCCCAGACATCGAAGCTGCCCCCCACCCCCATCCAGAGGCCGCCGCTGCGGCCGGCCAGGCCCCGGATCCAGGTTTCCTGGCGGGGCACCCCCAGGGCCGCCAGCACCAGATCGGGCCGGGCCGCCAGCAGCAGCCGCTCCAGCTCGGGCCATTCGGCCGGCTGCAGATAACCGTGGCTGGCGATCACCAGATCCAGGCCGGGCAGCTCGCGCCGCAGCCGGGCCACGAGGGTGTCCATCACCTCGGGGCTGGCGCCCACTAGGGCCACGCGCCAGCAGTTGCTGGCGGCGTGCTCCAGCAACCGGCGGGCCAGCTCGATGCCCGGCGCCCGGCGCACCCGAAATCCCTGGCGGCCCAGGGCCCACACCACGCCGGCCCCATCGGGGATCACCAGCTCGGCCGCCTCGATCACGGCGCCCAGCTCGGGATTGGCGCGGGCCGCCATGGTCATTTCGGCGTTGAGAGTCACCACCTGGCCGCCCCGGGCGTCCATCTGCGTTTCAGCGGGCAACCCTGGGGGAGTTCCGGAGTGGCCCCCGAGGGTTGGGGCCTGCGCCGATGGAGCGGCTGGGTGGGTGAAGGCCTGGGAGGAAGCTGTGGAGGCGAGATGGCTGGCGGCCCCCCCGCCGTGCAGGGCGAGAGCTGCCTCGAAGACGTCACCGCATACATGTACAGGTACGCCTAGCACGCGGGCGCGGACCGGGGCCGTCACGGTTGCTGCCATGGGTGGGTGGGGCGGCGGAAGAGAATCTATGGCTTGGGATCGCGCCAAGATGATGGGCAGCCAACCAGCCAACAACCGCTCCGGTTCCGCTATCCCTCCCTCCGATCCTGGTTCCCCTCCCGCGCCGTCCGCCGGCCCGCCCCCCGAACCCATGAGCTCCACGGCTGCCTGGCGCCGCCTCCAGGACCTCGACCGCCAGATCGAGGCCGTGGTGCTGCAGCGGCAACACCCGGTGAGCGGCCTGCTGCCGGCCAGCACCGCCAACACCGTGCATGGCAACTACGGCGACGCCTGGGTGCGCGACTGCGTGTACTCCGTGCAGTGCGTCTGGGGGTTGTCCCTGGCCTATCGCCGCCTGCGGGGTCCCTGCCGCCGGGCCTTCGAGCTGGAGCAGCGGGTGCTGCAGCTGATGCGTGGCCTGCTCTCGGCCATGTTGCGCCAGGCCGCCAAAGTGGAGCGCTTCAAGACCAGCCTGCACCGCCTCGACGCCATCCACGCCAAGTTCGACACCGCCAGCGGCGAGCCCGTGGTGCCCGACGACGGCTGGGGTCACCTCCAACTCGACGCCACCGCCCTCTTCCTGCTGCAGCTCGCCCAGCTCACCCGCTCCGGGCTGGTGATTGTGCAGACCAGCCACGAGCGCGATTTCATCCAGAACCTTGTGTACTACGTGGCCCGCGCCTATCGCGTGGCCGACTACGGCATCTGGGAGCGGGGCGACAAGGGCAACCACGGCCTGCCGGAGCGCAACGCCAGTTCAATCGGCCTGGTGAAGGCTGCCTTGGAGGCCCTCGAAGGCCTCGATCTCTACGGCCCCCACGGCGATGGCAGCTGCTGCCTCACCATCCCCCACGACGCGATCGTGCGCCTGCGCCGCGCCCTGCGCAGCCTGCTGCCTCGGGAATCGGCCAGCAAGGAGGCCGACAGCGCCTGCCTGGCGGTGATCGGCTACCCCGCCTGGGCGGTGGAGGATCCGAAGCTGGTGGCCCGCACCCGCGACACGATCCGCCGCGAGCTGGGTGGCCGCTACGGCTACAAGCGCTTCCGCCGCGATGGCCACCAATGCGTGAACGAGGACGTGACCCGGCTGCACTACGAGCGGGAGGAGCTGGCCGCGTTCGAGCACATTGAGTGCGAATGGCCGCTATTCCTGGCCTTTGAGCTGGTCACCGCCTGCTGCGAGGAGCGCTGGGAGGAGGCCCGCCACTGGCGGCAACGGCTCGCCGATCTGAGCGTGCTGGTGGAGGGGGTGCCCCTGCTGCCGGAGCTTTACCTGGTGCCCGCCGAGGCCCTGGAGGCCGAACGGCGCCACCCGGGCAGCCAGGCGCGGATTCCCAACGAGAACGTGCCCCTGCTCTGGACCCAGAGCCTCACCTGGCTGGGGGATCTGCTGCTGGAAGGCTTGATCACACCGGAGGACCTCGATCCCTCCGGCCGCCGCCAGGGCACCCCCCTGGGGGTCTCCGAGGTGCTGGTGGCCCTGGCCCCCGCCGATTCCGGCGTGGCCCTGGCCCTGCGGGAGGCGGGCTTCCCAGCGGAGGATCCCTTGCTGGCGCTGGCAGGGGGCGACGACGAGGCCAACCCCGTCGGGGTGCCACTGGCGTTGCTGGCCTCCCTTCCCGACGATGATCCACCGCTGCGGCTGGCCAGCTCCCGGGAGCTGGCGATGCGGATGGCGTTCGTGGGGGCCAACCCACGCCTCGGCCTCTCCGGCCATCCGCCGGCGCGGATGGAAACCATGGCCACGGCCCGCCTCTACCGCCATGGCGGCGACCGGATCGCCTTCCTGCCAGCCGTTCTGGAGGAGAACACCTTCTATCTCGCCGATGACCCGCACCAGCTGTTGGACGCGGTGGCCAGCGAGGTGCGGCTGTTGCAGCGCCACTGGCGCGGACCCGGCCTGCCGCTGCTGCTGGTGCCGGTGCCGGCCGGACCGTTCCGGCGCGATCCGGAGGCCTTCCTGGCCCTGGCCCATCAGCTGGCCAGCGGTGCTCTGGAAGGGGTGCCGGTGCAGCTCGCCAGCCACGAGGAGCTCGTCAGTCAGGCGAGCTGGGTGGAGCTCCCGGCCCAGGCGATGGCTGCCTGTGACCTGAGGCCACGCATCCAGACCCTCCTCCCCCCCAGCACCAGTCGGGCGCCGCTCACCGCCCGCCAGGAGCAGGAACTCGATGACCACTCCGAGGCCGACCTGGTGGAGCGGCTTTGGCGGAGCACCTCGTTGCAGGAACAAGCGGAGGTGCTGGAATTGCTGGCGAGGCGCCTCGGTCCTCAAGCCCTCCTGCGGGGCCCCGAGGGCTACTCGCCGGTGCTGGCGATGGCCCTGCTGGAGGAGGTCTACCGCCGCGGCTTGGAGGAAGCCGACTGGAACGTGGTGCGGCGAGTGGCCGGCGCCATGGGCCTGGTGCACCCCCAGCTCGAGGATGCCCTCACCGACCTGCTGGTGCGTCAGAAGCAGGTGGTGGTGGGCCGCAACTACACGAACGAGTCGTTGATCAGCCAGCCCCACGGCAGCAAACGGATCGCCGCCATGATCCGTCGCTTCAGCGGTGAGGATGGCCGCGAGTGGATGCTCCAGCAAGAGCTGCTGCTGGCGGTGGATGGCCTGGTCCGACTGGAACCGGACCTCCTCAGCGGCACCCTCACCCTCCAGCTCGGCCAGTTGCTACTGCTGCTCACGGGCGAACTGGCGGCCGAGGAGAACCTCAGCCCCAGCGACGCGTTCGAGGCCCTCTGCAGCCAGCCTCCCCACGGGATCCGCCGCCGCCTTCGCACCGTGCTGGCTGATGTGGATCACGCCAGGGCAGCCCTGCAGCGCAAGGAGCAGCTCCACCTGCGCGGTCGGGTGCGTTGGGAGGTTCCCGATCCCCTCGAAGAGCTGCCCGGCGGGGAGTGCTGGCTGCAGCACCGTATGCGGCTCGGGGCCCTGGGCCGGGTGCCCCGCGATTTCTATCCCGGCATCTGGGATCTGTTGCACCACTGCCGCGGCGTGGTGATCGGCGACAAGCTCGAGCGACGCAACCGTCTGGAGAGCGCTCCGCTGGTGAGCGAGAAGACCCCTGGGGAACGCAACTTCGCCTCCCTGGTGGAGCAGTTGCTCGGCAAGATCGAGGCCCCGGAATACCGCCAGCTCTGCACCGAGTGCCTGCTCACCCTGATGGCCTTCGTGGCGGCCAACCTCCAGGTGCAGTTCGACGACGACCTGGCCCTTGATGTGGTGATCGGCCACGCCGTGCGGGTGGGCTGGCAGGAGCGCCATCCGGCGGTCCCCACCAAGGACTACGGCCTCCATAAGGCCGAGGCCTGGGATCAGTTCTACCGCTCCTCTCCGGCCGCCTGCCGCCGCTGGCAGCTGCGAGCCCTGCAGCAGCTCACCGAGCCGGTTGAGGTGTGATCCTCAGGGCATAGTGATCAGATCGGTGCGTCTAGGGCCATGCAGAGGTTGGGCTGCTCCACGCATTGCTCGATCAGATCCGCCAGCAGCAGGGCCCTGGAGGCCTGCAGGCCATCCACCGCCGGGGTTTCTACGCCCCGCACGCACTGAAGGAAGTGCTCCAATTCGGCGTAGAGGGGTTCGATCGAGGTGGTGCTCACCTCTTCGATGAAGCCGTCGTTGCGATAAACCAGTTCGCCGTGGTCGGCGCTCACCGAGCCGGTGGAGCGGCGGTGGATGCGGAGGTTGTGCTTGAGGAAATCGGTTTCCATCAGGCTGCTGCGGCAGTGGGTGTAGAGCCGCCGCACCTTGCGGTGGGCCATCTTGCTGGCGGTGAGGCTGGCCACCACGCCATTGGCGAAGGCCAGGGTGGCGTTCACGTAATCGATCGGACCATCGGAGCTGCGACCGCCGGCGGCGGCAAGCCGCACCACCGGGGAGCCGGCCAGCTCCAGCACCAGATCGATGTCGTGGATCATCAGATCCAGCACCACCGACACATCGTTGGCCCGGTCGGGGTTGGGGCTGTGGCGCCGGGCTTCGAGCACCACGATCTCCTCGCCGGCCACCACCTTGAGCAGTTCGCGGAAGGCCGGGTTGAAGCGCTCGATGTGGCCCACCTGCAACAGCCGGCCGGCGGTTTCGGCGGCCTGGATCAGGGCGGTGGCCTCCTCCTGAGTGGCGGCGATCGGCTTCTCGATCAGCACGTGCACGCCCGCCTGCAGGGCGGCCATGCCGACCCGGTGATGCAGCAGAGTGGGCACAGCGATGCAGACTGCCTCCACCTCCCCCAGAAGTTCGGTGTAGTCAGGGAACCAGCGGCAGCCGAACTGCTCCACGGCCAGGGCGCCCCGCCCGGCATCCGGATCCGCCACCCCCACCAGTTCCGCATCCCGCAGCAGGCTGAGCACGCGGGCGTGGTGCCAGCCCATGTTGCCGATGCCGATGACCCCGACACGCACAGGGTTCATGGCAGGGGAGCGCGAATGGGCCGATTATCGGTGATCAGGCTCCCTCACCGTTACTGGCCAGGATCTGGACCCGCTCGATGCGGGGGCCATCCATCGTGAGCACGGTGAAGCGGTTTCCCTTCCAGCCCAGGGTTTCGCCGGGCATCGGAATGTGCTGGAACCGCTCCAGCAGGAAGCCGGCCAGGGTGTGGTGGCCCTCGGCCTCGGGCAGCTGCAGGGCGAGCTGGCGGTTGAGCTCGAAGATCTCCAGATCCCCCGCCGCCGACCAACCCCCGTCCACCAGGGGCATCAGATCATGGGCGGCCTCGAGGGGGTCCTCGTCGTCGCCCACGATTTCACTGGTGAGATCGGCCACGGTCACCAGCCCTTCGGTGCCGCCGTGTTCATCCACCACCACCAGCAGGGGCTGGCCGCTGCGGATCAGGGGCAGGAGATCGGCCAGGGAGGTGCTCTCCTGCACCTGGGCCACCGGCACCACATAGGGCGCCAGGAGGGTGTCCGGCTTCAGCTCACCGCGGGCGATCGGTTCCGCCAGGCGGCGCAGGTCGAGCATGCCCCGCACATCATCGAGGGAGGCGCCGATCACCGGGAAGCGGGCGTGCTGGCTGGCATGCACGATCTCCATCATCTCGGCGAAGCGCACCTCCAGATCGAGGGTCACCATGCCGGAGCGGGGCACCATCACCTCCCTCACCAGGGTGTCCCGCAGGGAAAACACGCCTTCAAGGATGCTCCGCTCATCGGGCATCAGACCGGTGACCCCGCCGCTTTCGATCAGGGTCTCGAGTTCGCCGGCCGAGAGCACCGGCACCAGCTCGTCCCAGTTGCGCGGCAGCCCCACAAGTCCCAGCACCACCGCGGTGATCCGCTCGATCAGCAGCAGCAGGGGGGAGAGGGTGCGGGTGAGCGATTCCAGCAGCGGAGCGAGCTTCAGGGCCGAGGCCTCCGGCCGGTGCAGCACCCAGGCCTTGGGCAACAGGCCGCCCATCACGGTGGCCAGCAGCACCAGCACCAGGAACACCACCGAATCCAGCCAGGCCTGCCCCAGCCGCCCCGCCAAGGTGGAGGCCAGTTGGCCCGCCAGGCTGCGGCCGGTCCAGCCCACCGCCAGCAGGGCGAGCACCGCCCCCAGCTGGGTGGCCACGAGCACGCCCCGCAGCCGCTGCTGCAGTCGGGCCACGGATCCGGCTCCCGGCACCCCATCGTCCTGAAGCTGCTGCACCCGGCTGGGCCGCAGCCGGATCACGGCGAATTCGGCGGCGGCGAAGAAGGCCATCAGGGCCAGCAGGATTGCCAGCGCCAAGTACCGCATGGGGGAAGAAAGGGGGGGCTGAACAGGCAGTATGGCTGTCCCGCCAGGGTCTGCAGCGCTGAGCGCTAGC
>Ga0315905_10001469_pt1 | contig 25341 bp, 24 predicted proteins | sample LakEriMetagenome_5_FD_203522 | JGI IMG/M metagenome (GOLD analysis project Ga0315905, IMG submission 203522) | Freshwater fungal communities from buoy surface, Lake Erie, Ohio, United States - Buoy 4 MA121 | ecosystem: Environmental > Aquatic > Freshwater > Lake | place: USA: Lake Erie, Ohio...
GTACTTGAACTATTCATAGTTGCATATGGGTCTGTTGTTGTCCAAATATAAATTTGGTCAATATAAATAGATATACCTTCATTTTCATAAATTTGTTTTACTAAGTTAAATAATGAAGTTACTTTAGCAGTTGTATTCGCAATAGATGAACCATTGTCTTGGTACATCTTATAATCACATTCAATATATATACCTAAAGTTTTACATCCTGCACCACCAATTGCTTGTCCTATTTCAGGTGTTTGTGTATCACCTATTTGTGGTTGAACTTCTTTTAACCATTCATCTTGTGGAATTGCTAAATCAGGGTCAGGTGTTGCACAAGCAAATGTGGGTTTACTATCCATTTCTGATTCAGGTAGTGCTACATATGTGTCTTTTGCATTTCTTAATTTACCGATATTAATATTATTATTTGCATCTTCTTGTAGTAAACCACCAATATCATCTTTAGTAATAGTTAAACCACCAAAGTTTATTTGGTTTTTTCTATCAAAAACTTTATAACTAACACCTGTATATTCTTTTCCTGAAAATTCTCTACCATCAGATGTTGTAACTTTAAAACTTGATGTTACAACCTGATGTTTTTTAAACCTATAAGATTTTGTTTTACCATTTGGTCTTGGTAAATCAAATAGGAATTCTTCAGGTTCACTTCCATATAAAGTTGATAATGAGGCACTATCTAAAGATAATTTTAAACCTTTTTGTTTTATTTTACTACTTTTAGGGTCATTGGGGAAATTCCTCAAAAAATTAAATCTTTTAGGTTCTTCCTGTGCATATGTTTTAAAACTTAATAATACTAATAATAAATACAGATATATTTTTTTCATAATTAATTATTTGTTACATATATATAAATAGTTGTTGTTTTATTTGGTGTAGGACATTTAGTACACGTTACATCAATTCTATACCAACAATTCCCTATTGATAATGCAGGTGATACTGTTCTTTGAAAGAAATTTTGAGCAATTTCTTGTTGTTTTAATGTAATATTACTAGTTATATCATTCGTGACATTTTTCACATAGCCTGTACCTAAAGGTAATTGTTTAACTTGGTCACTTGATAAATTTGGATTTGTTGCTAATAATCCATTAGCACTATTATTATTACATTTATAAAATGTGGCTTTATAGCCATTAGGTACTTCACAATTGTTACTTAATGTAAATTTATATTCAAACTTACTTCTAGTTGAATTTATAACCTGTACACTAGTTGGCGCACATATTACAGCATTAGGGTTTTGAACTTTTACAGACAAAGCACTAGAATATAATTTTTGATTATTTTTATATGTTGTTTCAACTCTATAAAAATATACACCATTTGCTTTACCTGAAATTTGATGTGTAAATAAAAATGGAAAATATAAATTAGGGATAGCTGTTGTAGCTATGACATTTCCATTTGAATTACTTGTCGTACTTTCATATAAATTATATTTTATAGCATTATGGTCAGATGGGTATTGTATTTTTATTGTAAAATTACCTGTACTACTTTCCGCAGGGTCGCTTGTAACATCAGGAGGAATCGTACAACCGACTTGACCGCTACAATTTATTATTCTTTGTGCGCTTGAATTATTATAAAAATTAGGGAAATTTCCAGTTTGTCCAAGCAAACTAGCATTATTAGTAAAATCTCCATTTGAACAGCACTTAGTAAAATCAGCAAATTTTGGATTATTGAATGAAAAAAGATAGAACTCATATTGAGCATTATTCGAACCACCTTGTTGAGGTGGTAAACTAGGTAGATTATATGTATATTGTCCACTAGAAGTAATACCAAAATTAAATTTTATATTTATGCTGTTATAGTTGGGAAGTGTTATTAATGGAGCAGAAGCAGGAGTAAAAGGTTTTAAAATATTGCTATAACCACCAACAAATGGTCCAGCTGGATTTCCACTTGTTGTTTTAGCATATAATCTAACGTATTTACCTCTATGATTTGGTGGTAAAGTAAATTCAATAGAACCATTACCATCAAAAAAAATTCTTTCATTACCAATTGAACTAGCAGAAGGTCCTGTTGCCGTAAAAGTTGGTGTTAAAATTTGACCAACATTACAATTATTAATTAATGCTGCCATATCTGAAAGCATACTACCAACAAGACTATTAGTCGCAGTAGCCCTAAAATAAACAGGACTTCTAAATTCTCCACCATCAGGTCTTGTAACCATATAATTTTTATATCTTAAATTAATAGTTTGACTAAAAGGACTAGTTAAATCAGGTGTATTTAAAGTTGTAACATTATTAATAAGTTCAAATGAATTAGTACCTTCATTAAATTTAAATGCTTGTACTCTTACTTGGTTAATATTATGGTTTTCAGGTAAAGTTACTGTCCATGTGGCTGAAGAATCGCAACTAGTTATTCCATTAACACCTGATAAAGAATCAGGTATAAGAGAAGGTTTTTTTATTAAAGTTCTTACTATATTAATATCTTTTATATATAAATTATTAGATGCGGAATATATACTATTACCATTTTTAACAACAAAATCAAATTGAACTCTTGAACAAGTATCATAAATTTTTAAATCTATCCATTCTCTAGCCCATTGAGAAGAGTTATAAATTTCATTAGGTATATATTCTCTTTTATACCCTGTTTGAGCAGGACTTGTTGACAATTCTTTACTACTTTTTTTGTAAATTAATTTTGGTGTTGTACCACGACTAAAATAAGCATAAATCATTAACGAATCAAACATATCAGGTGTTGGTACATTATTATATGCATATTCATACTCACCTATAAGGTGTCCTGAATTCCATTGACCATCAATTTGACCATTAATACCTGCTGCATTACCACTAGCATAATCATTAATACCCTGAGTTCTATTAATAATTTTAAAATAATTATATTGACCAACAACATGTGAATAATCAAATATAAGTGCTAATCCATTTCCTTGAATATTATTGACATATATTGGTGAACGTGCAGTATCTGCTTTTCCTTTTCTCCAAAAATCATATCCTGCTAAAATTGGGTATCTAACTGTTACTCTTGAGCCACCATAACCATTCTGTTGATTCATATCCCTAAACAAATCAAGATTTCTTGGTTTAACACCAATAACATAATCACCAGGATTGCCAGCAATATTAAAATAATTCCAAGGAAAAGTATATTCAGTAATATCATAAGTACGAGCATACCAACCATCATATGCATCATTAGGCCATTCACAATAAGATGGGTTTGATGCTAATGCATTGCGTTCATAAGGATGTGTTCTAGCTTGATACATTAAACCATTCCAATTTGAATTTGGTATAAAACTTTTTGGATTAGTCCAACCTGTACCTGAAATAAATGTTGATTCATTTAAAGTATTAAATGTGCCAAATTTTCTTGTAATTAAACCACCTATTCGACTACCTATACTTCTTCTAGATTCAATATAATCAGTTTCAAAATCTGTTCCTGAAAAAGGACCAATAAAATCCCAATTTCGTAATGCCCATTTAAATTTTTTATTTCCTGGTTGTGTACTTACATCTTCCCAATCTATAAAATTTTCAGCATTTGGTATACCTTTATATGGGTAAATTTTAATTTTAATTTTTGCTACATTTGATGAACATGTACTACCATCTTCCGTATAATATTTTTGTAAGTAATAATCTCTAAACTCTACACCACCATACTGTGCGTTACCATAATTTAAAGTTATATCATTTTCTCTATTAGTAGATGTGTAATTATTAGGTCCTCTCCATCTATAAGATGTAGAAATTGTTGAAGATGGTAAGTTATTTGTAAAATCATACATATCTTGTGTAGTATACCAATTATATCCCTGTCCATCAAAGTTTTTATTAGAAGAATTTTCATTCGTTGTTAATTTTAAAATATCACCAACAACATAATTTTTATTAGTTGTTAATATTTTTGAATATGGTATTGATAGTCCATTATTACGAGTTAAATATCCATTTGGTGGGTTATTAAATACACCTCGCATATATTCAATTTCATTATTTAAAAATCCCTTATCCCATGAAATAAAATCAGGTGCTGAATTTGCTTTATATGGTGGCGGTACTGTATAATCTCTTGCAATTAAATCTGGTGATGATATGCTTCTAGCATTATTTACATCCACTAAAGGTGATAAAATAGAATTAAATATATTTTTATGTTTATTAGTGTTAACCTCAACACCTAATAAATTACAAAGATTGTAAATTAACATATAAGCATTAGCGTTCAATGTATTGAACATTGGATAATGTGTATTTATCTGTCTATAATTATTTTTATTTACAATATAATTAGAATTAGTACCATATGTTGGTTCTGTGGTTCTCCATCTAAATTCAGCCCCATCGGGCATAACCACATTTCCATTACCATTGTCTGTAGCATAAATGTATCTTTTCCAATTATTTTCTTCTGTGACATTAGTTGGTAATGCACTATCACCAAAAAATGGTAATATACCTATATTTACAATATTTTCACCTTCAACACCAATATTAGGTCTATTTGAATTCACTGGATGGTCTGCATCTAGACCATTTGCTCGTCTTAATAAATCTTTAAAATTTACACTTGTAAAAGATTGGAAGTATGGATGTCCAACAGCACCTTTATTTAATAAAAGACCTCTATGCTGTGAACAACCAATAAATTTTGCATAACATCCTGTAAATTTATCAACTTTATTTTTAAAATTTGAAAATAAATTTATATGAGGTGTTACTTTATTTGGTAATACACTTTTGTAAGTATCATTACTACTATATCTATTTCCACCAAATGTATTTAAACTAGATACACCTTGAACATAATACTCATTATGGGTATAATTATTATATGCTTTATCAATAACTAAAAAACATACTTCAGGTCTTTCATCATTTAACTGTTCCCATTGAATTGTATTAGAGTTATTAGTATACATAAGACCTTTCCATTCCCAAAGTATTGATTTGCCTGTTGAAAAAACACCATCTGGTGTACTGTACCTAAATTCTGATGGGTATAAACAAGGAACACTACCATTAGTCGCTTGATTTACAATACACCAAAACTTTTGAAAAGCAGTAGTACAATATTCACGAAAAACATTAAACTGTCCTTCACGATTAAACGCATCCAAACCACTAAGTCCTTCTGGTGCTGTTGAAACTCTGATGTCACCTAACTTTAATGGTATTGATATTTCATCAAATATTCTTTTAACAAAATTAAACACATAAGTTACTTTATATACTGCTTTACTAGCATCTTTATTACATCTTTGATAATAATCGTATGAAATATCAAAATTAATAACTAAACTTTTACAAGATTCATTTCCTCCTGAATTACCAATAACTTCATTAGTTGAAGGTGGTCTATTGGATATTGTATTAGTATCATTTACAATTACAAATATTGAATCAGTAGTAGTTGGACATCCTACTTGTGAGAATCTAGCATAATACCATCCCGAATCTGCTAATGTTAAATTATTTCTTACAGAGTAAATATCTTCGTCATTAATTACTTCAAAGTTTCCTGTACTAAAACCATTTTTGTTTAAAAAACTAACATATAATTTATTTGCTGCATCTGTTGAACCATCATTAGCAAGTTTTACTATTTCTAATGATAAATTATCACCAAAAGTATATGTACTTTGAGTTGTTATAATAGCAGGTTTAGAACAAAAAAGTGGTGGTGGAAGTAATGATTCTTCTGTTTTAACTAAATCTCTTAGAACAATATCATTATCAGTACTAGCATATAAAATTTTACTATCTTCTACTTTTTTCTTTATATTTCTAAATACTTTATCAAGTTCTCCAAATATTACTTTATATTTTCTTGTTGTATCAAATTCATGAATAGATATATAATTTTTTTTTAATTGAATTTCAATATCAATTTTATTTTTCTTTATTCCAAAAATACCTTGATTTTCATTTGTTTCGGTATCAAATAAATCATAAATTAATCCTATATTATTTTTATCGGTTTTAATAAAACTACCATTAGAATCTTTGATTTTAAAATCTTTTGATTTAAAATTTGAGGTTTTTACATTAAATTTTTTTGTTGTTAAATTACTTGTTGGTAATTCAATTATAAAGTTTTTAGGTTCTTTACTAAAAATTTCTTCAACTTGTTTTTCGTTTAAAATAAAAAAATCTGTTTGAGATTCTTTTTCTAATGGCTTATAAAAATTTTGAGCATTTGTTGTTATTCTTAAAAATAGAAGGAAAATAATTATAAATATTTTTTTCATAAGTTTTTATTTATAAATAGGTTTGTTAAAAAAAAAAAATGAAAAAAAATTTTAGAATAAAATAAAAATAACTATATTTGTAAAACAATTTTATAAAAAATTATGACAAAAAATCAAATCTATGGACTAGTAGCGGTGGTAGTACTTGCGCTAGGTACTGCAACCTATCAATATATGGGTTCAGAAAAAGAATGTTGTAAAAAAGAAAGTTCTTGCTCTGCAAAGACTGATAGCACAACAACAGTAAGTGATTCTGCAAAGGTAGATACCGCAGCAGTAGACACTACAAAATAATTTAATTGAGAACTAGGTTATTTTAACCCTTGAGAAATCAAGGGTTTTTTTATTTAATTAAGACAGATATTATCCGATGCTGTTAAGAGTTCAACTCTAAATTTTGAAACCATTTCCCCTTTAAGGAAAATATTATAATTTTTAAAGAAATGTTTCATTTTCATTTGACCATCATGTTCATTCATTATTGATAATGAATAATTTCTTATTTCTTCTAAAATTTTATAATCAAAATCAAATAAATCAAATTCTTTTGTTAATTTAAAAAAGTCATCATCTTCATTTGAAGAAAAAAGAATTTCACTAATAAGGTTTTCTGATAATCTAGGATTGGTATCAATTTGTTCTGAAAACTCCCATATACTATCAAATAAGTCATATAAAAACTTTTTATCTATATGATAATCATTATTTTCTAAACTTTCTAAAAATTTATTATCTACATCATCTGTTTCAGATACTTTTGAATAGAATTCACCATACAAGAAGGATTCAAATAAATGATATGTATTTAATGTACGATGGTACTTTCTTCTTATGTAAATGCTTTGTTCCATACAAACAATTTAATTTAAATAGAATTTAAAGTTAAACAATTCTTGTGTGGAGTGAATTTATTGCAATTAATTTATTATCTTTTACTGAAGATAAAATTAAGTCTTGTAGTAAATTAATATTTTCATTCAATTGCATTGACCCACGATATTCTATATCATAAACCATCAATTTACCAAAATCTTCTTTTTCCTCATTTGAAAGATAACAAAGTGGTTCAATTTGTTCGTATTGATTGTCTTCTGTTTTAATAACATAAGATGCAGATGTGAAATCCCAAATGGTGACAAAATCACCTTCATTTTTTATTTCAGTATCAAGCATCTTGTCGTAACTTTCTACTTTCTCCATAAAGAATTTTTGTGCTGAAATTGATTGCATAATTTGACCAATTTTTGCCCTTTTCTCTTCTTCAATGAATTCCTTTAATGTTTCAAGGAATTTTTCCTTTGGAATTCGTTTCACAATAATAGCAATTAATTCTTCTGTATCAAAAAACAAAAGAAAAAAATTTCTAAAAAAATTCTTTAAATATTTCATACGGTATCATAAATATAATTTAAATGTTTTTATTATTTTAAAATTTTCATCCATCTTTTTGCAAGATTCAGGAAAATTTTTAACATCTTCTTCAGTCAATTCAAACCATTCGCCATTAACTCTCAAGTATTGATATTTATTATGTAATGCTGTTTCAACGTCATTAAAATACTCACAAAGAATTTTATGAATAATTTTTAATTTATTATCATTCCCTGTTTGTAATGCTTTAATTCTTTTTTCGGGATTTTTAGATATACCTATTTTATAAGTATAACTATTAATATCGGATATTAAATAGACATATTTATGCATCTATTTAAAATACGTTATTAAAGATAATCTTCGTTGTATTCTGATGGATTTTGGTTTGGGTTTTTAGTTGCATTAAATTCATCCCTTCTTACAAGTTCTTCTTTTAATTCTTTAATAAAAGAATTAATAGCACTTCTTGATAAGTTCTTTGCAACATATTTAAAGTTCATAGAAACCATCTTCCTTTTTGTCTTAAAATCTTCCATAATAAATAAATATTTTATTTATAAATAGAAGAAATGTATTTAGTTTAATAGTTTTTAACTAATTTTTCCTTTTTATCAAGCAATAGTCTAGCGCAATGTTTCTTGTTCCTTGTGTGTACTTTAAATTTTACATCATCACCATCCTTAAATATTTCTTTTAGTACTTCTTGAGCATTACAATTAGGATTAACTAAGTTAATGGTCTTATAAGCATCTTCAAAATCAATCTCGATTGATTTAGGGTTTTTACTATACTTATTTTTAAGCATTAAAAATATTGATGTAGCAAATTCATCCATTCTCATTAATTTCTTATCAACACGCATTTTATCAAATGGATTATAATTAATTATCCATTTATCTTCTTGAATTGTTAATTTACCCCACATAGGGTTATAAGTCTGTCTTCCAAAATAAGAATCATTTTCTTGATTATCTATTTTAGATGCTTGCTTTAATAAATCTTCAAAATTTTCCATATTTATTTTTATAAGTTTTAATTAATTCTTTAATAACATCAATCTTTACAGATTCATCTACATATTCTTTATTATCAATTACTTTATCAATTATCTTTTTCTTTTCTTTTAGGATTGCATTTACCCTTTCATCAATTGAATCACGAACAATTAAATTATAAACCATTACATGACTTTCTTGACCAATCCTATGCGCCCTTGCATAGCATTGTTCGTTTATTGATGGTACATAATTCTGTGTAACCATAAATATATTAGATGCTCTTGTTAGGGTTAGACCTGCATTACCTGTTTGAACTGTTAGTAATAGATTCATTACATCCTTATCGTTCTTTTGAAATTCATCAATGTATTGTTGCCTTGTTTCAACATCTACATCACCTGTGAATAATCTTGAGTTTTCAGGTGAAAATTCATGTACCTTTTTTAAAGTTGATTTAAACTCATCAAATATAATAAGTTTCTGTCCTTCCTCATTATATGATTTTATTATATCATTTAAATAATCAGTTTTTAATGACGATGTATATTGTCTTAATTTTTGTAAGACAGTTAGGAAATGCATCTTGTCACTTAAATTATCAGATACCTCAAGTTTAGATAAGTCAAGTGTCTTAATACCATTCTCAATATCATCATACTCATTCATTTGTTCATCACTCATATCAATAAAGACTTCATTAATAAGAAGAGATGGTAAATCCTTTAAAACGTCAGTTTTCTTTACTCTAAACATTACACCATCCATTTTATTGAAAAGTGTATCTAAACTAATATCTTTATGTGATTCATAACCAAATCTACCTTTTATCATTCCACAGAAATTCTCATAATAGAATCTTTTATTCTTAATTTGGTATGGAGAGAGCAGATGTAGCTGTGTATAGAGTTCAGTTATCCTTGATGGCATTGGTGTACCTGTGAGTAAAAATATAAATGCAAAATCAATTGATTTAATTGTGTATAACAAATTCTTTGTTTGGTTTGCCTTTTCATTCTTAATATTTTGAGATTCATCAAGAATAATTGCATCAAAATTTGGAAAAGTTTTTTTAAATTTCTTTTCAAATGAATTTTTGAATACTGATGGTTTATTTCTAAAGAAGTTATAATTTACAATAATATATTTTGCATCTTCAATTTCACAGTCATTTTTTTTATATCCAAAAATATGAACCTTTTTATGTTTTGTAAATTTCTTAATTTCATTTTGATAATTAAACTTTAGACTGTTTGGTACAACCACTAATACTTTCTTTATGTCTTTTGACATTTCACAAGCTAAGATACTTGTGATTGATTTACCACAACCTTGTTCAAAACCAAGCATTGCTTTCTTTCTAAACAAAAGAAAGTCAGCACCAATACATTGATAATTAAATGGATTAATTCCTTCTTCTAAGAATTTTTTATAATTTTTTAAATCAACTTCTCTATCTAATTTTTTTATTTTTTTAGATTGGTCATCTAAATTTTCTTCATCAGATTTATTTTTTTCTTTATCTTTATTTTCTTCTAAGATTTTATCTTTTATTTTAATGAATTCATTTCTTTCTTCAAATGAATTAAATTTAAAGAATATATTTTTATCACCTTTATAGGTTTTAATTATATCAAATAAATCCAAACAATGAACTTCCCAAGAATTATCTGACTTTTCAAATTTTGAATGGTCATATTGTTTAATTCTTTGGATTAAATCCAATAAATAAGGAAAAGATAGGGAAAAAAATCTTGTTCTCCCTACCCTTTTTACTTTAATATTAATCATTTTTATTTTTCTTGAGCCTTTCTTCTTTGAAGTGTCTCAAATAATATTTCTTTAGCCTTTTCTTTAATGACATCTTTGAAAACAGATTCCATCATTGCTTTTAATCTGTTTTTTGAAAATACTTCTTTAAAAAGAATTCTTGTCACTTCTTCATTAACCATTTGTCTAATATCAACATTTTGATTTATTGATGTTGGTTTTTCATAAATATCATCAATAATATTATCTTGTTTTTGAAATGATTTTGCTTCTTTAATAAAATCTTCGTATTGTGTTTCAATTCTTTTATTTTCAACAACAGGGATTGCTTGTGGTCTATTACCTGACAATAAAGACATAATTTCATCTGGTGAAACCTGTCTTTTATTTAAACCAATTTTATCTGTTTTAGTTCTTGATAATATTTCATTAATTGGTATTTGTCTTTCTTTTTGTTCGACAATTGGTGTTGATTGTGTTTGTTTTTTAACATTTGATTTTTTCACAACACCATTATTTGTTTCCATATTGTCTGCAACTTGGTTAATTTTTTTAATTTTATTTAACCAAGCCTCTGATAATTGGGCAGTTGTATCATTTGGCATTTCTGCACCACCTAATACTTTTAATGCTTTTAATCCTATCTGACTCATAATATATTATACGTTTATTTTTTGATTTGTAAATCAAAAATTGTTGTTACATTAGTTAATGATTTATTGAATTTTTTATTTAATTTTTGCCTATTCCTTGAGGTAAAATTATCTGATATATCAAAATTTGATATTGTAAAATTTAAACTTGAAATACCATCTAAACGAAACATTCGCCACCTAACTCTGTCATTTGCTCTAGGTCTATTTAATGTTTTTGAAGTGTTACTTCTTAACCAAGCAAATATTACTCTCTTACCCCATCTATTTGTACCAATAGCAAACACTTCTACATCCCTATAAGCTTTAACACCACCTTCAGGGTCTTGAGGTGGTGTATAGAAAAATTTAACCACCTTTTGTGATTTCATAGCATCTATTATTCTCTTTTCTAAATTAGCAAAAGATTGTGCTTCTGTAATTAGATTATTAGTTAATAATTTATGTAGATATAATAATTTGCTTTTGGTTTTTAACATAATAATTTATACTGGTAGTGGTAATACATCACCTATATCATATTGGTTACCATCTCTTGTGTATATGTTTTTTAATAAATTACCTGGGGAATCAACACCTATTCTAGCCTTTATATCAGCTAAATCACCTACTTTATTATAATTATCAGAGTCATTTATATTAACAGGGTCTTTTCCGTATTTATCACCATCCGATTTTACATATGTATTATTTCTATCGTAAGGTGAATTTTCTTTTGTTCTGTAATCACCAATAATGGCTAATTCATTTCTTCTAATGTTTGCAATATCTAATAATTTAGTTGCCATATTATTTATTATTTATTTGTTTTTCCAATTTGTTAAGTTCATCATCAAGTAGATTTTTAACATAACCAACTGTATTATCTTTTATTGTTTCGTTTATTGATTTCATATTTGGTGAAAATGAACGATTTTGTTGACCTTGGAAATTCAAGAGATAATCAAGTCTTTTTGCATTGTACTCAGTAGAGTTGTATGTTCTAAACTTTTTCATAGTGATTTTATTATAAATAGATACTTTTAAAACTATTTACAATAAAATGATTCCAAAAGGTGCTAAATACGGAAATAAAGTTTTTATAGGTAAAACAGCCGAAGAAAGAGTTAATGAACTTTTGTTTGATACTGATGCTAAAACTGTTTTTTTACCTGAAACTATTTCTATTATTGATTTAGATACAGAAATTGTTAATGTAATGAATAATGGTAATCTTTCTGTAACTTCTGACTCAAGAAAAGAAAAAGTACCTGCTTATATATTCGGTGCTGAAAAATGGAGTGAATTTGCTAAAACATGGCAGTATACCGATGATGATAAAAATATTATATTCCCAATTATAACTATTCGTAAAACAGAAACTAAATTTGGTTCAAGATTAGGTGAAAATAGACATTTTATATCAAATCAAAGAACTTATGAATATACGAGAGTACCTGTGAAAGATAAAAACAATGGTGTAATTGGTTATGAAATTTATAAAATACCAAATCCAACACCAATTGATATAACTTATGAAATTAGAATGTTTAGTGACTTTTCAAGAGACATAAATAAGTTTGATGAAAAGTTTATGCGTCAATTTCAAGACAATCAATTTTATATTAATGTAAAAGGACATTATATGCCTTTATTTCTTCAAGGTGGTTCTGATGAAAATGAAACAGATATAGAAAAAACAAATTATTTAATTAGAATTTATAATGTAAATTTAAGAGGTTTTATTATTGATGAGAATGATTTTGAAGTAGTTCGTGCAAATGAAAGAATAGTTAAAGTTACCGAAATTAGTGGTAAAGAAGTAGAAAGAGCATATTATCAAATAAAAAATGGAAGCAGTTAATTCAAATATTGATTTTTATTATTTTGATGTTTTTTTGACAGAAACTTATAAAGGTTTAGGTCAATATGAAGAAATCACTAAGCCCGATATTATTGGTCAATTAACATCAATAACATTAAATGAAAATATTTCTACTTTAAGAGCATATACTCCACCACCAGAATTAGAACTTATAACAATAACAGGTATTACAAAATCAAGATTAGATGAAGTTAAAACTTATTCCTTATTTAATTCTAAACCAATTTATAAATTAAATGTTAATGGTGTATTTAATATAACAAATGAATTTATAGAATATTCAATTGATAATATAAGATATAAAACTTATTTATCTGATGGTTTAACAACTTATAGTATTACAAAACCTAAAGAAACTTTTGAAAATAGACCTGTTATTTGGAATGCTGACTCAGTATTCATTGATATAAAGAAAACTTTAAATGCGATGGTTATTGATAGAGGAAATATTTCAATTTATGATTATTTCAATAAAATAAATAATTGTGATGAGTTAGATGATTTATTAGAAATTTTTTAATCTATTTAAAGAGAAACATAAATGGCATTAGGTGTTACAGGTATTATAAGACCATCAACGGTTGATTTGGCAGATATGGAAGTATTATATTCTTTTACTTCTGATAGGATTACTCAACCTAGTGATTTTTTACAATTGGATGTAAATCAAGTTATATCAAAAAGATTTTTATCAACAGGTTCAAAACAAGTATTGCAAGGTATGTATACTTTAAAATTACCTGCTGCTGTATTTACAGGTATTGGTTATTATACATTATTAATAAGACCTAAACAAATTACAACAACTATACTTGATTGTGGTGTTTTATCTCAATTACCTGACCAAAAGGGTATTGTTCTTGATGCAAATACAAGAGAATTACAAGCATTAGCTGAAAAACTTAATCCTGGTGGTTTATCAGGATTCAGGGTTGAATATATTAATTCTGATGATAATAGTATAATTCCAAACTTATTTTCAACCATTGCATATTCAAATCGTTGTGAAGCCATTTCTCAAGTATCAGATTCATCAACTCAAAGGTCAGTTGTTTATAGATTTAATGATAATGGTAGTTTACTTTTCTTATCAGTAACACCTGCATCAAGCCCTTCTATTAAACCAAATGCATTTCCTTATATTGGTGTAGCAGGTCAAAAAATAATTATGTCAAATACCTATTTTGATACACAAGTTATTGATATCGAAATAACCGAATACAACCTTAGAAAAATTGCTCTTCTTATTAATGGTGAAAGAACACTTAATATTGATACAGGTATTGAAAATATTTATGATGAAGGTAGAAATATTTTAACACAATCAACTTTATATGATATTAAAGATGAAGTTGGAAATCCATTATATAAAGTTAAAACAAATAATCTTCCAACTGAAATTAATACTAGTGAAACTTGGGATACTATTAATGATGGTGTACTATAATTAAAGACCTTCATTATTTGCTAATAAGATAGCATGAACTTTTCTTACCATATCCATTAAATTAGGGACAGTATCATATTTTTCAATTTCACCACTATTCACCCATACATAACCTGTATGTTCACCATTTAATTTAATTTTATCACTATTTGAAACTTTTGAAACAAATACATATAAAAATGTATTACCTTCAATTGTTGAATATACGAGTTTAGGTTTCTTTAATGTTAAATTGGTTTCTTCTTTTGTTTCTCTAATAATAGTTTCTTCAGGTATTTCATTCTCATTACATCCACCACCAACTAATGCATATTTATTACCCATCCAATCATCATCTTCTGACCTTTTTACTAATAAAAGTTTATTTTCTTCATTGAAAATAATACATACACATGCAAAATTTAATTTAATTGGTAGATTTAAAGACAAATCTTCGTTTTCCATTATCGGTTTTGGTTTTAAGTCACTTATCATTGATTTAGCTTTTGGCATCTGAGGTGCTTTTACAAAAGACTTTGTATGTTCTTTTCTAAATTGGTTACCTAATCCACCAAATTCTTTTTTTACTTTTTTAGTTCTTTGAATTGGATTTCTTAAACTTGTTAATTGGCTTTCAACCCAATTCTTCATTTTATTTCCTCCCAAAAACATTAAATTATTTTTATTTTGTTGTCTTTGTAATTCTCTTTCTTCAGGTTTTAAATCAACATCAATATCATCTGAACTATCAAATATACCTTTAATTCTTTTTAAATTTTCATATGATAAAAATTTATTTCTAACGATATTTTTTGCTTTTTGTTTTACATTTGATGGGATATCTTTTTTCTTAATTAAATTAACATTAATTTCATCAATAATATATTGAGGTACTTTGTAATAAGCATTTTTACCACTTAATTTTGAATTAGCCATTAGAAATTATTGATTAACCTGCTATTTTTATTCATTATTTTTTTACAAAGTTTATGTCTTACTTCTTGTGGTAATTCTTCAACATTAATATTTTTAATTAATTCTGAAAATAAATTAAATATTGCTTTTAATTTTTTTGGTTCTTCAGGAATTAATTTTACAATATTTTCAATTGATGATACTAAATCATCATTTTCAAAATGTGTATCATCTACTAAATCACCATCTAAATCACTACTCTTATCTAAAATTGAGTCTTCTGATACAATACCTAAAAATAATCCTGGAGGTGCTAAAATAGATGACCTTTGTGTTGCATTTGCACTTTGTCTAGCAATTCTATCTGAGGTATTTGCAACATATATTTCACCATTGCCCATAGGTGAATCACCTTTTTCAGGAATACTAAAAGTATCATCTAATATACCTTCTTCTATTTCCTTTTTTGATTTTTTTTCAACTTCCTTATTTGCAGTATCAACAATTTTCTGTATCTTATCTTTCTTCATTAGATAACTATTTTATATAAATAGTTACTTTGTTTTAAATGTATGGTTCATAAGGTGGATATGGTCTTCTCCATCTATTATTTTTTCCTAAAGTTATCGTATTTGTATTTGCTAATGTTATACCAAATTTAGTATCTGATTTTGGATAAAGTTGTATTCTATTACCTTGTTTATCATAAAATGGTGAATAAAAAATCAATTGTGATTTATTAATGTTAGGTGTATCTGTTTCTCCTTCAAATAAATGCCAATAGTTATCATATAATTGCATTTTTTGTGCAAATAAATCAAATTCAGCAGGTGTCATAGTTGTTCTTGACATTCCAATATTAAATAATCTCATATTAAATCTAGAATTATTTGAAGTACCATCACTTATTAAAATTTTAGGCATATCAATTGCAAAATTTGGATATGAATAACTTGAAAAACCAGGGTATACATATTTATAATTATTAGCATATGTTGTAAATGCACTTGCTGTTGTAAAATTCTTACCTGCTTCTTTATAAACTAAAATATTATATGTTAATCCTGTATTAATTAATGTTGTTGTATTATTAAATCTAATATATTGAGTAATATGTGGAGAAATACCAAATCCAAATTGGATTTGATTATCATAATCCATATTTACTGTAAAACTAGAAGGTGAATTTTGAAGAACAGGTACAGGTTTTGAATAGAAAAAATAAGTCCTCCAATCATCATTACTACCATTGCTTAGTCTAGTACATTCAAATTTCATCCAAAATATAAATCCTTCAGTCTCTGATATTGTATCAGTTAAACCTGTTATTGTAATACCTGCATTTATATCACCAGGATTACCACCACTAACTTGATAAGTACTACCAAAACCATTTTTATAGGCTAATCCTTCTTGAGTTGTTCCTGAGTTATATAATAATCCTACAAAATTTTCCATAATATTAATTTTTAAATGTAAGGGTCATAAGGTGGATATGGTTTTCTCCATATATTATGTGGTCCTTTATATAGTGAAGCAGATTGTGTTGGTTGCCCTGCTAAATAGTTTGTACTTCCTGTTGATACAAAATCTGCTTTAAAAGTTGGTAAAGGAATTGTGCTACTATATCCCAATACTAAAGTAACATCAAATTTTTTAGTTGGTTTATAATAATCTCTTATATCTTTTCCTTCTTTTAAATATAAAGGAAAGTAATAAACTACATTACTTGGATTAATAGTATATGAAGTTGGAAGTAAATGTATATAATTTTCAACTCTATGTAATTCGGTAGCTAAATTATCAATATATGTTGTTGTTAATCCACTATCAAGTTTAAAAACTGAATTATTAAAAACATACATTGGCCCACCATTTCTATAAAAAAGACCAGCAGGATTTCCACCAAACATAATATTATTAAATGTTAAACTACTTGTAGTAATTAATGGTGTTCGCACACTAGCGGTATTTATATCTACACCAATAGGTATGTTTATTCCATTAACATAAAGTCTATATGCTGTATTTGAAGTAAATGGTTGTTCATTTTTATATAATACATATTGATACTTTGTATTTTTTTGGACAACATTAATGGGAATAGGTTTTATTTGTACTGCATAGGTAGGAGAAGTTGCTGCATCGTCTCTAGCAACAAAATTAATAAAAAAATAATTTAAATTTTCATAATAAAAAATCATTTGCATTTTATTTATATTAAATTCATTACTTCTATAAATTGGGTATGGTCCAATCGTTGCACCATCACCTGCTGATAATTCTGTTAAAATTGAATATGTCCAAATAAATGATTCATTTGATAAAACTGTACTATTAACACCACTAATTCTTGGTGAGTAAAATTGATAAAAAGTTTTTGATGTATAAGATTTATCTGCTAATTCAAAATTAGCTGTACCAAGTTTTAAAGCACTTCCTATTCCACTCTTATATGGTAATCCTAAATTTCCCATTAATTTAATATTTCAATACTTGTGTGGGTTAATGTAAAAATAGCTGTATTAATACTTGTATTTCCCGATAATTGTATATAATATTGTTTTGTTGTATCTAATGATATATTAGAAATATCTAATATATTATCATAACCTAAATTATTATGGAAATATCCATTAGCATTTACTAAACCACTACTTCCTATTTCTCTACAGGTAATATCTACTTCAAGAGAAAAACCCCAAGGACCACCTGTGTTCGCACCTATTGTGTTTGATGAAACAAGTATTGTTGATGTGTTTCCTGTATCAATAAATCTTAAAACTAAATTTATGTTAGGGTCACCTGCTACGGTTGTTGTGTAACCTTTTCCTTTAAATCTAATAGTTTTACCTTTAACTAAAAAATTTGGAGGTAATGTTCTTGTTCCAATAAATGTTGTATATGAACTATATTCAGGTAAATAATTTTTAGCAGTATTTGAGCCTGTTATTGATGATATAATTGAATAAATACTAGTTGAGTTTATTTCATCAATTCCATTAAATGTGTTTTTAAATTGTTGTTGTTGATTATCATATGGAAATACTAATGGTACTTCATAAGGATTAGAACGACTATTTGTTGCATTACCCATCATAGTATATGCTGTTATTTCTTGCATTTTAGCAAATGTTACAGAATCATCTTCATAACAATTTGTTCGTGTTTGACTAAATACAAGTGTTGAACCACTTCTATTTAATACTGTATCTACAACAGTTGCTTGAAATGAACTTGCTAAACCTGATGTTGCTTGTGGTCTTGCAATAACAGATGTTGAAAGGGCTGTGATTGTTGCACCTGTACCACCTGAAATATTGGTGATTTGTGTTGCAGGTTGTCCTGAAATAACAAATACATTGCCTAATTTATAAACTGTAGTTGAGCCAGCACCTGTAATATTATTAAAGAAATATTCTGTTGTGGATGCAGAGATAAAGTTATTTATACCTGCGCCAACAAATTCTATCCCAGCGATTGAACCACTTCCACCACTTCCACCGCCACCTAAATTTTGTAATTGATGTCCTGCTACTGCCATTTATATAGTTTTATATAAATAGTCTTATTATAAAATTGATAAAAGGTTATTAGGTTTTGTTTTCCACCATTCCTTTTCATTTATTATATATCCTATGGATTGAAAACAATTAAAACTTAATTTATTATGATTTATATCTAATAAATATTTTAAATATCTTGCATTGTAATTTGAACCTATTAGTTTATCAAATCTTTCTTTTGTACCAATAGTTACTTTAAATCTTTTAACCAATAATTTTCTTTCATAAATTTGTTGTTCTTCAATAAACTTATCAACTGTTTTTGATACAACAAATCCTGAAGCAATTGCCTCACATACAAATAACTTACCGTTAAAATTTCTTATTATTAAACAATGATTGTATTCTGATTTTAAAAAAAATCTTATTAAAAAATAAAAGATTTTATTAAAGATTGAAACACCTTTTTGATTTCTAACAAATACGATATCCCAATCTTTAAATGTCATTTTATATCCAAGTTACAATTCTAGCAATACCATAATTGTTAAATCTTCCATATATATCACCTCTAACTATCATTTGCTCTGATAAATCATCAATTGCTATTGGATTTGTAGCAATAACTTGAATAAAATATTCCGCTTCACCCATTGCATTTGGAAATGATGAATCAACGTACTCACCTGTTGCAGGGTCAACCAATGTTGAATTATCTGCTTTTAAAGTAAATACATAATCAGGTATTAATGGATATGCTACATCAACACCATTATCTTCTTTAAAATGTTTAACTAATACATTTAAATTAATATATTTTAATTCATATGCATTATGTTCATCTGTTATAATACCTGCTCTATTAGCTTTTCTTTTGATTGTAGAATCCGAAGGATGATTTGATATATTTATTAAATCCATTGTATTTTATTTATAAATAGTTTTTTTAATTTTTATATTTTCTTCTAAAATATTCATATAATAATGATATTTTTTCAGGTGATGCACATTCTCTTGTTAAAAATGATTCTGCAACAGGAAATGGTATTTTATAAAGACCTGGAACTGCAAGAAAATTATTTAATGAATAAATTCCTATTAATGAAAAAGGATAAAAAGTTGCAGGTGATGATACTGTTCCGCTACTAATTAAATTATTGTCTATATATGCTGAGTAATTATAACCTGATAGTGTTAAAGTATACATATGATATGAATTATAATATTGAGTCATATTTGTTAATATCGTATATTGTACTGCTTTTAAATAAATGACAAAATTTGTATTATTAGATTGACCTATACCTACATGTGGATATGCACCATATGGTGTGTAATTAATACCAAATAAATTAGAAATACCACCTCCATATGAAAAACTACTAACATTTACATAAGTACATAAAGTTAAAGATGATGTTGGTGCAATAGTGTAATTACTATTTGGTACTTGTAATCCAATTACATTTGCGGTATTAGGGTCACGCAATATTTTTCCTTTATTTGTATCTAATGTATTACCTGAAAATACTGATGCACCTGATATTGCAATAGTAGGAGTAGTTGCTGTAGTTGGACTTGAACCATAATTATAAAAATGTCTATTTTTACCTGAAATATCATTAACTCTGTTTATAACAGTTGTTCCTGATACGCTTACATTTATTGTTCCACCTGTATCAGAAAAAATATCTCTTGAATTACTATAATCAACATGGATTTCTAGATTGCTACCAAATAATTCTTTTGGTCCAAATGTTCTAACAGATGCGTTATTTCCTAAATTTAAAAACATATTTCCATTTATATCTGTAATCATAATATATTTTAAGTTAATACTTCTAAAGTTGATTCATATATTGTTAATATAGTTCCTGTTCCACTAAAAGTTACTGTACAATCAAATGTTTGGTCAGATGTTGTATCAATTGTTGTCGTATTTTGGTAAATAGGTTGTATATTTGAAGGTATTGAAAGTGTTAATCCTTGGTCACTTATAATTGTACCGCTACCAAATACATTTCCTGTTGCTCCTGTACTTCTAATTGTAAATGTTGTATCAATTTCAAAATAAGCTGAAGAAAGTGTATTAGTTAATCCAATTAAAGGACTTGAAGAAATTATTGTATTTCCAATTTTTATTTTTAAAGTTAAATTTATAGAATTGCTTGTCGTTAATGTTCCTTTAGCATTAAATCTAAATTTTTTACCTGAAATTAAGTCTGAAATTACTGAGTTTGAATTATATAATGTTTTTGTTGCCCCTGTAGATAGTAAAGATGAAATTATTGATGTTTCACTTGTTGTATTTGTTAATGTAAGGGATGAAATAGTATTAAATCCATAAACTTTAAGATAATCAATAGAAGAATTTAATGTACCACCTGTATTAACTTGAATAACTTTATTATTTGTTACACTTGTAAATACATTATTATTTGATTTAAATATAAAATTTGTAGATATATTATTTTTATAGAAATTTAAACTATTACCTGATGTACTATACCAAATATCACCATCTATTAATGATGTTGTTGCTGTAAATGGTGTTAATCTTATTTGGGATATTGCTCCTGTTCCTGCTGCTATTAGTAATCTTGAAGTGGTTACTGCTGCACCACCAATACCTAAAGAACCTGATGTAGCATCAACAGTAAAATTAGCATCAGACGCTAACTGACTTGTGGCATTAGATATATATAATCTATTTGCTGTTGTAGATGTGAGTGGTGATATATTAACAACGGTATTTTGTAATGTAATAACCTGTCTACCCAAAGTTGCTTGATAATTTTCAACAGCAGTAGTATAGGCAAGTGCTTCACTATTTGTAAGTCCTGAACCAAATGAATAAAATGCCATTTGTCTAGTGTTTTCAGGATTAGTAATATGCCTCATTAATAAAATAGTTCCTGTAATTGATGAAAGATGTACTGTATTACTTGTAATTGCACTTAAAAAACCATTCTTATAAAATGTGTTTCCTGTTGAACTTGTTCTTGAGGCGATATAAAAACCAAGACTATCTGAAACAGTTGGAAATACAGTACCACTATCACCAATATTACAAAGCCATGAACCACCATATCTAGGATAAGACCTGAAAGAATTACTTACTGCATTACCTATATTAGCACCTCTAGCAGGATTACTTGTGTTATTAACATCTGTTCTACTATAAAAAGATAGATGTATATTATCCGTAAGTGCTGAAATTAAATTAAATTGGATAAATGTATTTATTGTTGGCTGTGATGCTGAATCTGCTGCATCACTTCTTATACCATTTGAATCATGAATAACATTTACGCTTCCAAAATCTAATCTATATGCAGCATCTAAATCTCTTGGGTCTTTAAGATTATATTTATGACTATTTGCATTTCCTCCAACAATAGGATAGATTGCTAACATTTTATCCCATATATTATTTGTTTTTAAATCGGAAACAAGATTTTGTATTGCTGTAATTTGTCTTGAATCAGTAATACTAGCTGCTGTTATAAATGCTGTTGCATCAGAACTTGTTGAAGAAGTAGGTGATATTATACCTGCTCCCAAAGCTGAAGAAAACCCACTAGCATTTGCTATTGTTCTTGCTACTAATAAATTTGATGCAGTAATTGCTGATAATACTCTAGCACCATCACCTATATTTGATAATTGATTTACAAGGATTGGTGAACCTCTGCTAATTAAAATATCACCATTATTAGTAACTGATGGTGCAATAGTAATATTTGGTCCTGCTAATAAATTTCTAAAAACTAATGTATCATTTGGGTTTATTGTGGTTGTTAAACCTGAAAAAAAACTAAGACTATTAGCGTTTGTACCAACATTTACACCACTTATAATTGTACCTGCTCCAGAACCTGCAAGTGAAAAGGTTAATGTACCGTTATTATCATCATTTACAGATAAATTAGATGTTCCTGTTATTGATTTATAAAAAAGAGTATTACTTGTTATTGCTGTTGCTAGTAATAGTATATTTCCTGTACCTGCTGAAGTAAAACTAGTTAATCCATTAACAGTTGGTGTAGATGCTGTAAAAATTAAAGTATTATTAGTATCAATAATTCCAATTCCTGTTCCTGCTGAAAATGATTTATAAATCATTGTAGCATTTGGACCTGTTAAATCTTGAAAACCAATAGGAACAACATAAATAGGACTTGGAGGCCAATTATCAACTCCTGCAACACCAACACCTGTAGCACCATAACTTTCTGTGTCTGGTTTTGAAATAACATAACTATTTCCAGAAGGATAAATTATTATATTTTGTCCTTGAATAAATGTATTTCCTAATTGTTTATTACTTAATGGCATCTTAACTATAAATAGTTAATTTAAATACTCTAATGTCGCTTCATTTATAACAACAGCATTTGTTGTACTAGCAGTACTAAAATCAATTATAAAATCAAAGTATTGGTCTGATGTTGTGTTAATTGTAACAGAACCTAATGAATTTATACCAACTATTTGTCTAGTTACGTCATTATCTAAACTAGTTGAGTTAGTTAAGAATTTACCACTACCAATGGTTTTACCTGTTGCACCAACATCAGTTATTGTAAATGTAGTATCAATTTCAAAATAAGAACCACCTGAAAGGGATGTTGATAATGTAAATGTATTTGAACTTGCAATTAAAACTGACCCAATTTGCATTTTACCATAAAATGTACCACTAATTCCACTAATAATACCTCTAGAATTAAATCTATATTTTTTTCCTGCAATTAACTGAGGATTTGATGCATGATTTGAACTATTAAGTAAGTTAGTGCCATACATAAATGTCCCACCTGTGGTTAATATACTAGTTTCAACTGTGGTATTTGATATTGTTTTTGAAGTTATTACATTAAATACACCAATTGTTATTGGAACTCTTGTTGCACTTAAAGTACCGTTAATATCAGCTTCAAGAATTCTACCTATTGTCGTACCTGTTAAACTATTATTATTATCTTTAAAAATAAATGGTGTTGGTGTTCCTGCACTTTTATTGAAAAATAAACTATTACCACTCGTAGAATTATACCATATATCACCAGCTGTTGTTCCTGAATATGCTGTTGAAAATGCAGTTAATCTTATTTGTGATATTGCTGCTGTTCCTCCTGCAAGTAATAATCTTGATGTTGTATTGTTCTGTGGAGCAGTAAAACCAATTGTCATTGTACCATTGGTTGCATCAATTTGAAACTCATCATCAACTGTTAAAGCACCACTTGTACCTACAAAAAATAATCTATTTGCTGTTGTTGTAGTTACAGGTCTTACTATTATATTATTACCTGACTCTACAACATCAATTCCATTACTACCTAATATTGTTCTTGCATATAAAATACCTGATGTAACAGATGATAAAATAGCACCACCACCACCAACATTGGTTACACCTGTAACACCGTTAATAGCACCACTTGAGCCTGATATTACAATATCATTGCCTGAAAGATAAACACCGATATTTGAACCTGATAATATTCTTCTAAATACTAAATTTGAACCACTAGCAGCAGAAAATATAGCAACACCTGTTCCTGCATTTGTACCACTTATAATTGTACCACTAGCTGTAGATGTTGAACTAAATGTTAATGTACCTGTTCCACTATCAATAATAGCAATACCTGTTCCACCTGACAATGATTTTTGAACAAGATTATTATTTGTAATTGATGAAAATATTAATCTATTTCCTGTTCCTGCTGAAGTCAATCCTGTTACTGCCGAACCAAAATTTGCACTATTTACCGAAAAAGTTAAAATTTCACTCAAACCATCTTCAGAAATGTTCATTCCTGTTCCTGCCGATATTGCTTTTTGAAGAATGTTATTTTCAGATAAATTAGGTAATAAAAACAAATATTGTCCTGTTCCTGCTGATGTAACACCTGTTATACCTGAACCTATACCACCCTGAAATGGACTACCTGAAATAGCAAAAGTATTTCCTGAAGGAAATATATTAATATTTGCCCCACCTACAAATAAACTTCCTGCTTGTTTAAAACTTATTGGCATTAGATATAGTTATTTATATTTGTTTGAAAATACTTTTGAATATAATTGTTATATGTAAATGTTATACTATCATAATTAGAACCAACAATAACTGCATCCAATCCACCTTCAGTTTTTAATGTTGCACTATTTCTAAATGTAACAGTTACACCTGTATTTGCAAAAAACTTAATTGATGGTGTATATGAACTTATACTTACATCTGATGTTATTGCAGTTACAGTTGCTGAAGATGTTGCTGATGTTATAGTTAATTTATCATATAAATAAAATGTACTAAGTTGTGCAACTTGAGAGGTTACAGGAATATTTGCTGTTAATAATGTTTTACTTAATACACCTGTTAAATTGGATGCATCACCTAAGAATGTTAAACCTGATATTGTATTTGCAGATAAACCATTTGTAAATATTGTTAATCCTGTTACAGTTCCACCACTTATTGGTAAGAAATTACCTGATATACCACCTGAACCTGAAATTATTATTGTACCATTTCCATCATCA
>Ga0315905_10001470_pt1 | contig 25335 bp, 21 predicted proteins | sample LakEriMetagenome_5_FD_203522 | JGI IMG/M metagenome (GOLD analysis project Ga0315905, IMG submission 203522) | Freshwater fungal communities from buoy surface, Lake Erie, Ohio, United States - Buoy 4 MA121 | ecosystem: Environmental > Aquatic > Freshwater > Lake | place: USA: Lake Erie, Ohio...
CGAGGTCTTCCAGTTCGCCGAAGGTGTCAGCGAGATGAAGCATCTTACCGTCGGCATGAAACTGCCTGGCATCGTGACGAACGTGACCGCTTTCGGTGCCTTCGTGGACATCGGCGTGCATCAAGACGGCCTCGTGCATGTGAGCCAACTCAGTGACACCTTCGTGCGTGACGCGGCTGAAGTGGTGAAAGTGGCCCAGCGAGTGCATGTGACGGTCACGGAGGTGGATATTCCAAGGAAACGCATCGCGTTGAGCATGAAATCGAAGCCTGACTTTGAGAAGAAAGCTGGCGGCGGCGGTCCACGTCCTGCGGGCGGTCCAGGTGCCGGCCAGCGCAGCTTCGCCAGCAGCGGCGGCGGCGGCAATCGCAACTCCGGCGGCGGCATGGGCAACCCATTTGGCGGCGGAGGCGGCGGCGACTGGTTCACTGCGGCGGCGCAGAAGGGTAAAAAGTAACCCTGTCTGCTCACACCATCCGGTCCTTCAGCGCCCATGCCACAGCCGCCGCTCCGCGGTGGACGACTTCTCCGTCTTCCGCATCCCGCCGGACAGGACGGTGATACGCTGCGGCTGTTCCTCGATGCCGCGGAGCAGACGAGCGCACCCCATCGTGGTGCACGATTGATGCGGAGCGCTGGAGGGCCGAGATAAAACCTGGCTACGGTCCGGCGAACCGAGAGAACGTCGAGTGGACTGGCTGGTCGCCAGAGGTAGCTCTTGCGGCAGTTTCGCCAATATACGCGAGGCTTCTAAAGTGGACATTTGGCATGAAAGCCGCGTGTGTGAGACGCGCTCACCGTGCGTTACGACAATGACCAAATTTTCCTCCTCGAAACCCCTCAGCAAAAACATTCACCTTCAGCGCTGGGTCGCCAAAATGGCCGCCCTCTGCAAACCAGACAAAATTCACTGGGTGGACGGCTCCAAGGCCGAGTACGACCGCCTGTGCGTTGAAATGGTCGATGCAGGCACCTTCATCCGCCTGAATCAAAAGCAGTGGCCCGGCTGCTTCTACGCCAAGTCTGATCCAAGCGATGTGGCGCGTGTAGAAGAGCGCACTTTCATTTGCAGCAACTCGAAGGAAGGCGCGGGGCCGACGAATAACTGGATGAACCCCTTCGAAATGAAGGAAAAGCTCCGCAAGCTCTTCAACGGCTGCATGAAGGGCCGCACGATGTATGTGCTGGCCTTCAGCATGGGGCCGGTGGACTCGCCGATGTCACAGATCGGCGTGCAGCTCACCGACTCGCCCTACGTCGTGGTGAACATGCGCATCATGGCGCGCATAGGAAAAAAAGTGTTCGAGAAGATCGACCAGTCGAAAAAGCGTGTGGTGCCGTGCATGCACACCGTCGGTGCGCCGCTGAAAAAAGGCCAGAAGGACGTCGCCTGGCCATGCAACAAGGAGAAGTACATCGTTCACTTCCCCGAGCTGCGTGAGATCTGGAGCTACGGTTCGGGCTACGGCGGCAACGCGTTGCTGGGCAAGAAATGCTTCGCGCTGCGCATCGCGTCTGCGATGGCACGTGACGAGGGCTGGCTGGCCGAGCACATGCTCATCCTCGGTGTCGAAGATCCGAAAGGGCAGAAAACCTATGTCGCAGCGGCTTTCCCGAGCGCCTGCGGCAAAACGAACTTCGCCATGCTCATTCCGCCGAAGTACTTCGCCGACAAGGGCTGGAAGATCTGGACCGTGGGCGACGACATCGCGTGGATCAAACCCGGTGCGGATGGACGGCTCTACGCGATCAATCCTGAGGCCGGATTCTTTGGTGTGGCACCTGGAACGAGCGACCAGACCAATCCCAACGCCATGGCCTCGCTGCGGAAGAACACCATCTTCACCAACGTGGCTCTCACGCCTGATGGCGGCGTTTGGTGGGAAGGCATGACTGATGAACCGCCTGCGAAATGCACCGACTGGCAAGGCAATCAATGGACGCCCGAGAGCGCCAAAGAAAAAGGTGTGAAGGCCGCGCATCCGAACTCACGCTTCACCGCGCCCGCCTCGCAGTGCCCCACGATTGATCCCGATTGGGAAAAACCCGAAGGCGTGCCCATCAGCGCGATCATCTTCGGCGGCCGCCGTGCCACGACGATGCCGCTCGTCTATCAAGCCTTCAATTGGAGCGGTGGCGTGTACACTGGAGCCACCATGGGTAGCGAGATGACTGCCGCTGCCGCCGGCACCATCGGTAAGGTGCGCCGCGACCCGATGGCCATGCTACCCTTCTGCGGCTACAACATGGGCGACTACTTCCGCCACTGGATCAGCATGCAGCGTAACCTGAGCGAAACGCCGCGCGTCTTTAACGTGAACTGGTTCCGCAAGGACGCCGAGGGCAAATTCCTCTGGCCCGGCTTCAGCGAAAACATGCGGGTACTCAAATGGATCGTCGATCGCTCCAACGGCCACGGCAAATCCAAGGAAACGCCCATCGGCTGGGTGCCGCACTATTCGGACATCGACTGGAAGGGACTCGATTTCTCGGAGGAAAAATTCGAAGAGCTGCAGCACTTCGACCGCGCCGCCTGGCGTCAAGAGATCCTCTCGCATGAGGAGCTGTTCCTTGATTTGAAGACGCATCTTCCCAAGGAGCTGATCTACGAGCGCGAACTGCTCATCTGCCGAATGTAGCACTGTAGCGATCGGCCATCGAAGCCGCTTCGAGGCCGACCGCGATTCTAGCGTGCGGAATGCCAGTTTTCGGCCATTGAGCCGCCGAGTTTCCGGCGTATGAAGACCATCATACCCCTCAACACCCTGACCATGCTCATTCCGACCTCGTTTCCCACTTCCAACGGCCCTGCTGAATCCACACCCCTGCTCGCCCAAGAGGGATGGATGCTGCAGCACCTGTTTTACACCATCGATCACGGCTACTGGGCCGCGCTGACACCCGAGGAGCGGCAGGAGCGCCGCGAGAACTTCACGCGCACGATTGAGGCGATCCGCAAGCATCCGGGAACGCAGTTGCTGGCCTTCGCGATGGTCTCGCCGAAGTCGGAGCTAGGCTTCATGCTCATCACGCCGGATCTGCACGATTCGCAGCGGTTTGAGAAGCAGATCAGCTTGGCACTCGGCCCGGACGTTCTCACGCCGAGCTACAGCTACCTTTCGATGACCGAGTGGACGGAGTACTCGCAGAATGAGGACGAATTCAAGGCGCAGATCGAGAAGGCGGAGGAGCTTGCACCTGGCTCAGAGGCTTTTGAGAAGCGTCTGGCGGAGTGGAAGAGCCACATGACGAAGTATTTCAACGACCGCCTCTACCCCAATCTGCCTGACTGGCAGGTGTTCTGTTTCTATCCGATGAGCAAGCGCCGCAGCGTTGGCGCGAACTGGTACGCGAACGAGTTTGCCAAGCGGCGTGAGCTGATGGGCGGCCATGCCAAGACGGGCCGCAAATACGCCGGCAAAGTGCGCCAGCTCATCTCCGGCTCCACGGGCCTGGACAGCCACGAGTGGGGCGTGACGCTGTTTGCGCACGATCTTTTCCAGATCAAGAGCATCGTCTATGAGATGCGTTTTGATGAAGTCACCACGCAATACGGTGAGTTCGGCGACTTCTATATCGGCATCCAGACGCCCACAGGCGAGCTGCTGCAGCGGGTGATGCTTGCGTGAGGCCGGAATTGATTCATTGCTCACGCCCAGTGCAAAACCAGCCCCTCACCATCGCCAACCGTCAGTTCAACTCCCGTCTCATGCTTGGGACGGGCAAATTCGCGAGCGGCGAGCTGATGCGCGAGGCGATCATCGCATCCGAGACGGAAATCGTGACCGTGGCGCTGCGGCGGGCGGATTTGACGGGCAAAGGAGACCCGTTTGCGAACATCCTCGATTTCATCCCGAAGAATGTGCTGCTACTGCCGAATACCAGCGGCGCGATGAACGCGGAGGAGGCGGTTCGTCTCGCCAGACTCGCCGTGGCAGCCGGTCTGCCGAATTGGGTGAAGCTCGAAATCCATCCCGATCCACGCTACCTGCTACCGGACCCGATTGAGACGCTCAAGGCAGCCGAAATCCTCGTCAAGGAGGGGTTCATCGTGCTACCCTACATCAATGCCGACCCAGTGCTGGCCCGTCGCTTGCAAGACGTGGGCACGGCCACGGTGATGCCACTGGGCTCGCCGATTGGTTCGCACCAGGGCATCACGACCCGGCGGCAGATTGAGATTATCATCACCCAGGCCACGGTGCCGGTGGTGGTGGATGCGGGCATAGGCGCTCCCAGCCATGCAGCGGAAGCTTTTGAAATAGGCGCGGATGCGGTGCTGGTGAACACCGCCATCGCCGTGGCGTCTGACCCAGTGCGCATGGCGCAGGCCTTCAAAATGGCCGTGGAGGCCGGGCGAGGTGCGTATGAGATCGGTCTGGGAGAGAGTGCGGAGGAAGCCGCCGCCACGAGTCCGTTGACGACCTTTCTTTATCAGTGAGGCCTAGCTTTCGGGGTCATTCAGCCCTTCACCAAGTAGGTGAAAGCGAGAACACCGCAGAACAAGAGGGCCGCCGCGAGGCACATTCCATAAAAGATGATCATAGAGGCCGGGCATTTACCGCGAATTGACCCTTTCGCTAGCGGAAATTTTGCTTGCCAAATCGGGGTCTCGGGGCAAACTCGGCACCCCTATGGCAAAAACATGCTGGCTCGAGCGCGATAAGCGCAAACGTAAAACCGTCGAAAAGTACGCGAAACTCCGTGCTGAACTGAAGGAGAAGGGCGACTACGTCGGCCTCTCGCTGCTTCCCCGTGATGCAAGTCCGACACGTCTCATCAACCGCTGCCGCGTTTCCGGCCGCCGTCGTGCTTTCATCCGCCGCTTCCAGATGTCCCGTATGACTTTCCGCGAACTCGCCTCCCAGGGCATGATTCCTGGCGTGACGAAGTCGAGCTGGTAGCCTTCCCGTCCGAACTGGCGGCCCGGTAACTGTTGCCGGCCGCCTGGAGAGGAGGTGTTTCGCTTTCCTGCATGCCTACCTACTCTTACATCGCGGAAGATCCTGAAAAAGGATGCCCTGCTTGCCGCAGGGGCTTTGATTTGCGACGTCCGATCAGCAGACCTGCACTCGAGGCGTGCCCGCTGTGCAAGCAGCCGGTCAAAAAGCTCATCTCCGGTTTCAATACACCGAAGTACACCAAGCCGCTATCTGTCTCCGACGCCAAAGCCGCCGGTTTCACCATACTGGAAAAGCGCTGTGATGGGAACTACGAGAAGCTCTGATCCACCAATCTGTTCGCTGTGACCGCCACCTTTTTCGCATCTGTTCTGCTAGCCATGGGCACAGCGTCGCATGAGGTGCAGCACGAGTGGACGCTCACCGGTTCTGAAGTGGCTTGGTCAGCCGCCCTAGTTCTCTTTTTTGTCCTTCTGAATGCCTTTTTCGTGGCTGCGGAGTTTGCCATCGTCAAGGTGCGCAGCACGCAACTCGACGCCTTGGTGGAAGAAGGCAATGCCACCGCCATCGTGGCCCGCAAGGCGCTTAGAAACCTGGATGGCTACCTTTCCGCCACACAGCTCGGCATCACGCTTGCGAGCATCGCGCTAGGCATGGTGGGAGAGCCGTATGTCGCGCGGGTGATCCAGCCTCTCATGTGGAAGCTCGGAATCACCAGCGATACGGTCATCTCCTCAGTTTCCATGGGGGTCGGCTTTGGGGTGGTGACCTTTCTGCACGTTGTGCTGGGAGAACTGCTGCCGAAATCCTTGGCCATCCGCAAGGCGCTGGCCACCACCATGGTCGTGAGCGCTCCGCTGCATTTTTTCTATGTGGTTTTCAAACCAGCCATTTGGGTGCTCAACGGTGCCGCCAACTGGCTGCTCAAAGTTCTTTTCCGCCTGGAGCCGGCTTCTGAAAGCGAACTGGCTCACTCTGAGGAAGAGCTGCGCCACATCGTAGCTGAAAGCCAGAAATCGAAGGAGGTGACGGAAACCGAGAAGGACATCCTGCTTAACGCCTTGGCCCTCAATGACCGTTGTGTGCGTGACGTGATGACACCACGCAACACTGTCATCTCACTCGATGCCGACGACAGCTTCGAGGCTAGCCTCAAGACGGCCATTGACTCCAAGCATACGCGCTACCCACTTGTCGAGGGCCATTTGGACCACTCGATCGGCATCATTCACATCAAGGATCTGCTGGCGCTCATCGGCAAGCCGCAGCCCGACCTCCGCAAGATCAAGCGCGAACTGCACATGGTGCCGGAAATGATGCCTATCGACAAGCTGCTGCGCTTCTTCCTCGACAAACATGTCCACGTGGCCCTGGCAGTCGATGAATTCGGCGGCGCAGTCGGCATCGTCACGCTCGACAACGTGCTGGAGGAGATCGTGGGTGATATCCAGGACGAATTCGACCACGAGGTCAGCGAGTTCAAACGCATCAACGAGAACGAGTTCACCGTCGAAGGCACCTTCAACCTATACGAACTTGCCGATCAAACCGGCATCGAACTCGAAAGCGACGAGGTCACCACCATCGGCGGTTACGTCACACATTTGCTCGGCCATCTGCCCAAGGTGGGTGAAAAGGTCATCATCGAAGACTACGAGGTCACCACCACCAAGGCCGATCTGCGCCGTGTCCAGCAGTTGCAGTTCAAGCGTCTTTCCAGCGTCGCGGATGAAGCCGCAGCGGCCGATGGAACGCCCGAAGGAGTGTGACTCACTTCGGGCGCACCTCATTCCACACCGGCCACCACGCCTCGAACTCCGACGGGCGCACCCGCACCCGCACGATGCTGCCCTCGGTGAGGGAAAGCAGCCGTTCCTCGACCACCTCAATGAACCTGGCTCGTTCGCTCGCGGTGATGTTTTGCCCGGCCCAACGGCGCAGCAGGGCGGCGGCGTCCAGCTTGCCCAGACGCTTCACCACCACATCACGAATGAAGTCCGCGATCTCGCTGCGGTAACGCAGCAAAATCGGCTCCGGCTCGCCCAACTCATCACGAATGGCCGCGTAACGAGATGCGGACTGCTCATACGCATGCACAAAGACCTCCCGCAGCAGTTCGATGCGGTTGAGTTCATAAACTCCGAGAATGCCCGTCGTGTAGTCTCGCACCGGGACTCCCACAAACGACAGCGGCGACATATTCGCGCGGATTAGCGGAATGTTCGCCGCCAGTCGCGAGGTGCGCTTATTGCCGTCCTCAAAAGGTTGCAGATACGGCATCTGCACCATGAGGAAAAAGCAGCATTCCAGCGGGTCACGAATGGCCGCAGCTTTTTGTAGAATCAGGTCAAAGCATTCTTCGATCACAGCGGGGTTGCTCGTCGGATGAAACACACTCCCACCGATGCCCACCGGGCAGGTGCGCAGCGCTCCTTCCGCTTTCCAGTTTTTCAGCAAGCTCTCGGTGAGAACGGAGTGCAGATTCAGAAAAGTGTAGCGGTTGAAGCCCAGTGCCTCTGGCGAATCCACCAGGAACTCGATGGCCGCCTTGTGGTTGAGGATCATCCGCGCCTCCTTGTGGCGCAGGGGATCGTCGCTGCGCCCTTGCTGCAGCAGGAAGTCCGTCTCCAGCAGGGAGTAGGTGCTGCCTTCGAGGCGGCTGGAATTCCAAGTCAGGTCGATGATAAGACGGTCGAGCACATGCCGCGCGTAAGTGCCCGGCGGCAGCTCCGCCATCTGCTCAGACTGCCCTTTGGCGCGCAAGTGCTCGCACAGGCTGGCTGGCAAATAGGGCGTCTCGTTCGGCACATACGCGTCGAGAAACTCACGGCGATAGCCCACGGGCTTGCGCAGCGAGTAGTGCTCACGGAACACATCGCGCAATTCACGCAGGGCAGCATCCTCGTCGGTCGATTCGGCAGCCGGGGCATCCTCGCGCACGATCATGGTTTCGCGCTCCGGCATTTCGTAGCGACTCTCGCGGTGCGGCCAAGCGGTCGGCATCTTCGCGATGGCACGATACTTCGTCGCCCGCGCCTTGCCGGTGCGTTCGACCTCGCCAAGGCTCACCATGGCATCAAGCCGACGCAGCAAGGTGCGGCGGGAGGTTTCCTCGCCGAATTGTTTGAGCAAAGCGTCAATGCCAATGCCGTTGGGAGCATTGGAAATGGCACGATTTAGTTTCTCGTTCATAATTGGCACGATTTTGACGCAATAACGGCACGATTCAATGTTTTTTTGGCGCAATTGGGGTTTATCGTGCCAAACTGAGGCGTGATTCTGGCTGTAAGTGGCCACTTGAGAACGAGCTCACACGCGGCATTGGACGGGGCCGCGCTGCCTCTTTGATGCGGGCAGGCTTTGCACTTAGAGGGCCGCTCCCAGACATCAGCCGCTTCACAAGCTTCATGATTCGCTGGGCCAAGTTCGCCCTCTGGAGTGGAAGCCCTTGCAAAAGGCTGCTGGAGACGCCGAGTCGCTCTGATTGGAAGTTCCGCCTCCTCTCAGTGGCGTTCCTGGGCATTTTTTCTACTGCGCGGGAATAATCGCGCCAACCGCCACTCCCATGTTGAAATGGCCCGCATGCCCTCATGGAACTCACCCTCAATTTCGGCATTGAACTGCCGGCGCACCGCCCGATAGCACGCCGCGTGAACGACTCCCCGCCTAGCTTCGAGCAGATCGTGGACGCCCACTACCAGGGACTCCACCGCTTCGCTCTGAGCATGTGCCGGAGCGATGCGACGGCACAGGATCTTGTGCAGCAGACTTTTCTGCAATGGGCGCGGAAGGGCCACACCTTGCGGGATGCCGCCAAAGTGAAGACCTGGCTCTTCACCACGATCTACCGCGAATGGCTCAGCATCGCCCGCCAAGAGAAAAAACACGAACAGGTCGAGTTTGAGCCAGATCTGCATGGCGCGGCTCAACCTCAGGATGAAGGCGAAAATCCGCGCGTGGACAGCGCCGCCCTGCAAATCGCCCTAGAACAGCTCGATCCCAATTACCGCGCCCCGCTGGTGCTGTTTTACCTCAAAGAGCTGTCTTACCGCGACATTGCCGAGACTTTGGGCCTGCCGATCGGCACGGTGATGTCACGTCTCTCACGCGCCAAAGACCGCCTGCGCTCCATCCTGCTCCGTCTCGAAGAATCCGCCGCCGCCAACATCATCCCTGCCCCATTCAACTCGTGAACCGCGAAGAAGCCAGACTCGAACTCGACGCTACCACGCTCCGCCCCCAGGATGCGTCTCCAGAGGCCCGTGCGCTGGCGGCAAACGATCCCGAACTGGCCGAGTGGCTAGAACAGCGCACCGCTTTCGATGAGAGCGTGGCCGATGCGTTTCAAAACCTACCCGTGGCACCCGGATTGCGCGAAAGCATCCTCAGCGCCGCTTATGCCCGTCCTCACAAGAGCACACGTTGGCTGACGCCCACACTCATCGCCGCCGCTGCTTGTCTAGCCTTTGGCTGGACCCTGTTCTGGCCAGGAAACTCTGCCATGGCAGCCTGGGAGTCCGAATCTCTCGCGGCAGTCGCCAAGGTCGAATATGGCGTGCTGAAGCTCGATGAACACGCCGCCACGCTGGAGGCGGTGAAAAAGCTGCTCAACGCCACCGGCTGCCCCTGCCCTGAAACCGTGCCCACCAAACTAGCCGGACTGCCAACTTACGGCTGCAAACGCATCCGGGTGGATGGGCGCGCCGCCACGATCATCTGCTTTGAGTTGGAGTCAGGCAAGGAGGCACACCTCGTGGTCATGAGCAGCCAGAACCTGTGCGATTGCCCTGCGCAGGACACGCCATGCTTCAAATCCGCGAAAAACTGGTCCTATGCCTCCTGGAGTCATGGTGAGCAGGCGTTCATTCTTGCCACAACGGCAGACGAGGCAGCCTTGAAGAAGCTCTTCGGCCTGGTTTGAGGGGAAATCGCCGCATGACAGAATTTGTCATGCGCCAAGCGTCATTTGCGACGCGTTCTGATCCGCGTTTGAAAGCCCGGACAGGCTCGGTATGTATCCGCCCCCTCAAAAACCAACCGACCCATTTATGAACCTGACACGGACAGCCTACGGAACCTGGAGCGGCGGACGCTTCATGCATTATGGAGAGCAGCTCACGGAAGAGCATTACATGCAGTTGATGCGCGATGCTTTTAACAAAGGCGTGCGCACCTTCGTGACGGCAGATGTGTATGGCGTGGGTCGTGCCGATTCACTCCTGGGCGAGGCATTGAAGGGCATCCCGCGTGAGGAATACTGCCTTGCGGGCATCGTAGGCCACGACATTTATGAGGGCATCCGCCAGGGCTCACGTGGCTACCCGCGTTTCACCGATCCCACACTGCGCGGGCCGGAGAAGTATTACGATTACCTCAAAATGGCGACGGAGAAGAGCCTGGAGCGCTGCCAGACTTCGAAGTTTGACCTGCTCATGCTGCACAATCCAGACAGCATCTCCTATACGAACGAAAAAGTGTGGGACGCCTTCACTGCGCTGAAAACTGAAGGTCTGACGGACCGTCTCGGCATCGCCCCCGGACCCGCGAACGGCTTCACACTCGACATGATCGAGTGCTTCGAGCGTTTCGGCGACCGCATGGACTGGGCGATGATCATCTTGAATCCCTTCGAGCCTTGGCCTGGCCAGCATGTGCTCGGCGCGGCGGAAAAGAACGGCGTCGATATTCTGGCCCGGGTGGTCGATTACGGCGGTTTGTTCCACGATGACGTGAAGCCCGGCCACAAATTCCGCGATGGCGACCACCGCACGCATCGTCCGGGTGACTGGATCGAGCACGGTGTCGAGAAACTCGAAAAAGTGCGACCCTTTGCCGAAAAACACGGCCTGACCATGCTGCAATTGGCCTGCCAGTGGACGCTGGGGAACAAAGGCGTGAAAAGCGTCGTGCCAACGATGATTCAAGAACACGGCGAAGGTGCACGCACCATCGAAAGCAAGCTCGATGATCTCGCCGCCCTGCCAGAACAGCGTCTGACCGCCGAGGATGTCGAGGCGATCCGCCAGATCGGCGACAATACCGGCTGCATGGCTCTCAAAGGTGCCAGCCACCGCCACGAAGGCCAGGAACACCGGGCCGACGAATGGCCGATGCGCCCCGACCTGCTCGACCTCGCGACGCGTTGGAGTTTGGGCACGGCTTGGTGATTTCCTGTCTGAACTGGCATCGGCACACTCTACGTTGCAGGCAGCAGTCGCCGCATGACAAAACCACAAGCCAGGAATAAACTCGCCTCACGATGAAACTGACTCTTGTGCTCGAACCTGACGATGAGGGCGGCTACACCGTGCTTTGCCCGGAGCTGGATGTCGCCAGCCAGGGTGAGACCGAGGACGAGGCCGCCGCGAATCTGCGAGAAGCCGTGGATCTTTTGCTCGAGACCGCACCCCGCTCTGAAATTCAGAGGCGCTACCGCCCTGGGGTAAGCGTTCGCAGCATGGAGGTCGCCTATGCCTAAGCTGGGCGTGTTTTCAGGCCAGGAGGTTTGTTCCATCCTCGCGGCCGCAGGTTTCATCCATGTTCGCACACGCGGCAGTCATGCTGTGATGCAGGGCATGGATGCAAGCGGAGCCAGCCATACCGTGCCCGTGCCTTTGCACAGCGAAGTGCGGAAAGGGACGCTCAAATCCATCATCCGCCAGTCTGGCCTCGACCAGGCGCTGTTCATGAAATGACTACCAAACCACGCCATTCACTCTCAAGCTCATGATCGAATCCGACTTTATCATTATTGGCACTGGGGCGGGCGGCCTCGTCGCCGCTTTGCATGCCTCGGAGCATGGCAGCGTGGTGATGGTCACCAAACGCGGCGCTTTGGACTCGAACTCGAACTGGGCGCAGGGCGGCATTGCCTGTGTCACGGCTGAGACAGATTCCATTGAGAAACATGTGAGCGACACGCTCATCGCTGGAGCCGGTTTGTGCAAAGAGGCTGCGGTGCGCACCATTGTGAGCGAGGGGCCGGAGCGGATCGCTGATCTGGTGAAGTGGGGAGTGCATTTCGACCAACGCGAGTCGGAAAGCGGCCATCTCGAGTTCGATCTGACCAAGGAAGGCGGCCACACGGCGCGGCGCGTCTTGCATGCCGCCGATGCCACTGGACGAGAGATCACCGAAAAACTGCTCGCTGCGGTGCGCTCGAAGCCCAACATCAAAATCTACGAGAATCATTACGCCATCGACATCATCACGACGGCCAAGCTCGGCCTCGTGTCTGAAGACCGTGTTCTGGGGCTGTATGTGCTCAATGAAACCAGCGGCGAAGTTCACACCTTCCGTTCAGACCGCGTCATCCTCGCCACTGGCGGCTGCGGACGCGTTTATTTGTATACCACGAACCCACGCGTCGCGACGGGAGACGGTGTGGCGATGGCGTGGCGCGCCGGGGCAACGATTTCGAACATGGAGTTCATCCAGTTCCACCCGACTTGTCTGTATCACCCTCAAAAGCGCTCCTTCCTCATCACCGAGGCGATGCGTGGCGAAGGCGCACGGTTGATCGGCAAAGACGGTCAGGAATTCATGCAGCGCTATGACAAGCGCGGTTCCCTAGCCCCGCGTGACATTGTTTCTCGCTCCATCGATCACGAGATCAAGCGGACCGGAGGCCCCTGCGTGTATCTCGACATCAGCCACAAGCCGGCGGACTTCATCGCGAGTCATTTCCCGAACATTCAGAAAGCCTGTCTCGAAGTCGGCATCGACATCACGAAAGAACCGATCCCCGTGGTGCCTGCCGCGCATTATCAATGTGGGGGCGTGGTCACAGACGTGAACGGTGCCACCAACATTCGCGGCCTTTGCGCGGTCGGCGAGGTCGGTTGCACGGGACTGCACGGCGCGAACCGGCTGGCGAGCAATTCGCTCCTCGAATGCTGCGTCACCGCACAACGAGCCGTGGCGCATCTGCTCAAAAAAATACCGCAGGGCAAACAAGCCGAGCAGAGCTACGAACTGCGTCCCTGGCAGACCAGCGGAGATGTGGAAAATGACGAACTCGTCGTCATTTACCACAACTGGGACGAAATCCGCCGCCTGATGTGGGACTACGTTTCCATCGTGCGCACGAACAAGCGCCTGCAACGTGCCGCCGCCCGCCTGCGCAATCTCAAGCGTGAGGTACAGGAGTTTTACTGGAGCAATCACGTCACCAGCGAGATCCTGGAGCTACGTAACCTCGTCGAAACCGCCTCCCTCATCGTCGAGTGCGCCATCCGCCGCCATGAAAGCCGCGGGCTGCACTACACGCTGGACTTTCCACAGACGGACGACTCACGCGCCCCCTTGGACTGCACGCTGCGTCGCTATTGAGGCCGCCTCCGCCTTCCTGGCTCGTTTTGAACACCTCCGCCACGCAGTCTGTCCAGATTTCCGTGTGATTGCTTCATCGATCTGAATCGTTCACACCGCACTTACCGCACGAATTACAGATTGCAGTTTACCCTCAGAATCTGCTATTTTTTTCACCACCACCGCTTCTTCCCCATGCCTGCCGGACGTTCTCTGCCAATGATCGTCGCCGCGCTCCTCGCGCCGGCGACCTTTGCTTTGAGCCAAAGCGCCGCCTCCGTATCGGCAACCGGAGCCGTGGCGGCGCTCAAAAAGCGTGATACCCCAGCGCCAGCCCTGCCGCCGAGTCTTTCCAACACCAACGTGCCACGCCTCGGCTATGCGCGTTACCCCTGGAAGCTCGATATCGTGGCGACCGTGTTCTGGGTAGGAGAGCAGCCAACGGCAAACAATCCCACGCCCAACGACAAAAGTTCCTGGGACACCAAGTGGATGGAAAACTTCGGCGGCTACGACGATCCCGATCCCACCAAACGCACGGAAGCGTTCACCCCGGTGGGCTTCATGCCGAAGCAGAACCCCTTTTACATCGCGCTGCCGTACAACGACGTGATCAGCTACAACTCCCACAAGCCAGAGGCAGCAAAAATGATCCCCTGGTTCAAGCAGTGCTTCACCCGCTCTGGGCGCACCGTTCTAAAAGGCCAGTGGGTGGCCATCCGCCACGGCAACCGCGTCTGCTACGCCCAGTGGGAAGACTGCGGCCCCTTCGTCACCGACGACCACGACTATGTCTTCGGCACTGCCCGCCCGAAGAACACCAACAACAACGGTGCCGGCATCGACATCTCCCCCGCCATCCGCGACTACCTCGGCCTCAAGAGCATGTCCCGCTGTGACTGGCGCTTCGTGGATGTGAGCGAGGTTCCTGCTGGACCTTGGCGGAACATTGGCGAAAACAATCATTTCGTCCGCGTGCAAAAGGTGGAGAAGGAGCGCGAGCACACCGCCATCTCCTCCCGCCTCGAAGAGCTCCGCCGCATGCGCGACGAATACTTCAAGCAGAACGGCGCGGGCGGAGTGCGCTGACCCTTGGGCGGCCTTCATTTCTCACTCAAGGTCCAGCGCCTCGACGTTGCCCTGCGCCACGCTTCAAGCGTCAGCGCCATCTTGTGTGTTTTCGTAAACCCGCAAAAGCGCCTCGACGACATCTTGAGGCTTGATGTGAGTGATACAGAGCGGTTCAGGGTGAATGCAGTTCCAGTGACATTGATAGCAGTCCATCCCATGATGCAACCAGACCTGGCGCTGGCTCTTACTCCAAGGCGCAAACATTCCAAAGTGACCGCCCCCCAGCAAGAAAACCCCCGGCTTGTCCAAAGCCGTGGCGAGATGAGCAGGTGCCGAGTCAGGGGCCATGACGAGGCATGAGCCTGCGACCAATTGCAGCAAACCCTCCAGCGTCTCAGGACGATGCCACTTTGCCTGCGGCACGCCGGCAGCAGACATCGCGCTCTGCCAAGGCTCAATGTCAGCTTCGGGAGGCAGACAAAACTCAAGGGGCAAAGACACACGTTGCAGGAAACCATGGATCACGGCTGCCAGCAGATGCGGCGGGTAATGTCGAATCGCCGCCCCGGCCAGCGGGCATACCAGCAACACGCTCCCTGCCACCACTTGCGCAGCTAAAATCGTCGGTGTCACCACTTCTATCTCCGTGTTTTTCCCTGTGACTGACTCTACGAGACGACGATGCGCCTCCAGTTCCAGGCAGGTACCTTGTGAAACCTGCGGATAAGACACCAGCACAGCCCTGGGAAATGATAGGCTCACGTTCTCCCCTCCCCTGTCCCACCGGGAGGCATGACATTTTGCTGGGGCGATGAGGCGCACGATCACATGCTGGTAGTCCGAAGGCTGGTGGCGCAGGCAGACCAACGTCTCGGTCGAGATGGAACGCAAGCGGGCCGCATGGCACCACAAAAAGACGATTAGATCAGGAACGTAGCGCTCGCAAAAAGGCGGCAGCACCAGCAGTTCGACCTCTGGCAACTCTGCTCGAAAAAGCGGCTCCGCGACGGTGGAGACGACCATCAGCGTCTCCTTCGTGCCAAACTCACGCAGCAGCTCACGTGCGGCCCCCAGAGACAGAACAGCATCTCCGAGCCTGTCGAGCTTCAGAATCGTCAGACGAAACTGGCGCTTTTTTCGCCTCGGCCAGACGCTGGCAGCAGCCAGAGTTAGGGAGTAAATCAGGTGCCGAAAGTGGTGAATCATGGCCGCAATGTGGAGCTCAGCAGGCGCAGATAACTCGACCTTGTCGTTTCAAGAAATGAAGCAGGGACAGCGCCAGACTCGCTGGCTACCATCTCTTCCAGGTCTTCCTTCAAGGCGTCCACTGCCTGTGATACCGTTAGGATCTTGATGCCAGGCACTTCAGCGGCAGTGAGCAGCCGCGTGTCGTTGCCGGTGAGCAGCACTCGCTTGCCCATGGCCGCTGCCACCACGGCACCATGGACGCGATTGACCAGCGCAAAACGGCAACGCGAATACACGTCTAGATAGTCCTGCCAGTTCCGGCTGAAAAAACGCGGCACCTCCGGCAGCAGCCGGGCGGCCAGTTCATCTTCCTTGCGATCATGGCAGATGAGCTGGCATGGAATCCGACGGGCCAGTTGACGCGCTTCCTCACAGAACACTTCCTCCCAACGCTGACGCAGGCCCGCCCCATGCCCGGCAAGGTCATAGTGCCCGCCATCCGGCATGTAGTTCAGCGCCACAAACCCGTCGTCCCGTGGCTGCACGTTCATCGCTCCAGGCGCAAAGATCGACGGGCAGGGCAGCAGCGGCACCTCATGCCCGCATTGACTGACCATCCGTTGAGCAAGAGCATCCCGCACCGTGGTCACCGCACACCAGCCCGTGAATTCATCAATGAAGGCCCGGCATTCCACGTCCGCCACGACTTCAGCCCCGTCACTGCCCCAAGCCTGACAGGAGCCGGCCCCCAGATTCAGCAAGGGGACGCGGCCTTGCCGCAGCTTCCAGCGCTTTTTCACCACCGGCCCGAACCACTCGTTGTGCGCACATTTCGAGTGCGCGTTCTTCCAGTAAACAGGAGCGCCCGACTGCACGATCAAATCGCTTCCCAAGGCAAGATCCATTTGCGGATCCATCGGCAGAACATCCACCAGCCGAGACAAACGGGCGCGCCAGGACAACCGGTCCGGTAGCCCACGTGTCCATGCGTCCAGCCGGTGCCAGAATTCTCCACGCACCGTGGCCGGGAAATGCTTGTGCATGGTTCTGACCTCTATCTCACCCAGCACCTCGCACAGCAGGCTGAGGATGCCTGTCCGCACGAAATCGTCGCCAACATTGTGATTTACCGTCGATATGAGACAGACACGTTTCATCGGTGCAAGAGTGAGCGGATCATATGCCGGACTGCCGCGATAGAACAGACCACCGCAGGCAATCCCACGACTGCGCGCAGATAGTGTTGATCTGCCTGCACACAAGCGGCTCTGCGGGATGGATGCACCAGCGGCGACGCCATGCTTTCTGTGGGCAGCGCCGCCCTTGGGTCATTGGGATTGCTAGTATGGGTTGAATCGGCGCCGAATCCAAGGTTGGAGACCAAATTGCATGCCGGGACAATGCTAAGCCCCCCTTGAACCAATTTTGCGAACGCCCATTGGTAGTCCCAGGTATCCACCCGGCCTTGATGCACCGCGTCAAAGACCTGCTTCCGCCAACTTGCCTCAAACGGCTCCGTGCAGATTTTTTTCAGCCGTCCGGCCTTCCTGAACTCAGGCCAGCATGACATGTTGACGTCATAGGCCTGCCAGGCTCGCCGCCATGATGCCCAGCCCCAGATGGGTCCAAATCGTGAGAAGAAGTAGCTCTCTTCAGCCGCCTGAAATCCCGTGAGGTTGCTGCCACAGATCTGCATGATCTCGGGCACATCTCGGTAGAGTTTCAGCATCTCGTCACAAAACGAAAAGAAGCTCAAATCAGGCACGCAGTCATCCTCCAGGATGATCAATTGCTCATGCAAACCAAAGGCCCAGTCCAAAGCCGATGATACCGCCTTTTTACAGCCTTGCCTCGTGGGCGAAAAAAGGGTTTCCACCGTGCAGGGCCAGTCGATCCCGGCGAGTATCAGCCGTCGTGTTTCCTGGCAGCGTGAATCATCTTCCGGGCCATCCGCCGCGACCAGCAGATGGCTCGGACGCGCCTGCCGGATCACCTCCAGCACTCGGGAGGTGATTTGAGGACGGCGTTGGACCAGAAACAAGACTGGGGTGCGGCAACCGTGGCTAGTGACTTCCATTGGTGGCCAGCATCCACCTTGTTTCCGCAGGTGTCAAAGCAGCCCTCTGGGAAGGCGCAGGCAGAGACACATGCGCAGAGTACTACTCAGCGGAAATGGTTGGCTGGTGGAGCTGGATGGGAAACGGCAGGCCCACCTTTTCGAGGACCCTTTCGTCGGCGATCACCTCGGGGATAGCGCTGCTAGGGGGCCACTCGGTGAGGTTGCTGCTGAACTCCACCATGTAGTCGAGGCCGACGACCGCATGGTCCTTGCGGCGGTCGAACACTGCGCGCATGCCCTCTGTGGCTACCTGCGGGTTGCCCACCTCGGCGCGAATGCCGACCTCGCTGCTGGTGGCGTATGAGCCTGCCTGTGGGCGCGTGTATTCCCAGGGAATTATCTCCGAACCTTTCACGCACGGTTCAGTGCATGAATTAAGTGTTATTTACCACACCCCTCAGGGCAACGTCGAGATTTTTCTTCATCCACTACCGCATGGACGGCTGCCACGACCCGCCGAAAGCGGCGAACCTTTCACACCAGCCCACGCCGCACCAGGGATTCCTCCATCGCGCGATCGATGAGCAGCACGGCGAGGGTTTGCGTGGCGTCGTCGAGCTGCTGGGTGGCGGTTTTGAGGGCTCGGGCGTCGTGCTCGGCGGATTCGAGCAGGCGGCGCACCTCGGCGGCGTGCTGGAGTACGGTGGCACTCTCCTCGGTGCTGATCGCATCGCCGAGTTGGCCGAGCGCGGCATCGACGGCGGGGAGCAGTTCCTCGGCCTTGAGCTTGGCCTCGGTCCAGATGCGCTCGTTCATGTCCTCAAAGGCGAAATCGACACTCTCGGCGATCATTTGCTCCACCCGCTCGTCTTCGACGTCGATGGCGGTGCCGCGGATTTCGAGCGTGCTGTCCTGGTTCGTGGCCGTGTCACGAGCGAGCACCGTCAAGATGCCATCCGCGTCCAAGCTGAACTGCACGCCGACGCGGGCACTGCCCTTCGGCCCCGCTGGAAACGGCACCTCAATGCGGCCGAGTTCCCAGTTGTCCTTGGCCAGTTCACGCTCGCCCTGGAGAATGCGGATGAGCATGTTGTCCTGGTTGGCGACGGCGTTGGTGAACATCTCACCGGCCTTGGCGGGGATCGTCGTGTTGCGCGGGATGATGATGTTCATCAAACCGCCGAAGGTCTCAATGCCGAGCGAGAGCGGGGTGACATCCAGCAGCAGCACCTGCCGCAGACTGCCACTCAAAATACCGGCCTGGATCGTGGCACCGAGGGCGATGGCTTCGTCCGGGTTTTGCGAGGTGTTCGGCTCACGGCCGAAGAGTTCGCGCACATAATCCCGCACCAACGGCATGCGCGTGCTGCCACCGACGAGGATGACTTCATCGAGCTGATCGGGTTTGATCTTCGCATCGCTCAGCGCCCGCAGGCAGTGCATGCGCGTGCGCTCGATCCATGGACGGGCGATTTTTTCGAGATCGGCGCGGCGGATGTCCACACCGTTGAAGGAGGCCGTTTCGTCGCTGGAGAGGCGTTTTTTGACCACTTCGGCTCCTTCGAGCACGCGGATGTCGTTGGCGGGCAGATGGAGCCGCTCAGCGATGAATCCGGCCAGCAGGCGGTCGATGTCATCACCGCCAAGCTGGGTGTCTCCGGCGGTGGAGAGCACCTGGAAGGCGCCGTCCCGCATTTCGAGCACGGAAATGTCAAAAGTGCCGCCACCAAGGTCATAAACCGCCACTTTTTGATGCTCCCCGAGCTTGTCGAGACCGTAGGCGAGCGCGGCGGCGGTCGGCTCGCTCAAGATGCGCAGGACTTCGAGTCCGGCGAGCTCTCCGGCACGCTTCGTGGCGTTGCGCTGCGCGTCGTTGAAGTAGGCAGGCACGGTGATGACGGCCTGGGACACGCTTTGCTCCAGGACCCGTTCCGCCACGGCCTTCAAGTGCTTCAAAATTTCCGCCGAGATCTCGACGGGAGAGGTTTTCAAATCGCTCAGCGCATAAGGCGGTGCCCATCCGCCTTCACCGGGCCGGCGGCCGATGAGGCGCTTCACCGAGGTGATGGTGCGTGTGGGAAACAGCGCCCGCTGACGCAAAGCCACGGCTCCGACGGTGATGGTGCCATCTTCGGCGATACCCACAGCGCTGGGCGTGCTGCGGCTGCCATGCTCATCGGCCAGCAGGATGGGAAAGCCGCTATCGACGACGCCGACGAGAGAATTCGTCGTGCCGAGGTCGATGCCGAGAATCGGTGCCGGGTTCAAAGTTTCAGGTTTCAAGTTCGTGGGTTGCTAAACACGGGGCGGCATTCAAAATCAAATCATGGAATCGCTCACCCACCAGCTTCTCTCCAAAACGAACCTCACCAGCGCCCAGATCGCAGAAGCAGCGGCGCATTTGGTCGATCCAGCCATTGAGTCGGTGGTGAAGGCGGATTTTTTGCGGGCGCTGGCGCAGAAGGGCGAGACGCCGGCGGAGATCGCGGCCTTTGTGAATGAATTCCTCAAGCTGGCGGTCGATCCAGGCCTGGACCGCACGAAGCTGCCAGGACCGATGCTGGATGTGGTCGGCACGGGAGGCGATCAACTGCATCTCTTCAATGTGTCCAGCACGGCGATGTTCATCCTGGCGGCGGGTGGCGTGTGCGTGACGAAGCACGGCAACCGGGGCATCACCTCGAAGGCGGGTGGCGCGGATGTGCTGGAGGCGCTGGGCATCAAGATCGACCTGCCGAAGGAAAAAGTCGTCGCGGGCATCGAAAGCATCGGTCTGGGCTTCTTTTTTGCGCCGCTGTATCATCCGGCCTTCAAGGCAGTGGCCGAAGCGCGGAAGAGGCTCGCGGCGGAGGGCCAGCGCTCGATTTTCAACGTGCTGGGGCCGCTTTTGAACCCAAGCCGGCCGGACTACCAGCTCATCGGTGTGTTTGATCCGAAACTGACGCGTACCTTTGGCGAGATCCTCGTGCAGCTCGGCCGCCACGGTGCCTGGGTGGTGCATGGCAGCGCTGGGGGTGGCCAGGGCATGGATGAACTCTCCACGCTGGGCATGAACGAAGTCTGCCAGCTCGAACATGGCCGTCTGAGCGAGATGAAGCTCGACCCGAAGTCGCTCGGCTTCGGCAAAGCAAAGCTCGCAGACCTCGTCGGTGGCGATGCGACGGAGAATGCGGCGATCCTCGAAGGCGTGCTGGCCGGGACGCTCAAAGGCGCAAAACGCGACATCGCCGTGCTCAACGCGGCGGCGGGCTTTGTCATCACGGGCAAGGCCGCCGACCTGCAAGCAGGCAAGGCGCTGGCAGAGGAGCTGCTCAGCCGTGGTGCGGCGCATGCGAAGCTGCGGGCGATGCAGGACCTCTGCTGAGGCCATTTTCTCGCGAGACAGAGCGGCGGGAGATGTTACGATGGGCGGCCCTCACACCCCGAGTCCATGCCTACGACCACCGAAGTGCTTCAGAACGTCCAGAAGGTGCCCTCCAGCATGTGGGCCACCATCGGCATCGCGGGATTCATCGCCTTCACCGCCGGGCTGGCCTTTTCACGCGGGGTGGTGAAGCAGCTTCTCGGCATGTTGACGCTGGCGGCGTCCGTGGGCGCGGCCTGGTATGTGTTCCGGCACCGCGTGGAGATTTTCGGCGCAGCGGGCCTGAGCATCACCACGGACCGGCTGCTGATGCTCTCCGCTGCCGCCGGGCTGCTGACCTATTTTTTGTGCAAGATGGGCACCTATTTCCTGGCCGCCTTCGGCCTGCTGAAAATGCTCGGCGGCCTGGATGGCTGGAAGGGGCTGATCATCAGCTTTCTGCCCTCCGGTGCGTTCCTGTGGATCAGCAGCATGGTGCTGCGGCTGGTGGGCAGCCTCTACGGCATGGAAAACGCCGCCGAGATCGTGAAGAAAGGCGGGGAGATCGAGAGCCAGACGAAATCCATCTGGTACAGCCTCAGCCAGCGCATCGACAACAGCTTCCTCGGCAGCTTGTCGAAAAACCTCGACCCCTACGACATCAAGCCCACCGCCAACCTTGCCCGCCTGCTGATTCTGTGGCCGGAAGGCAGCATGTGGCAGCAGCTCGCCACCCAAAGCCCAGCCACAGCCCAGGCGCTGAACCACCCGCGCATCGTCGAGCTCGGCTACGACGAGAAGGTGCGTGATGCGATCAAGGACCGCGACTTCGCCGGGCTGATGCAGATGAAGAAGGTCGAGGAAGCGGCCAATCATCCCGAATTGCAGCCCGTGCTCGGCGGACTGGCGCTCGAACAAGCGATGGACGCCATCGTTTACCAGCGCACGCAGCCGGTGCTGCTGCGGTGAGAGGGGTTCAGCTGAAAAGACGGTCAAACTCCTTGTGCGGACCGATCCAGAACCACGTCACGGTGTCTCCCTCGCGCTTGGCGACCGCCCGCAGGTTCAGGCTGACCCGCACCGACCATACATCCGGCTCTCCCTCCAACTTTTTAAACCGCAGGGAACGGTGGCCGCAGTCATCAATGAACAGGTCATAGGCTTTTCTGGCCGCCTGTTGATCCAGTGATGAAAGCGCATTCAGACACCGCCAGAATGCAGGTGTGGCACGCGAAATCACAGCCGGGACAAATCCAAGGGTTCGCTGCCCTCTGCCAGCGCGGCCTGCATGAATGCCCGCAGCTTAGGGCGGGGCCGTGGGTCGCTGAGGGTGCGCTCCCAAACCGCATCAGCGTCTTCTTTCTTGGTGTGTTGCTGTTTGATGAACAGCACATAATCGAGCACGGAAGACTGCTGTTCTTCTGGCAGCATGGCGGCTTCCTCGGCGATGAGGCTGGCGAGATCAGGGGAGGCGACGGCGGGCATGGCGAGAAAATACGCCCTTCGGGCAGGGTGTCCAAGCGCTTTCCTCGTGACGCTCCCAGCTTCGCCCTTGCATCCGTCCTCGATTTCGGCTTTGGCTTGGCGCATTCCGTCATGCCCAAGTACATCGTCACCATCGGCCTCGAAGTTCACGCGCAGCTCACCACGCAGAGCAAGATGTTCTGCGCCTGTCCGGTGGAGTATGGCGCGGAGCCGAACACGCACACCTGCCCCACCTGCCTCGGCCTGCCAGGCGCTCTGCCCGTGCTGAATGCGGCGGCCATCGAGAAGACCATCCTCACGGGCATGATGCTGGGCTGCGAGACGCCACCGCTGGTGAAGTGGGACCGCAAAAACTACTTTTATCCGGACATGCCGAAGAACTACCAGATCACGCAGTTCGATCTGCCGCTGTGCATCGGCGGCGGCGTGCCGCTGTATGATTTGGCCTATCCGAAGGACGCACAGAAGAGCATCGCGAAACCCGGCAAGGTGGTGCAGCTCACACGCATCCATTTGGAAGAAGACGTGGGCAAGTCCACGCACTACGACAAGTTCACCACGCTCGACTTCAACCGCGCCGGCACGCCGCTGATGGAAATCGTCAGCGAACCGGACATCGACAGCGCTGAGGAGGCCTTCGCCTACCTGACCAGCCTGCGGCAGATCTTGATCTACGGCGGCGTGAGCGATGCCGACATGGAAAAGGGCAATCTGCGCTGCGACGTGAACATTTCCCTGCGGCCCGAGGGCCAAAAGGAGCTGGGAGCAAAGATCGAGCTGAAAAACCTCAACTCGATGTCCGCCGTGCGCCGTGCCATCAAGTTTGAGACCGAGCGTCAGGCCGAAGCTCTGGATCGTGGCGAAAAACTCATCCAGAGCACCCGCCGCTGGGATGATGACCGTGGCGAGACCACGCTCATGCGCACGAAGGAAGACGCGCACGACTACCGCTACTTCCCTGATCCGGATTTGTTGCCAGTCCGCACCGCCGATCTCGTCGCCAAGATGAAACCGCAGGTGCCCGAACTGCCACATGAAAAACGCGCCCGCTTTGAGCAGGACTACGGCTGCAGCGCCTACGATGCCGGCGTACTCGCCAGCGAGAAAGAACTCGCCGCTTGGTATGAGGCCGCCGTGGCTGCCGATCAGAGCGTGCCGGCCAAAAAGATCGCCAACTGGGTGATCAACGACCTCCTCGGTGCCCTGAACGACCGCTCCCTCAACCTGGCCGAATGCCCGGTGAAGCCGGAAGCGCTCAGCGCGCTCGTCGCCACGGTCGAAGCCGGGAAAATTTCTAACAACCAGGCCAAGGAGGTCTTTGCCGAGATGTTCGAGAGCGGCAAACCCGCTGCTGAAATCATCAAAGCCAAAGGCTTCGAGCAGGTCAGCGACACGGGAGCCTTGGAGGCCATTGTGGAGCAAATCCTCGCCGCGAACCCGGACAAAGTCGCCGAGGTCAAAGGCGGCAATGAGAAGGCCATGAACTGGTTCACCGGTCAGGCCATGAAGGCCAGCCAAGGCAAGGCGAACCCGAAGATGGTCACGGAGATCGTACGCAAAAAAGTGCTGGGCTAATCCCACGGGAAGGCCCGAGGAGCCGCGAAACGGGATTATTCCCGGAAAGCTGAACTTTTCGCGGGCGGGGGCGGAAAGAACGGTTTAAATCCGAACCCATTTTTCTTTCATGGCCTCCAGCAACAAGCACATTCATTTCATTGGCATCTGCGGCACTGCGATGGGTTCGACCGCAGTCGCGCTGCGGGCGCTGGGACATCCAATCAGCGGCTCGGATGAAAAAGTGTATCCTCCGATGAGCGACGTTCTGCGGGATGCAGGGATCAGCGTCACGGAAGGCTACCTGCCAGAAAACCTGCCGCTGAACGCCGATGTTTACGTCGTGGGCAACGCCATCTCACGCGGCAATCCCGAACTCGAAGCACTGCTCGAAAACAAACTGCCGTATGTCTCGATGGCCGAGATGCTGAAGCGTGAGGTCATCCAGGGGAAGCGCAGCTTTGTGGTCAGCGGCACCCATGGCAAAACGACGACGACGACGATGCTGGCGTGGATTTACGAGCATGCCGGCAAGAACCCCGGCTTCATGATCGGTGGTGTGCCGGAGAACTTCGAATCAGGAGCGCGTTTCACGCATTCCGACCTGTTTGTCATCGAGGGGGACGAGTATGACACGGCCTACTTCGACAAGCGCAGCAAATTCCTGCACTACCTGCCGGAGTGCGCGATCGTGAACAACATCGAGTTCGATCATGCGGACATTTTTGAGAACTTGGACGCCATCCTTCTCTCGTTTCAGCGTTTCTTGAACACCGTGCCGCGCAACGGATTGGTGCTGATCAATGGCGATGATGCAAACTGCCTCACGCTGCGCACCAAGTGCCCCGCGCCGCTCAAAACCGTGGGTCTGGGGCCGAACTGCGACTTCCGCATCCAGATCACGAGCGTGAGGCCAGAAAGCACGGCGTTTGAAATCAATGGAGACGCGTTTGAAGTGCCCATGGTGGGCGAGTTCAACGCGCGCAACGCCGCGATGTGTGTGTGCGCGGCCCGTTTCGCTGGATTGACCGATGCTGAGATCCGTGCCGGACTGATGAGCTTCCGTGGCATCCGCCGCCGCCAGCAGGAGCGCGGCACCGCGCATGGCATCACGGTCATTGACGATTTTGGGCACCACCCGACCGCGATCCGCGAAACGCTGCGCGGTCTGCGCCAGCGCTACAGCGGCCGCCGCTTGTGGGCGCTGTTTGAGCCGCGCTCGAACACCAGCCGCCGCAATGTGCTGCAAAATGAATTGATCGAGGCGTTGGCCGAGGCGGATGCCTCCGTCATCGCCGCTGTGGCGAATCCTGAAAAAGTCGCTGCTGATCAGCGCCTGGATACCGTGAAAGTGGCTGCGGCCGTGACCGCGCGTGGCAAGCCGTGCTGGTTTGAGGTGAACACTGAGGCCATTGTGAACCGCT
>Ga0315905_10001471_pt1 | contig 25320 bp, 45 predicted proteins | sample LakEriMetagenome_5_FD_203522 | JGI IMG/M metagenome (GOLD analysis project Ga0315905, IMG submission 203522) | Freshwater fungal communities from buoy surface, Lake Erie, Ohio, United States - Buoy 4 MA121 | ecosystem: Environmental > Aquatic > Freshwater > Lake | place: USA: Lake Erie, Ohio...
CAATGCCTTGATGTGTGGCCTTCCACTCCCCTCGCCGCATGGCGGCTGCTAGCGCCTCTGCCCACCATCTACGCGGCCTGCGATTTCTCACGTTTAGCTTTAGCCATGCTTCGGCCATGCTTGGCGTGACCAGCAAAATTTGTGGCTTCATGCTTCCTCCAATAAAAAAGCCCCTTAAAAGGGGCTAGTAAAAGTTGGTGTCGGGTTCGGGATCGTCGTCACGATCCGGTATGTCTTCGTTGTCTCTATCCCGTTCGTCTTGCCAGCGGTCGTGCTTGTCTCCGCGCTGTCTTGCTCTACGTGACATTGGTTTCTCCCTTCATGGCTTTATCCCTTGCACGGATGGCGTCACGGCAATCAACATATGCCTTGTTGTACCGCTGCTGAACTTCGGCCACTGGTCCGTACATCACCATGTGGTCACACACCTTGGCACACGCCTCGCGCTCCTTTGCTGCTACCAACTTGGCGAAACGCTCAATGCCTTGTTCGTAAACCCACTTCTTGAGGTCTACGTGCCAGCTTGCAATGCCAGCCTCACGCGCCATGGCAATCACTTCGTCTGGTGTCATGTCTGCTCTCCTTTGGTGATGCCGTGATGGCGCTCGGCGTCTGCTATCCCGAGGCCGTAGCTCCACCCGCAGAGGTCTTCAGTGGGGTGCATCTTGCGGATTTCCTGCTTCTGCTCATCCGTCAGCGGCTTGTGCCCTCGTGGCGGCTCTGGCCACAGTGGGATTGATGCCAGTTCGCTCTCGCATACAAAACTGACATTGCGCTCGCCTGTCGCTGCGTTGAAGTTGATCCATGCAGCGGGTTCTGGTGTTTCGTCGTCAGGCCACATGGCTGTCATCCTTCAAAAATGAGATTTCGGGAACGTCCTTTCGCAGCGCTGCGTACTCCACTTGCACCTTGGCCGATGCGATCATCTTCCCGGCCAGATTGGCAAGCTCTGCGGCTTCGCTGGGCTTGATTGCCCCGGCCTTGAGTTGTTCAAATACCTGCGCCAGTTCGGCGCGTAGCTCACTTGCTGTTTTCACTGATATACCTCTTTATCTTGAGTAGCTCGCGCTGGGCGTCAACCAGCGGTTGCGGGATGTCTGCGGATTTCAGTCCCATGCTTGCAGCCAGCATCCGGCGCACGTATGCGTCGTTCAGCTTGCCGCGCTGGCGGGCCATGTTTTCGCGACACACATCGCGCCGCTTGTCGGGGTTGGCCTTGGCCCACTCTGCGGCGCGGGCCTTCACCGTGTTTGCATGGGCCGCGTACCAATTGCGGTAGTACGCCTTTTGATCCTCGCGCTGGTGCGGCTTGACGGTCTGCGCCGCGTACCACTGGCGCTTCCGCGCGTGTTCACATGCAAGGCACATGCTGCGGGTGCCTCGGTACGCTTCGGCGGGCTTTGGTTGGTTGCATGTGCGGCATGTTTTCATGCCAAAGACTCCAATGATCTTGTCTGCGGCGCTTGTCATTCTTGTCGCTCCAAACTAGCAGCGCATACAGGACAAACATAGGTGACTGTTCGTGTTGGCTTGCTTACGGCCTGTGCCTCAAGCTCAGTGACGCGAGCGTGAAGGCGGCGCAGTTCGGCGGCAACCTCCGCGCTTGTAAGGTCAGCATTGGCGTGCATCTGGTCTGTCGCCTCCAGCACATCAGCCAGCCGAAGGGCGTTGGGTTGTGTCATGGCTTGTATCCTTGTGTTGTTGGCTCACTGATAATCCGCCCGCATAGGCGGCAGTCCCGGTGATATTGGCCGTTGTAAATCCAACTTCCGCGCAATACCGGGTGGTCAACCTTCTCGCAAAGCCACCATCCGATTCGTGTGTACCAAGATTGCCCCATCACACACCTCCTTTTGTTGAATTGATTTGCTTGCGCCACTCCCACGGCGGCTCGGCGTGCATCGACCACAACCCACGGCCAGCTTGTCGCGCGGCCTGCTCAACAGCTTGCAGGTGTTCGTAGCCCTTGCCGTACTTGACGTAGTACCAAGCCATGCCCGCGCGCACCTGCTCTGTGGCAACGTCACGGCCTTGGCACTCAACATCGCCCACTGTGCGCCCGTACTTGTCAGTCACCCTTGGGCTGATGGTTGCTTGCCGTTGAAAGCACAGGTCGGACAGGTGCTGCTTTGAGCGCTGGCCGAATGCTTGTCGTGACTCTGGCGCGTCTATTGCGCTGATACGAACTGTTATCTGTTCGTAGGCACCGGGTTGGCCGCAGCGGGCTTTGATCGTGTCGCCATCAGTGACGGCGACGACTAGGCAGAGCATGATGGTGGGGGTCATGTCTTTAACCTTTACCGCAGCCCGAGCCTGAGCCTGAGCCTGAGGCGTAGCCGGGGCCGTAGCCTGAGCCATTGCCGTAGCCGTAGCCTGAGCCTGAGCCTGAGCCTGAGCCTGAGCCTGAGCCAAAGCCGGGGCCGTAGCCGTAGCCTGAGCCTGAGCCTGAGCCTGAGCCTGAGCCTGAGCCAAAGCCGTAGCCTGAGCCTGAGCCTGAGCCTGAGCCTGAGCCTGAGGCGTAGCCGGGGCCGGAGCCGTCTCGAAACACCTTGCTAGGCATTGATGCTCTCCTTTGCCTTTTCGGCACATGGGATCAGCTCACACACACCGGTTAAATAAATCAGCGGGTTGACGGAATCAATCTTGCATTCACTGGACTTGACGCCGTGCTGTGCAACACCAGACAGCGCGATGCCGTCTTGGGCTTTCCATGACCACAGGCGGCGCGAGTCTTTAAGAATGACGTTTTCACCATCCACGCTCACCACTTCGCCAGCATGGACGCCAGCGGAATAGCAACGAGCGATGCAGTATTTGCCGACGACCGGGTTTGCCGGTTTTGCTGCTGTTTGCTGGCCTGCGAACATGGCCGCGATTTGCTTCAGTTCGCTAAAAGTCAGGTTGTCGATGTTCATGTTTTACTCCTTAGTGTCCCAAGTTAATGTTTCGCGCCGCTGCCAGCGCAGCATCGACGTACAGTTGTTCGATGCGCCATAGATCACGTATGTGCTTGCCGCTGCGGCGAAACTCCCACACGCCATTAGCTCCGAGCACAAGCTCGGCAGTTTCATCGTCTCGGTCTGGTACGGGGATGCGCTTTACCCGAATTTGATAATCCATATTTATCACCTATTATTTGAAGATAAAGCACGCGCCTTCGTTGCTCAACCAGCTACCGCCATTCAGGATATTTACGTCGATGCGGTGGCTTGGCATCATAAATCCATCGGGGGTTATTTCCGCCCAACGCTTCCCGACTTTAGTAATCTTGATTGGGCTGGCCGACATGCGGCCTTTGTATTCGATGAGGCACATTTGCTGGCCGTGGTAGATCATGTCTCAAACCTCTCGATGATGTGAGAGAAGCTCGATCCGGCTGTTTGAGCGTTTAGGATTTTTGTAAATGTGCCGCGATATTCGCCGTTTGGGAAATCGCGCAATACATAATTTGGCATAAATAAAATCAGGTTAATGTTGTGAAATGCCGTTCGCTTTTTCGCATCGTTGATGCTCTGCAAACGCAAGGAACGTCGCCCAGCATCGAATGCAGGGCATTAGCTTGTGGCCGCGTGGTGTTGTTAGCTCGCGGTAATTGATAGCCCATAATGGCCCGCAGGTAAGGCATACACCACATGCGGGGCAGCCCTTTGCTACGGGCGTGGGGGTCATGTCTGATCGTCCATCGCCCAATGCAGGGCATCAAGCGCTTCTTTTGCCGCGACCCGCAAAGCCGCCAACTCGCGGCAGCGGCTCATCTCTGTCTCGGCTTCAATCGCGCGGACGCCTTGTAAAAACTCGACTTGCCGCTCTGCTTTCAGTGCGCGGCGCTTCCATTGCTTTAGTGTGATTAGGTTCTCTGTCATGTCTTATCCTCCAGCACCACATGGCAAGCCGGGTGCAGTGTTGATGGTTTTGCAAAACCAGAGCGGCGCACTACGTACTGTGTGCCGCTTGGTGTCTCGCGCTTGTGGCCGAGAAACTCATACCAATCGCCGGTACGCTTCAACCTGAAGCGCTGCCCCGGCTGTAGGTTGCGGACGCGCTGTTTTGTGGTCATGCCGTAAATAGATCCTGGGTCTTTTCCACTTCGGCGGATGCAAGGTTTTTGGCGGCTTGCTCGTAGTAGCTGCGTTTTAGTTCCGCGCCGACAAACTTGCGGCCCATTTCCAACGCCACGAAGCCCTCGGAACCGATGCCGGTAAAAGGCGACAGCACTACGTCGCCTGGATTCGTCCAAAGATCAATGCCACGCCGGATAACTTCAAGTTGCAACGGGCAGATATGGCGCTCGTCATCATGTTCGCGGGCGCTTCTATATTGCAAGGTGTCGGATGGGTCAATATCCATCCATACAGGGCTGGCGACTTTCTGCCATTTGTCCACGGGGTACTGCTCTGGTGTGTGCGTCACCTTGTCCACCATCTCGCCCGGTGCGCGCATCGTTACAAGGTAGTCCGGGATTCCTTGACGGCTCATGCACGCGTTAGTCCGGACAGTCTTGTGCAGCAGGCCCAATGCCTTAGTTCTTTGCATGGACGTTACCGGATCTTTCCAGATGCACACTTCGCTGGCATAAATGAATCCGTGCTTTTGGAATGCCCGGATAAGTTCGCCGCGAAAGTCTTTCAGCCCGATATACCCGTCCCGCTCTTTGCTGGTTGGCATCAACATGCAATGAAAGCTGACGTTGTGCCCCGGCTTCATGACGCGGCGAAGTTGGGCTACAAGGTATTCGAAATGGTCAAAGAACTCCGCATCGTTGCGGACGTTTCCCATGTCTCGCGGGCTGTTGCTGTACGTGTAGAGACTTGCAAATGGTGGCGAGAAGATTGAGTAATCAATTGATGCACCCGGTAGGCCAGAAACGACCTCTACACAGTCGCCGTTCCAAAGTGTGAAGTTTTCGCCGCTGGCTTGATCTATGACGTTCATGCGTGCCTCAAAAATGAAGGCAGGTTCATGGCCTGCCGGGGTTGGTATTCGTTGCTCTCGCGTGTCTGCCCAAACAATTCAGACTTCACGCTTTCCATGACTTCGGTGGCGAGCGCATCGCCCATTGCTTTAGCGTCGGATTCTTTGCGCTTGAGGTTGGAGACAATCGAACCCTCTTGCTCGCTTGCAAAGATATGAACGTGAACTTCTTGCTTTTGGCCGAAGCGATAGCAACGCCTCACTGCTTGGTAATACGCCTCCCATGAGTCCGTGACCCCGACAAATGCCACGTTGCGGCAGTGCTGCCAATTGAGGCCCCATCCCGCGATAGAAGCCTTTGTGACCAATACTCGCGTGTTGCCGGTGGCGAAGTCGTGCAGTCGTTTTTCCTTCGTTGCTTCGTCGTCTGCGCCTCGAATCTCTACGGCACCATCAATTGCTGCGCGTAGGGCTTCGCCTTCCGCATTTAAGTCGCACCAGATAACCCACGGCTCACTACTTGCGTTTACCAATGCGGCACAGGCTTTTACCCGTTCATCCAGACTTTCCTTGCGAGCGACGCGACGCTCCATCAAGTCGCTGGCCTCCATAGCGAAAAGAAAACCTGTCGCCTGCTGGTCGTGGCCGCTATCTACCGTGTGTTGATGCACGTTCAACGGTGGTAGGTTGTAGGCGCTGGCGTCATAGCCCAGATCGGCAGGGCTTCGCAACATGACGCCCCACGATGCAACCCACTTCCAGAATAGTTGCCGTGCGTGGCCCTTGATGCGCCATGTTTGCGTGTCGCCGCCGTCATGCACAAAGAACTCCGCAAGCATCTCGGCACGCGAGCGGATGCCCAAGAACTCCGCATGTGTGCCCAGCTCTGTCCAATCGTTAGGCGCTGGGGTGGCAGTGGCACACAGCCGATAGGGCGTCTGCTTGAATGCGTCCAGAAGGGCCTGTAGCGTTTTGCTGGTGTGATGCTTGATAACGCTGGATTCGTCGAGCACAACACCGACAAACCGCGATGCGTCGAACTTGTGCAGGCGGTCATAGTTTGTGATGTTGATGCCGGGGCGTATCTCGCTGTCGTCGTGTGCATGAGTGACCGTCACCCCACACGCCGCCGCCTCGGCTGCTGTCTGCTGTGCGACTGCCAGCGGTGCCAGGATGAGAATGTCGCCGCCCGTATGCTTTTGCACCACATCAGCCCATGCAACTTGCATACGGGTTTTACCAAGCCCGGTATCAGCAAAGATCGCACAGCGTCCACGGCGCAGCGCCCATTTCACAAGTGCCTGCTGGTGTGGAAACAGCCCATCCATCAGCGTCACTTCATGCGTGATACCTACTTGGGGAACTGCCAGCAACTTGCTTTTTACAAAAGTTGAATACGTCATGGCGTAAAAAAGCCCGCTGGTGCGGGCCTGTGTTGGGTTATGTAATGCTCAGTCTGTCTTTGCGTTCGATCCGCGCACCCGCTACAGCCTCGCCAGCTTTGATTGCTGCTTTGATTTTTGTTTTGCTGGGGGTGGGTGGCTTGGGGTCGTTGCAGAGCGCTGGCGGGAACTCCGCGTTGGCGTCGATTTCCACGGATTCATCGCGCTCCAGGTACAGCTTCGCGGCGAACAAACCAAGCTCGTGTTTGACCTCAGTGATGCCCGTCGCCTTCATGCAGTCGGCTAGGTAAGCCAAAAACCGCTCATGGCGTTTTTTCCGTGCCTCAACCTTTGCCAGCATGTCTTTCAACATCGCTTCGGCACTGGCAAGGGTTGCCGCTTCTTCCTTTGCGTATGCCACGCAGGCGATTGCCTTGCTCTGGAAAAGCTCGCGGCTTTCGGTGTAGCTTTCGATGATCTCGCCCGTTTCCGGGTCGATCTTGTTGACTGCTTCACGCACGGCCTGGGCCGCGTCAAAGAGTGTGATGTTTGTCATTTCTGCTCCATGAAAGTAAAAGGCCAGCGACTTGTTCAGTGCTGGCCTTTGGTTGCCGGGTCATTTCCCGGCGTTTTGCGATGTATTTAGCGTGTGCCCTGGCTCGGGCTGCTATGCCCTTCGGTGAGCGGGCATAGGCTCTGTAATCGCGGACGGGCATGGCTAAAACGGGATTTCTTCGTCAACATCCTGAAAATCCGCGTTTTCAGGCGACGTAGATTTCTGCTTTGCCCTGTTCCATTCTGGTGAGCGCTTGATTGCTTCCTGTAGCTTTTCGTGGAAGGTGTCAAACACCTCCATATCAGGTTTGTCTAGGTCAAAAAGCACATGCTCATGCACGGGGGCGGGCTTGGAATTTTTGAGCGCCCCAGGTAGGGGGGTCAACCCTGCCACATTGCTATAAGTCTTGCCGTTGTTTTCGCTGGTGGTGACGTTCACCATGCAATAAGCCCCCATTAGCTTTGAAACGTCAAACGCTTTAGCTTCCTCATCGGTGAAGTCACGGCCACGCCATGCGGCAAGGTCTTTTCGTAGTCCAGATTTTTCGTGGAGACTCACTGTATAGCTTTTGCTGATGGTCATGGGCATTGCCTTACCATCAATCTCGTTGGTCAACGGTTCGCCGTTGTCGTCTTCACCGAAAAGCTCCCATCCAATCTTGATCTTATGCTGCAACTTTTCGCCATATTGGCCGGTTGAAAGTTGCGTGCCCAGGTCGATAAGGCTGTAGCAACGCCCGATAAATACGCCTGCGGGAACGCGCTTGAAGTTGCCGCCGCCGTTGTCAGTAGCTAGAAATCCCATGATGTGTTTCCTTTTGAAGTTTCGTGTGTTGCATCGGTCTTTATGGGTGCCGACAAACCCCTTTTCACTACTTGCGCGAAGCGGTGTAGTGCTTCGTCGTAATCCATTTGGCGACACGCCATCGCTTCATCCAAAGATTCCTGAAGCGTTGGCACGTAATTGATTTCGTCGTCGGGGTCGTTTCTCATTTCAACCTCGCCATAAAAAATGCCCGCTTGATTGCTCTAAGCGGGCAGTAAGTGCGGCGGTACACGCGGTACCACTTTTTCCATTCTTGTAGGAATGTCACAGCCATAGCGCAAACAGCACAACGGCTACCAGCATGATGAGGGTGCATCCAATTAAGAGTGATACCAGATATTGCTCTGTTGAGTTCATATTTGCCTCCGTAGGTCACTAGAACCTGAGTTGATGGTTTTTTCGGATCGTTTTGACGGGCTTTTTCATCCCGGAACCCTGGCCCACATGCCACTGGCCGCAGATTTCGCAGCGATATGGGGCAAGGGTTTTTTCAGTACGGCGGCGGGCGCGCTTGCTGGCTTCCTTCGCGGTCTGCAACGTATGCACGACTTTCCCGCTCGGGCAGTCCATGGCTCATACCCCAGCGGTCCAGGCGAAAACTCGGATCATGGTTTTGCCTCCGATACTTTGTACGGCAGCCCCCGTTTGGGGGTGCATGTCAGTGTTTTGTCACTGATCCACTCATGCACGGCACCCGGCCCGCACACCTGGCGGCCAGCAAACTCGCGGGATGCTTTTGCCTGCGCTTCTTGCTGCGCTGCTTCAAGCTCTGCCGCTTGTTTAAATTCGTCGCGGTGGTCGTCGTGCTGCGTAAATAAAAAAGCGCCTAGAACGGCGCTTAGTACGATTGCTGTTTCCCAATTTGGATTCATGGCAACTCCCCGCGCCGCGACAGTTGATCTTGTTGTAGGCAGAGTGCAGACCACCAGCGCCGTTCATCTATTGCGCGTTGACGGGCAGCGGCTGCCTTCAGCGCCGCTTCGTATTCCGCCTCGGTTAATGGCCGATACGGCCTCAATGCCTGTTGCATGATTGGGTGGACTGCATCCATGAGAATCTCCTTCTTGTGGTCGTAAAAAAGCCCTCGAAAGAGGGCAGGGCGTGTAAAAGAAAATTGGCTAATCTTTTCGTAAGACTGCCAGAGTCGCTTGTTGTGTAAGTATGGTGTCGGGTGGGCTACTCGCAGGTTTACCGCGTACCGTACCAATGGTTTGAGATATTTGCTTTTGCCCGTAAACCGCAGCGCCCTCATTGACTGACGCTGTGGTTTTGGCCCTTTCCTGCTCTTGGCGGGCCATACCTCATCTGCACTTTGCGCGCCCAGAAAAGCGCCCGATCTTTTTGATTTCGCTGGATACGGCACCCAGCGCGCGACGTTGAAAGCGTCTATGTGCATCGAAGCTGATGAGGCTAAGGTGGCCTACTGAGGTTTCTCCATCGTCTAGGCCCACGCCTACGATCCCCGGACTCACATCCACTGCACACCGGTTCACCCGGCACCCGCGCTGATCTGCATGTCGGTGCGCGGCTCGATCACTTGGCACCCATCGCCGCTTTGTTTGCTGCGATGGGTGTATTAAAGCATGCTTTAGGCAAATAAGTAAAGCATTCTTTCAGTCATGCTTTCTTTTTAACTACGTATGCCGATACGTAGTATCATCCGGGCAACAAAAAACCGCCTCTAGGGCGGTTGGTGGGGTCTGGACGGCTGCTACTTGACCGTCGTTGGTGGGTTGGAAGCTATGGCGCGAAATGCCGCTTCCTCGGTCGCTGTTAGGCCGGCCTGTACTTCCTGTAATCCACTAGAGTTTTCGCCCGTTCCAGCACCAAACCACGCGCCCAAGAATTTCGATGGCGTGGTCTCCGTTGAGTACATCCACGGTTTTGACCGTGATGTTGTCGCTACTGATTTCCATGGCGCCGTCCATTCGCTGTCGGACGCGCTTGATGTAGACGCGCTCATTGGCTGCCATGACGTACACGCCGTCTACCGTTTTTGGATCGCGCATCCCTGTATCCACTAGCAAGATGTCGCCATCCTCAAAGGTTGGGCTCATGCTGTCGCCATAGGCGTGGATGAACCGAAGGGCTGATGCGTTGGTTGGCCGCAGTCGCCTCATCACCCATAGCTCTGACAACGCGATATGACCTACAAGCACGTCGTCATGCTGTAGGTCGCTCCCCATTCCCATGCTGCCGGAGTTGGCCAGCAGGGGAACCCGCACCTCGGGCGCACCTGGGCTAGGTGATGGAGTAAGCGCGTGAACTGAAACGCATTCTCCCTGTCCGGTAGCCAGCCACAGACCCGAGCAACCCAAAGCGCGAACGGCTTTCTCGTGGTTCTCTGCCGTGAGCGCCTTTGTCTTGCCTGTGATGACCTGGCCCACCGCCTGCACGGATATGTCCAGCTGATCCGCCAGCCACTGACGGGCGTTCTTGTCCTCTGGCCTTTTCACCGCCAAAGCGATTTCCAAGCGTTCGCCGTAGGTATTCATGAAAGAAGTCTTCCACGCATGCGCGCTAAAGACAAAAAGCATGCTTGCAATTAAGCATAAAGGATGCTTTAATGTCAGCCATGTTGAAAGCACAAGCCATCGAACTTTTGGGCGGAACCGCTAAGAGCGCAGCCGCTGCCATCGGCGTCACGTCGCAAGCCATTTCCGGTTGGCCAGACGTTCTGACGCCAGCTCTTCGTGACCGGGTGCAGGCCGCCTTGTATCGCCAAAAGGGCAAACCCAAGCGCAAAGCCAAGCCCACCGAAGCTAGGGAGGCTGTCTAAATGAGCCTGCCACTGATTGACCTGCGCGCCAAGGTAACGCCAGAAGCCGACGCCGTGCTCGAAGCAATCCACCGCGCCACCGGAAAAGACAAGTCCGAAGTGGTGCGGGATGTATTGCACAAGTGGGCAGTGAATGAAATCCATGCTGCCAGTGTGCTGCAAGGAATCCTTCGACGCGAGGGATTGACCGGCGCGCATGAGGGAGGGTGAGGGATGAAGGTCTTAAACGCATTTGAATCGGTGCGCCCACGCGGCCCCGACCTCGATATCCCTGTGATCCCGCCCAGGGTCAAAAACAGCAGCGCGGCCCCGGCTTCGGGAAACGTTCATCAAGCATTGATGGATAGAAATGGCCGCCGCACGGTGAGCCTGGCCCCGCGCACGTTGGGGGCTATCACGATCGAAAACCGCGAGCAAGGGCAGGCCAGCAACGACCGCCGCCGCGCTATTGGCAAGGCAGGCACCTGATGACGCCGTGGACTGATGTGGAAATCAACCGCTTCCTCTTGCGCGAGGGCATGTTCAAGCGGCGCGGATTGTCGGCGTCTGAGTCTGAGCAACTGGCAGAGAAATGCCTGCTGCGTGACCGTGATCTTGATGACCGCCGCGCGTGCATCGAGTGCAAAAACCTGCAACGCGGGTTTATCTGCAAGGCAACCGGCAAGTGGTCTATGCCCATGACGATTTTTCACCGCTGCCATTTTTTCGCGTGGCAAGTGCCTCGCACACAAGGACAAGCATGAACTACGAACTGCACCCTCTTTGCACCCTGTTTCCTCGCGTGACAGGCGCCGAATTTGCTGCGCTGGTCACCGACATTCGAGACAACGGCCTGCGCCAGCCAATCGTGCTGCATGACGGAATGATTCTTGATGGTGGCAATCGCTATCGTGCCTGTATCGAGGCCGGCATTGAGCCATCGTTTGTCGAATTTGGCGGCGGCAACTTGGTGTCATTTGTTTTGTCGGCCAACCTGCATCGGCGCCACATGTCAGCGGCGCAGCAAGCCGCAATCGTCGCAAGCGCGCAGAACTGGGCAGAAGCTCAATCTGTAGGGAGACCAAAAAAATCTGCTCCCGAGAGCACATTTTTGGATACGACCGAGAAGCGCGCAGCACAGTCTGGTGCAAGCGTGGCAACACAACGACGGGCGGATGCGGTGGCGAAGGCTGATCCGGAACTTGCGGCAAAGGTAGCGCATGGTGTCGTCAGTTTGCCGCGCGCGGTTGAGCAAGTTGCTCCCCAGCTTGCGTCGCGCAAGGCATCACCTGCACCTGAGCCAGCTCCTGAACCCGCCAACGATGCCGACACCGGCCAATCCATAAACGAACTGATCGCGGAAATCCAAAAAGAAAACGAGCAGCTTCATGCCCGCCTAAAGGCGATGGAAGCTGACGACACCAAGGCTGAACTGCACAAGGCGCTATTGCAACGCGACCATGCAGTGAGGCAGCAGTCCGAGGCAATGGACAAGGCCCACCGAAGCCTGGACCGCGAAAAGTGGAGCAAGCGCCAGCTGATGCGCTGTGGTAAGGCTGTGGGCGAGGACGATCCTGACAAGATCGCGCCTGCGGTTGAAGCATTTGTGCGCCTGTACAGGAAGGCGGCCTGACGTGCGCGTAGAACTTCGTGACTACCAGCAGCGCGCGTTTGAACAGGCCCGCGAAGCTGTGCGCCAGGGGGCGAAACGCATCCTGATTTGCGCTCCGACTGGTGGCGGCAAAACGGTGCTTGCGTCCGCCTTGATGGAGATGGTCCGCGAGAAGGGGAACAACGCATCCTTTGTCGTTGATCGCCTGTCTTTAATTCAGCAGACCAGCGACACGTTTGATCGCTACGGCCTGGATCATGGCGTGATTCAGGGCGGCCATATCCGGTGGCGCCCAGGTATGCCCATCCAGTTGTGCAGCGTGCAAACCCTTGGGCGCCGCGCCTGGCCGGACACGTCTGTGGATGTGTTCGATGAGGCCCACGTCTTGCACGCGACACATAAAAAGCGCATGGAGGAAAAGCGCTCCATTGTCATTGGATTGACTGCAACGCCATTTACCAAGGGATTGGGTAAATGGTTCGATGTGGTTATCAACGTGACCACTACGCGCGCGCTGATTGAGCAAGGCTGGCTCAGTCCCTACCGCATCTTTTCATGCGCCGAGCCTGACATGACGGGCGTTACTGTGAAGTCCACGGGCGAATGGGATGAGCGCGAGGCCAGCAGCAAGGCGCTCGAAGTGGTTGGTGATGTGGTTGCCGAATACATCAAGCACGGGGAGGGCCGGAAGTTCATTTGCAGCGCAGTGGACACGGCCCATGTGGAAGAACTGCAGCGCCAGTTTCTCGCCTCAGGAATCAACGTTGCCACCTATACATACAAAGACTCGGACGAGGACAGAGCAGACACCACAAGCGAGTTCAAAAAGCCTGATAGCGCCATTCGCGGGCTGATTACCGTCACTGCGGCATCGCGGGGGTTCGATGTGCCTGATGTGTCGTGCGTAATCATGGCCCGACCCTTGCGCAAGAGCTTGGCCGAGCACATTCAATTGTTTGGGCGTGGCCTGCGAATCAGCCCTGAGACTGGTAAGACAAATTGCAAGGTGCTGGACCACTCAGGTAATTGCTCTCGCTTTTTCGATGAGTGCGAATCCTTCTTCGACTTTGGCGCTGGAGAGTTGGACGACGGCAAAAAGCGCGAAAAGCCCAAGAAGAAAGAAAAGAAGGAGCTGGAGCCGGTCAAGTGCCCAGAGTGTCGGGCGCTGCACAAGCCTTTGCCTGCTTGCCCATGCTGCGGCCATGAATACCCGCGCCGTGCCACGGTGCAGCACGTCCCAGGCACCCTCAAAGAGTTGATTGCTGGCGGCCATCGCAAGGAGCTTTCCGTCGCGCTATGGCCCCAGGTTTGTGGTTATGTGCTTGAGCGCCGCGAGGGTGATGCGGCGAGGAAGCAAGCGCTTGCCATCTACAAAAACATGACTGGCAACTGGCCGCTGGGCGAGTTTGACCCGCGCAAGGCGGTGCCGCCAAGCAGTGAAGTGCGCAACCGCATCCGGGCGCAGCAGATCCGTTTTGCCAATCAGCGCAGCCCAGCCAGCGGTGTGCAAATGGGGGCAGCAGCATGACCTTTGACCAGGCCTTGCAGGCGTCTGGCTTGTTGCCGCGCGCCATTGTTGCTGATGGCAAATGGCGCCGCTGCCCAACGATTGACAAGCCTAAGAAGCGCAACGGTGCCTATGTGCTGTACCCCGATGGGCGTGGCTACTGGCGCAACTGGGCGACTGACACTGACGTTAATTCATGGGCGGACAAGAGCATTACGCATTTGTCTCCTGTGGATTTGGCCGCAATGGAGCGCCGACGCCACCAAGAAAGAGCGCAGCGCCTGCAGGCCATTGACAGCGCGCGTAGGCATTGGGCGCAGTGTGCGCCGATTCGCGGGCTGCATCCATACCTGGAGAGCAAGGGCCTATCAGCCGTGGGAACACAAGCCCTGCGCGTTTCGGGCGATTCACTGGTGATACCGGTTCTCTGGAAGGGCCGAATCATCAGCGTGCAAAGCATCACGCCCGATGGACACAAACGATTTTGGTCCGGCGCCCCTGTCAAGGGTGGTTCGCTGGTGCTGGATCGACCGCGCGCGGCCCTGACAGCGGTTTGCGAGGGTCTGGCGACGGGACTTGCCATTTTTCAGTCGGTGCGCAATGCGCGGGTGATCGTGGCATTCGACGCCGGGAATCTTGCCCCCGTGGTGGACAACGTGCGCCCCACTGGGAGTGTCGTGATTTGTGCAGACGACGACCACGGCACCGAAGCCCTAAGAGGGTTCAACCCAGGCCGGGAAAAGGCCGCCAATGCCGCTGAATTGATTGGGGCAGGGGTTGCATGGCCCGAGGGCATTGAGGGCACGGATTGGGCCGATGCGCTCGCTGAATGGGGTGTTTCAGCGCATCGAAGGATCGAGCGGCAAATACAGGCGAAAGCGCGGTACGTGATGTAGGCAAGTGGCGTTTCTCCCGCGCAAATGCAACTGGGCCTAAATCGGCTGGCAGGAGAAGAAAGATGGTGGCACCGAACCCACTCAAAAAAACGGTAGCGGTAAGCCGAACAGGCAAGGGTGCAATTCCCGACGAATCCGCCAGGGGCCTATTGAAGCGACACCTGAGGGTTGCAGAGACCGACGAAATTACCCGCTCTGGAACTGGTCGCATGCCGAAAGGTGGGTGAAGCCCACTCGGTGGTTTCCTCCTCCCCACGCCGATGGCTGTGGGGTAGGGGGCCACTGGGTGAAGGGGTTTAGTAACAGAGGGTTGAGGGGGGCAAACGTGCGCGACGGCAAAAACGAAATCAACAAGAAGGGGGGAAGTGATGAGCAATGAATACCGCTTCCGAATTCTCTATGACTCAGATGGTTGCGCTTCGCTCGAAATGAAATTTCCGGGGTTCCATCCAGCCTGGGCCTGCGCAACAGGGAATGAGGAAAGCGATTTTTGGGAATTTGAGCTTTCGTCTTTGGATGGCTTTGATATGCACTTTGCAATCCCCTACACATTGAGCACGGATTTGCTGGAAACGTTTTTTTGGAGCGCTATCAAGAAGTTCAAAACCGGAGCTGCAGCATCACTATCACAGGAGTTTGGCAATGTCTGATCCACTGCGATTGGCGCTCCCATGGCCACCGGCTGACCTGAGTCCGAACAGCCGGGTCCACTGGAGCAGGTTGGCCCGCGCAAAAAAGGCTTACCGCGCTGCATGTGGCTGGTCAGCGATAGAGCAGGGCGCAACACGCATTGAGGCCGAGCGCCTGCACCTGACGCTGGTTTTTGTCCCGCCGAACCGCCGCGCGCATGACCTGGACAACTGCCTGGCGCGCATGAAGTCGGGCCTGGACGGCCTGGCCGATGTGCTGGGGGTGGACGACAAGCATTGGAGCCTGACGGTTTCCAAAGCCGACGAGGTGGGCGGGATGGTGCGGGTGGAGGTGCGACGTGCCTGAGCTACAAGCCACATGGAACGAGCCCGTGCAGGCTGGCCAGCATTTCAAAAACGTTCTGGCGCCCTGGTGCAAAAGCATGTGGGCGGCGGGGCATCGCTTGGATGTGGTGGTACGGCTGCACGAAGATGCAAAGACAGACCGCCAGCGTCGCTATTACCACGGGGTCGTTCTCAAGAGCATCGCACAGCAGGCCGCACCGGCCGGGCAGCACTACCCGCTGGCAGTCTGGAAAGAGCATTTCCGCAAGGAGTATTTGGGCTACAGGACAGTCACGGCAAAGAACCCACTCACCGGCAAGAAAACCCGCACCCGTGTGCGCGTTAGCACTGAGGATTTGGGGGTCAAGGGCTATAGCCAACTGATCGACCGCGTGAGCGCCTTCGCTGCGACGGAGTTGGGGGTGACGTTCCCCGGGAGCTTCGAGCAGTGGGAAGGGATGCAGGTTGACCCCGACACGGGCGAGATCATTGGGGGCGTGCTGTGAAGCGAGCCGGGTTCAAGCTTCGCGCGCCGCAGCGCAAAGAGCGCGACCCCGACCGGGTGCGCAGCACACCCACGGTGACGGCTGGAGCTTTCCGCGCGCCGATGCCTGTTGATACCGCGCCCGCCGCCCAGGTGCCCAAGGCCGCCCCCGTGCGTAGCGAGGCACTGCGCCGAGCGGTGGCCAGCCTGCCGTGCGCTATCTGTGGTGTGTATGGCTATTCCCAGGCCGCGCATGCTAACCAGGGCAAGGGCGCGGGCGTTAAGGCTTGTGACTTGACGTGTTTCCCCGCATGTGGCCCGAGGCCGGGGACGCAGGGCTGCCATGCAGCCATCGACCAGGGCGCCCTATACAGCAAAGCGGTGCGCCGTGTTCTGGAGCCCGTGTGGGCCGCTGACACGCGCCGCAAGCTGCTGGCACTTGGTATCTGGCCCAAAGGGGTGCCCGTGCCTGACTGACAAAAAAGAAAGCCCGCGCTGTGGCGGGCCTCCCGATCTTGCGACCTGAGCACTCGCAATGATACCAGGAGTCCACTAAATGACCACGACTTTGCACAAAACGACCCCGGCAACGGCACAACAAATGCCCGAGCTTGCGCCGAATGGCGAGCCGAAAAGGGACCGCTTTGCCAATTCCCACCGAATCTGGCAGGCCGCGCTGGAGTTGCGCAACACAAGCCGCCGAATCAATCGCAGCGCGTTGGCCGGTTTAACGGGCCTCAAGCCTGGCATTGTTGACGACCACGTTGACCGCTTCATCGAGCGCGATCAGATTCGGCGAGCCGGAAACGGAGAGCTGGAGGTTGTCGAGCAGTTTCCGGCTGCACGGCCCATCAGTAAGACCACCCTGCCGAATGGCCTGGTCAAACTTGAAGTCGGTAGCGACATGCTGGAGCTAACGCCTGATGAAGCCAGGGCCGTGGCCCGCGATTTTGCTGGCAACTTGCACGAGCTTGCTGAGACCGATGCTGCAAACAAAGGCGTGAGGATTGCCGCCGAGGTAGCGCGCGAACTCAAGGAGGCTCGCAAGCGCATCGCAGCTTTGGAGTGCAAGCTGGGCATGGACACCCGACAGCTTGAGCTTGTGTAGCGCGTGGCCTTTTTGATACGAGAAAAAAGAAATACAAAAAACTGTTGACAAGATTGATTAGCGTAATACACAATTCAGGCTCCACAACCTAAGGAGCTTGAAATGGAAATGACGACACGTATCAGCAAGGGCCGCGACGGCTGGGAAGCAAACACCCAGATGGACATGCAGGAGGCCAACCGCGTGCTTATCGTGACCACCCGAAAAATGACGGGGGGCATGGTGACGCGCGCCATGGTCAACACGGACAGCGGCAGCGGTTTTTTGAGTTGGAACCTGTTTGGTGACTTCAGCACGCGGACACAGTACAAGGGCGTCCGCTGCACCGAAAAGACGGTGCGCGACTTGCACCAGCAAGCATTAGCAGCCATCGAACAGACCCTGGCCGCCGCAAGGGCGCACTATCAGGCCAAGCAAGTGCAGGAGGCAGCATGAAGATCGAAACAAGCAAACTAACAGGCGCCGCCCTCGATTGGGCGGTGGCGAAGTGTGAAGATTATTGCGCTGAGTGGCTGATAGAGGACAACTTTACCCATGCACGTAGTTCTGGAACGTTTAAATACTCAACCGACTGGTCCCAAGGCGGGCCGATTACTGAGCGGGAGAGGATAGAAACGCGCTACGACAGAACGGGAAGGTTCTCAGAACCGTGGCTTGCCTCCACACTTGAGCGCATGATTACCGGCCCCACACCCCTGATCGCAGCCATGCGCAGCCATGTAGCCAGCAAGATGGGCGAATGGGTTGATGTTCCCGACGAACTCATCGAGGAGGCAGCATGACCCGCACGGAGAAACACCTGTACAAACATCTGTTGGTTATCAGCCCTGGAGATTTCAAGAGCCCGTACAACATTGATGATCCGGCAGTGTCTAAATACACTGCCATGCAAAACGATGTAGTCGGGCGTTTGTCGTGCCGCTGATGGTAAGTTACCCTCTGCCGGCACAAGGTAACTCTTGCCGGTAGAGAGTAATCCGATCACTGTAAACACATGCCAGAAAATCTAAAGCGCCCCCCATCCGACAGAGGCCAAGGCCGCAAGCCCATACCACCAGAGCAGCGCATGGTCGTGGTCCCGATCCGGCTCACCATCCCCCAAAAAGCGAAGCTGAGTGAGCTGGGCGGCGCAAAGTGGGTGCGCGCCCGCCTGGACGATGTGCCGGACAAATAGCGTCCGCTTGGACGATATTGCTGCAACCCCTACCGCAACCCCCTGGATTGCACTATTTTTTGTGATTCCAGCGCGCTGCAAATTTTTTTTAGCGAACCGCCAAAAATGTGTTGACAGTGTATTAAATACACTGCACAATACACCACATGCACTCGATTCCGGGTGCGCAAACTAGGAGATCATCATGGCTGCAACAACTTTTACGCTTGGCGGTGCCCTCAAGTACGAGGCCGCAGAGCGCATGACTTACAACGGTGTCGATGGCGTGCTGTGGATCAAGCGCGTGAAGTGTGCCGACGGCTCTGGTTGGGCGCATGACGGTAAGGCGCACATGCCACTTCGCGCAACGCGACGGCAAGTTGTCGAGCGCTTTGGCCAGGTATATCGCGCCGAGCAAGTAAACGCATGACCCTTGTTTTGGTTAACAGGAGAGCAACATGAGCATGACAAGAGACGACGCACTATCACAACTCGCGAGCGGCGGCATCCGTAAATTCGACGGTGTCACCGCCGCGCAAGTCCTGGCCTCGGGCTGGGCTGGCCTCAACGGCTTGCACTCTAAAGACCTTGCATATTTCAATTCGCACGGCGACAAGCCTGCAAACATCGTTGCCAAAGCATGCCAAGGTCGTTCAATGGCCCGTCACATCGACCCGCTCGCTACACCACATGCACTCGATCCCGGGTGCCAAACAAGGGGTTAAAAATGGCGCAAGTTGTCTACGCAAACATTGACAAGATTGAAGATCTCGCAGACGCGCAGTGGCTGCCAGGAGTCCAAGAATCTTACGCAGAGACACAGAAGATGGCGGACGGCGGTCTTGGCGTTGTAAGCATCATCGGGCGGCGCGCTAACGATGGTTCGGTGCAGCTGGCTTACGCAAAAACAGGCCGCTCGCAATGGTTTGTGGTTGGTGCGTGGCACATCGCGCTGGCCCGTTTTTTCTCGGCAAAGATGGAAAGCGCACCGGAAGGCCCGTACTTGCGGCAATTTTTTGACGTCATCGACGACGAGTCCGCAGCGCACGCAGCCCGGCAGCTAATCGGCGTTGATGTGGGAATCAACAAAGAGTACAGCCGCGATAACGGTACGCACGACGCCATTTTGAAGCTGTGCGCCGCAGTGAGCGCGCTGGCACGAATTCCAGATGGCGACTGGATGTTCTGTCCAGTTCGCAAGACTGTGTACGGCGTATGACCCCTGCCAACCTCAAAGCCTGGCAGTCCCACATGGGCTACACATACGAGACCGCCGCCGAAGCACTTGGCATATCACGCTCGGGCTTTGCCAAGCTGCTGTCGGGTGCAAACGCTATTGACAAGCGCACAGCCCTTGCCTGCGCTGCCATAGCCAAAGGCATCGACCCCTGGATGTCCATACAGCCCCCCCTCTCAGGTTAGACACATACCAGTGGCCCCGGAAAAATCCGGGCCATGGCATCAAACCCCGCGCCAAAAAAGGCGCAACCCAAAAAAACACAACCCAAGAAGCCCGCTGCGCCCGTAAGTGCTGCGGGCTTTGCTGCGCCTGCAAAGCGTAAGCCAGGCAGCCCGACCATATACACACCTGACCTGGCTACAGCTATCTGCGCCCACATTGCAGATGGTAAGTCGCTGCGGACGATTGCCGCTTTGGATGGCATGCCAGCACAGAGCACGATCATGTTGTGGCTCGATGGGCGAAACCCAGAGTTTTCGGAGCAGTACGTGCGCGCGCGCGAGGCTCAGGCAGACAAGCTGGCCGAGGAAATCTTGTCGATTGCTGACGATGGGAGCAATGACACCATCATCGACGGCGAGGGCAATCAACGGACCGACGCAGAAGCTATACAGCGGTCTAAGTTGCGTGTCGATGCGCGTAAATGGCTGGCCAGCAAGATGGCGCCGAAAAAATACGGGGACAAACTTGCGGTCGGTGGAGCAGATGATTTGGGACCGGTGCAGTCGGTGCATAGGGACATGACAGACGCCGAGCGCGCTGTTCGCCTTGCTCGCGTTATCAACGACAACCCCGCAGCTATGCAGTCATTCATGGCCGCACTGGCTAAGACGGGTGCGCCGAAATGATCCAGGCCCGCCCATCATCCACGCCACAGATTTCGGTGACCACGACCGAGATGATGGCCGCTATACAAGCCATGGACGAGGCATCAAAGAAGGAGCTTGATTCCTTTTTGCTGGCAAACGCGCCTATTTGGGTGCCGCAAGATGGCCCTCAACTAATGGCCTATTTGAGCGAGGCTGACATACTGTTTTACGGCGGCGCAGCTGGTGGCGGGAAAGGACTGGCCCTTGATACACCTATTCCAACCACTACAGGCTGGACGATGATGGGCGATCTTCAGCAGGGAGACGAAATTTTTGACCAGGAAGGCAAGCCATGCAGGGTGACGGCAGTTTCTGAGATTAGCCACAAACCTTGCTTCCGGCTGATGTTCGATGATGGCTCAAGCATTGTTGCCGACGATGTCCATCGCTGGGTGACATTTGACGCGGACGAGTTGGCATCTTTGACGCGGAAGTCAGCACAGTGGCGTGCTTTACGGCGTGAAAAACGGCCAAGCCGCGCAGGGTCGTCCAAGTCTGATTCTTTTCGTGCAGCCATTGCTGCCAGGAACAGCGCACGGGCTCAAGCCGCAGTACCGATCCTGCCAACCGGGACCATGCGCGATACCGGGTCAATATACGACACGCTGCGCACCACAGCTGGCCGAGCCAACCATGCAATCCCTGTTTGCAAGCCGTTGGAGTGCGAGCAGACCACACTGATCGTGCCGCCATACACACTAGGCGCATGGCTTGGTGATGGCGCAAGTCGCAGTGGGCAACTGACCAGCATTGACCAGCAAATATGGCGACGCATCGAAGCTGATGGCTTTGAGGTCCGGCACTATGAGCGCGACAAGATTCAGCACAACATCATTGGCTTAAAAGTGCTGTTGCGCGAAATCGGAGTGCTTGGGAACAAGCACATACCTACCCACTACTTGCGGGCTTCATTGGAGCAGCGCATGGCTCTTTTGCAGGGCCTAATGGACACGGACGGGCATGCTGCCCTGGATGGCGGCGCGGAATTCGATTCAACAAACGAGAGGCTGGCTCTTGGTGTCCTCGAACTTGTGCGGTCTATTGGCATCAAGGCAACACTGCAACAGGGTGTTGCCAAGCTCAATGGCCGGATCATTGGGCCGAAGTGGCGGGTGAGGTTCACGACCGCGATCCAGGTGTTTGGGCTGGACAGAAAAGCCGCCAGGATCAAGAGTACCGTGCGAAGGACAGCGCATTTTCGCTATCTAGTGGATTGTCAGCCCGTTGAGTCTGTGCCGACGCGCTGCATTGCGGTTGACAGCCCAACACACCAGTACCTTGCTGGCAGCGCAATGGTGCCCACGCACAACACAGACTTGTTGCTTGGACTTTGCCTCACATCGCAAGAGCACACGATCATCTTCCGGCGCGAAGCAGTGCAGTTGACCGGCATCGAGGAGCGCATGACCAAGATTTTGGGCACGCGCAAAGGCTACAACAGCCAGGATGGTGTGTGGCGACTGCCTGATGGCAAGGTGATGGAGCTGGGAAGCGTCAAAGAGCCCGGTGATTGGATTAAATATCAAGGCAGACCGCACGACGCGAAGTTTTTTGACGAGATTTGCCACTTTACCGAGGGCCAGTTTCGCACGCTTATCGGCTGGCTGCGCACAGACAAGCCCCATATCCGCCAGCGCGTTGTCGCTGCAGGCAATCCGCCAACAACTGCAGAGGGCGAGTGGGTCAAGCGCTATTGGGCTGCATGGCTGGACCCTAGTCACCCCAACCCGGCGAAACCAGGAGAGCTGCGATGGTACGTTTCGGACGAAAAAGGTGATGACCGCGAGGTTCCCAGCGGCGATCCCGTGATGGTCGGCTCGGATTTGGTCAAGCCCAAGAGCCGCACATTCATCCCGTCCAGCGTGGACGACAACCTGTTTTTGCTATCGACAGGCTACAAAGAGACGCTGCGCTCATTGCCAGAGCCGTTGCGCTCGCAGATGTTGCGCGGCGACTTCGCGGCAGGCGCAGCCGATCCCGCCTGGCAGACCATCCCAACAGAATGGGTCAAGGCTGCACAGGCACGCTGGACAGACAGGCAGATTAAAGGGCCTATGACCGCAATTGGCTTTGACCCTGCCCGTGGCGGCATCGACAAAAGTTCAATTGCAAGGCGACATGGCCAGTGGTTTGACCGCGTTATCACTGCGCCCGGCGCCGTCACGAAGGATGGACCCACCGCAGCCGCTTTTGTGGTGCCATACGTGCGTGACGGCGCGTGTGTATGTGTTGATTCGATAGGCATTGGATCGAGCGCCCTGGATTTCATGGTCGGCCTCAATCTCAATGTGTTTGCGGTCAACGGCTCTGAAGCGTCTCACGCGACAACCATCGCCGGCAATCTGCGCTATCGCAATAAGCGCGCAGAGATGTACTGGAGATTGCGCGAGGCGCTTGACCCGACGAACCCAGACCCTATTGCCCTGCCGCCTGATGCCGAGCTTTTAGGCGACCTAACTGCAGTGCGCTACAAGGTTGTAACCATGGGCAAGGTGGCAGCTTTGCAAATGCGAGACAAGGACGAAATCCGCGAAATGCTGGGCAGATCACCCGATAAGGGTGACGCCGTGGCTATGACATTTGTCGGCGGCATACCAGCAGCAAATGTGGCAAGAAATCAATACCACGAACCACCGCCTGCCGACTGGCGACTGTGACTCAGAGGCATCCCATGCAATACCTAAAGCCCCCCGCTAACGCTGATCTGGGCCAGCCCATAACGCAACGCGAGTTCGCAGACATCATTGACGAGGCTATCGACCAGCCGCCATGGCGCGCCCAGGCCGACAAGGAGGCCGACTATGTGGACGGCAATCAGTTGGATAGCCAGCTTTTGCAGCGCTTGCAGGCTTTGGGCATCCCTCCAGCAAAGGAGAACATCATTGGCCCTGCCATCGCTGCCGTGTGTGGATACGAGGCCAAGACGCGCACAGACTGGCGCATCACTCCCGATGGTGAACCAGAAGGCCAGGACGTAGCAGATGCGATGAACTATCGCGTTAATCAGGCCGAGCGACTGTCTGGCGCTGATTCCGCTATGTCGGCTGCATTCAGGCCGCAAATTGCCGTTGGTATGGGATGGGTTGAGGTGGCGCGCAGTAGCGATCCGTTCGGGCCTGCCCACCGCTGCCGGGCAGTACATCGCAATGAGATGTTTTGGGACATGCGTGCCAAAGAAAAAGACCTGAGCGATGCAGGCTGGCTTTTCCGCGAGCGTTATATCAAGCGCACCAGGGCTGCAGCAGCTTTCCCGGATCAAGCTGAGTTGATTCGGCAGGCCGATACCGCAAGCGGCATTGGTGGATATGGTGGCTATGTCGTCGAGGGTGGCGTATCGACAGGGCTTGATGCGAGTGTCAATCAGAACAGGGCTTGGACAAGCAGGGAACAATCATGGCATCGCCGCGAGACGGATGAGGTGTGCATCATCGAGTTGTGGTATCGCCGCTGGGTGAGTACCACGATCATGCGATTGCGTGGTGGCCGCGTTGTCGAGTTCGACGAATCAAACCCAGCACACCAAGCAGCAGTGGCAAGCCAGCACGGCAAGCTAGAGCGCACAACGGTCGCGCGTGTGAGGCGCAGCTATTGGATGGGGCCTCATTGCTTGTTCGATGGGCCAACACCTTATCCACACCGGTTTTTCCCGTATGTGCCTTTTTGGGGTTACGTCGAGGATATGACTGGCGTGCCGTTTGGTCTGGTGCGTGACATGCTTTTCCCGCAGGACAATCTCAACACGACGATTGCCAAGCTGCGCTGGGGTATGGCGTCCACACGGACTGAGCGTACCAAGGGTTCCGTGATGATGACTGATGAGCAATTCCGGCGCCAGATTGGCAGGCCGGATGCAGACATCATCCTCAATCCTGATGCAATGGCCCAGCCTGGCGCCCGGTTTGAGGTCAAGCGCGACTTTCAGCTTAACGCACAACAGTTTCAGCTAATGGCAGACAGCCGGGCAGCTTTGGAGCGGGTTTCGCCTGTTACTCCAGCGCTGCAAGGACGCACAGGCACCGCTACCAGTGGTGTGCAGGAGCAGACACAGGTCGAGCAGTCGCAGATGTCGATTGCCGACCTGATGGATAACTTCAAGGACGGCCGCACGATGGTGGGCGAGTTGCTGCTCACCTTAATCATGGAGGACATGGGCAAGGAGGAGCAGGTTGTTGTGATCGAGGGCGACACCCTCAACCCAGCGCGCACTGTGGTGCTCAATAAGCCGGAGGTTGATCCTGCCACTGGCATACCGTATCTCAGCAACGATGTGCAGCGCACGCGCATCAAGGTGGCATTGCAGGATGTGCCATCCAGTAGCAGTTTCCGCGCGCAGCAGCTCAATGCACTGTCCGAGGCCGTGAAGGCCGCGCCGCCCGAGATTCAGCAAGTGGTCATGCCGTTCATGATTGACTTGATGGATTTGCCACGGAAAAAGGAAGTGGTTGAGGCCATTCGCAATGCCAAAGGTCAAGCAAATCCCGAGGCATTGCGCGAGCAGATCAAGCAGGAGTTGATGTACGAGCTCAAGGAGCGCGAGCTGGCCGTCAAGGAGCGCGAGAGCGAGGCGCGCATTCAGCAGATGGTGGCGCAGGCCGTGCAGACAGGCGTTCAAGCCGCCTTCAGTGCAATGCAAGCTGGCGCCCAGGTCGCACAGATGCCGCAGATTGCCCCGGTAGCTGATGCAATCATGCAAGGCGCCGGGTACACCAAGCCCGTGCGATCCGACGATCCCAATTTCCCCATTGCAGATGTTCCGGCACCTACAGGCAACGCAATGCCAGAGGTCAGTCAAAACACCAGCCCAGGCTTCCCGCCAGTGCCTGATGGTGGCGCTTCACCCATGACGGGCATCGAAACAACGGCCACAACGGACAACCTGCCCGCATAAGCCCCCCCCTTCGGGTTGGACGGCCTGACAAGCACAGGCACATTCAGCCCGAGGCCGAAGCCGTAAGGCATTGGCCGCAACCGCAACATCGTGAGATGTCGCTTTTCCCGCCGCTGGAGAGCGTGCTGGCTGGGGCTTAGGCCCTGGCCACATTCTC
>Ga0315905_10001472_pt1 | contig 25317 bp, 18 predicted proteins | sample LakEriMetagenome_5_FD_203522 | JGI IMG/M metagenome (GOLD analysis project Ga0315905, IMG submission 203522) | Freshwater fungal communities from buoy surface, Lake Erie, Ohio, United States - Buoy 4 MA121 | ecosystem: Environmental > Aquatic > Freshwater > Lake | place: USA: Lake Erie, Ohio...
CACCCTCGAATTGCCGCCGGAGCAAATTCGCACCGGAAACATCGAAATACATTTCGGCTGGAGCCAGTTCAGGGGTCGGATAGCCCGCCGCAGTTGTCTGGGCCGTGTTGGGCGGGCCGGTTACCAAATCGTTACGCCAGGAGAACAGCGTCCGAGCCAAGGTGTAGCTGGCTGGTGTGCTCGGGGCCATAAATAAATTCGTTCGCTCAATCGCAATCGAGGTTGGCGCATCAGCTGCCGTTAAGTTGCTGACGTAGGGAAAGACGTCCGTTCCCGGAGTGGCAGTTGTGCCCACTGGGTCAATTACAAATCCGTTGGCAATCTTCGCGGGCGCCGATGCGACGGCAGTCCAAAAGGCCGGTTGGTGGAAGCCACGCAGTTCAAATTCATCTGCAAAGTTTCGTCCAAACGCGGTCGCTGCCTCCTGGTCAAAACCCTGCTCCGCCTGACCGACAGCGAAGGGGATGATCACCATCACACCTGCAACACCGATGGTCGCGACCAAGATGGAGGTCAGGACTTCGATCACCGAAATCCCCCGCCGGACCCGGGAAGTTGCCAATCGCGTTCGTCCGTATTGTGGGGTCATGTTTGGGTTGTCAGGCATAGAACTATTTGGACTTCGAAAGATGTTCAACTTTGGTTGTCAGGCTCCATTCAGGAAACGAATCGCTTCCCCAATGGACGCCTATTGGCCGGCCGACTGGCCGACCAGGCGAAACGATTGACTCTGCAAAATCCGCTGCGGCTGGACCGCATCAGGGCTGGAAACCGGGGTGCTGACTGAGGCAATCGGCGAGACAAAAACTCCGCCGCTCTGCATGTTAATGCTGACCCACATGACATCTTCCTGACTCAGCAAGTCACGGCCTCCTTCGGCAACGCTGCGCGGCAGACTGTCGGCAGCAGTATCAAAAGAGTTACCGAATTCATCCGAGCTGACGCAGAGGTTCAAGGACGTTGTCGGAATCAATGCTCCATCGACTTCTCCGTTGGAGTAAATCCGATCAAGGCCTCCGTTGGGGCCGAACACGACAAGCACATCGTTGGGGTTGAAATTGGTACTCATCGTCTGCCGGTCCTCGGAAAAATAAGTCCAAGTGACCGGGCAGGTATCCCGCGCGGACAATTCTGCGACTCCCGCTGTTTGGGCGGTCGTCGGACCAGAATAGTTCAAGTTGATGTAGTACCCTCGAGGCAAAGCGACCTCCGAGTTGGGAACCGGCACGAGGGGGCGGTCAAGTCGAAAGCGAAGCGGTTGATTCAGAGGGAAACCGGGCAAGTGATTCGGGAGCACGCAAGTCAAACGCAGAAAAGTCCCATCAGGGTTCACCTGATCGACATACAGGGGCGTCGCCACACTCCCCAGTTGTAACCAGCAGCCGCGCTTTACTTGTGTGGCCAAGGTCGCATCCAGCGGCGTCGGGATTCGCACCACCAGTGTTCCACTCAAGGGGAAAGTTGCCGAGGTCGACGAAACCACGGTGGCAAACGAGTCTACCGTGTCCTCATCGTTTCCAGTGTAGGGTGGCAATCGACGCAAAAGGTACAGCGAGTTCGCGGCGTAAAGCAGATCGTGCACGCCATTTGGCGAATTGACTTTGCGAACGTAGTTGGGGTTGCGACGAATCCCCACCGCCGCGTAGCCATCGACCCGAGCCCGATTGGCCGCATCGACAAAAATCGAGCCAGTCACGCGGGCAGCCTCTCGAATCCCCCGCTCGCGATTCAGAAAGCGAATCTGGGGTATGATCAACACCGCGATCAGTGACAAGATACTGACGGCAACCAGTAGCTCGACCAAGGTAAACCCATCGGCAGCGCGGGGTGCTGTTTGGCGTAGAGATTTCAGGTTTTGGGAGGGGAACGACATGGTTATCTTCTCAGCGTTCATCTTGTCGTGCATAGGTGACTCGGACGATGAGTTGCCGGAAGTCAGGTAATTGATTGGAACTCAAGAGTGAGTCGAGCGTCTCTCCCGGGTCCAAAATGCCATCAGCGTCCAAATCAGCGAAGACCTGAAAAACCAAGGGGTCGCCAAAGGCATCCCGAATCAGCCGCTTCTGGTCGGTGCTGTCGATACTGATCTCACTCGCGTTGCAGACGTCGATCGCCCGCGAATCGTTATGCCAGGTGTTGTACAAAATCGCATACAGACATTTCGCCCCGGCATTGTTGGCATTCATTCCGGTCAAGATTCGCTGCGCGCCGAGGGCACCACTGGAGGGACGGAAGAAATTCAAATAGTTGGTTTTCCAGGCTGGTTCGGTCCAGCCATTTGACCAAGGAATGCTCGCGGGAACGATGTCACCGGGCTGCTGCGGCATCTCCGAACGAATCCAGTCGAGAATGGCCCTCTGTCTGATTCGGCGGCGGTCATTCCAGTCTCTGGACAGGCTGCTGGCCCGAAAAGGCAACGGTCGAGTTTCATACTCCTCCAGCTTCGCCGACAAAATCGTTTGAATCTGTCCGACCAAGGAAACCGAGCGAGCATGCCGAGAAGTATCCTGGGCATCGCGCAGGACAACCAGTGCTAATCCCGCCAAGACCGCGATGATCGAGACGACGATCAGCAGTTCAATCAGCGTGAAGCCGGCAGTTCGTTTGGGATTGCGATCAGTCATGTTCTGAACTCGGTTAAGCCGCGCGGCAAATGGTTACTGGTTAATCGTCCGTTCCAATCGTCCTTCCGAAAAGTTCGTGATGTTGTCTCGCTCCCGGGGATTACAGTTACCGATGTTCGGGGTGTTGGCCGGGGTCGCTGAAAACAGCGAATCCATGCCCGGAGCTATCAATTGAAATTTGTCTTTGTTGAAAAACTCAGAGCCGTTGTTGTAAGGCGAAAGATTGTAAGTTCCATTACTGGTGCTCACGGCATACGGAGCAGGAACCGTCGTCAGGCTCTTGAGCTCGAAATAAACAAATGGCAAACACGTACCAGTGAACTGCGAATAGGTCGCTACCAAAGCATTGTTGGTGCCGACCAGCACCGACGGATTCAACGGGTCTCGCAGGCGGTCCCCCTTAAAATCAAAGAACACTTCCCGCTCAACAGTCCCGACGTTATAGGCCGGAAGCGGGTTGCCTGTATTGCCGGTCAGCGGATACTGCTTGTTCTTGGCCAGGCCCGAGAGCCAGAAGACGTAGCTCGATTGGGGGCCGGCAGCTTGGAGCTTGGACCCGACTTGAGTCCACCAAGCAGTCAGGTTGGAAGACTCCGAGTGATTCGGTGCAATTCGGTTGAGGTAGGGGATAAACTGGTTGACGTCTGTGATTCGGGTAAAGTCAGGCGGGTAAAAGCCATACTTGGTCTTAAACGCTTCGATCGCCAGGCTCAACTGATTCACTTCCTGCTCAATCGCAAACTCCTGGCTGCGACGGTAGGCCGACATGACCCCCGGAACCAACAAGCCAACCAGAATCCCAATGATCACAATCACCACCAGCAACTCGATGAGGCTGAAACCGCGGCGAGCCAAGCTCGGGGCCACTGGAGTAGCGCCACTGGCTGACGGGCGAATTGCGGCTGCTGGTTTGGAATCGGTGCGATGCATGACTATGTTTCTCCCACTGGAAACCCAAATACCCATTCTCCGGCGGCAACCCTCAACTCGTCAGCCGGTTTTCATCGGCCAACAGTCTCAAAACAGGCGAGCCGTCTCAAAATGAGCTCTGGCTTAATTTGACTTATCCCTCGAAATCCCCTGCTTTTCAGCAGCCCTTGCGTTTTCAGCGGTCGGGCACTGCCCCACCACCCCTCATCTGGCATCCAGTCGCAAACCACATGCCAGCATTCGGCCATGACCCGGAAAAAACCGGAGATGCAGCCCAATTCTCCCAGCAGGCCGCTCGCCGGAGGAGTTCAGCCGACTCGCGTGGCTGGCTCCATTTACTACCCAAGCCGACGGGTCAGGTCGGCTTGAGCGAATACGTTGCTCGTGTTGTCTGCTTGAGACCCTTGCTCTGATTTGCGGCTCTCGGCCGCCAAGAGCCATCCCTCACCCACTGGGGACCGCTCCCCGGAAAACTCTCCGGTGAGTGTTCGCCCATGGATTCGCCAGACCTGAATCCCAAACCTAAATCTTCGCCTTCCCTCCGGTCAAACCACCGATGATCGAAATCAGCGGCAAGAAGAGCGAGGCGACAATGAACAGCACCACGCCACCGAGGAAGATGATCATCATCGGTTCGATCAGCTTCATCATGCCATCGGTCAGCGTACGCACTTCTTCATCGTAGTAGTCGGCCACCTTATAAAGCATCACGTCGAGTTCGCCGGTCTCTTCACCGACGTCGACCATGTTGACCACCAGTTCTTCCACCACCGGCTTTTTGTAGTTCAGGAAGTAGTAGCCCACAGCCGCCACGCTCAGGGCGATACAGGCGTACATCACGTAAAACCAAAAGTCGACTTTGACAAACAGCACCGCCAGCGGCGGGAGGCTGAGCGTGGCCGCAAAGAAGAACGCCGTCACCGGATGAAAGCTGGGGCGGGAGTATTTCTTGAGCGGATTGGCGATCGTGTCACCTTCGCGAATCGAATCGGTAATCTTGCTGAAGACTTTCTCGAACATCGCGTTGCCGGAGGTTTCGCGAGTAATCGTCAGCCCCTCAATAATCGGCACGCCGCTGGCGATCAGCGCCCCAAGCGTCCGGGTGGTCCGGGCCAGGTTGGCCTTCTCAGCCAACTTGCCAAACACCGGCAGCTTGAGCAGGTAGAGGTGCCAGCCCATCCGCCCCGCCTTGAACTTGTTGACCAAGGCGACAAACAGGACCATGGCCAGCGGCACCAGCGGGAAAAGCCACCAGAGTTTCACGCAGCGGTCCGAAATGGCAATCAGCAATTCGGTCATCGGCGGCAGGTCAATCCCGAACTCTTCAAACATCTTCCGGAACTCCGGAATGATGAAGATCATGATGAAGACGAGGATGCAGATCGTGAACAGGATGACCATGATCGGGTAAATCAAGGCGCCAATCACCTTGGTCTTGAGCGATTGCGTCCGTTCGCGGAACTCGGCCAGGCGGCGGAGAATCAACTCCAGTGAACCGCCGGCTTCACCCGCCTTGATCATGTTCACATACAGGCGGTCGAACACCTTCGGTACCTTGGCCATCGCCTCCGAGAGGCTCGCTCCGCTTTCAATCTCATCGCAAACGTCAATCAAGGCGTTTTTCAGCGCGCCCGGCTTGGCCTGGTCCTCGAGGATCTTCAAGCTCCGCAGAATCGGCAGCCCGGCGTCCTGCAGAATCGAGAGCTGCCGGGTGAACGTCACCATCTTTTTGCCACCGGCGCCGCCCATCGCGAAGGTCTTTTTCTTGCCACCCCGGCGAGCCCCGGCCTTCTCCCCCTTTTGGGCCGAGATCTTCGTCACGAAGTAACCCATCGAGCGAATCGTCGCTTGGGCTTCGTCCTGGGTCTGGGCTTCGATCACGTCACGGATTTCTTGGCCCTGCGGATCGAGCGCTTCAAATTGAAAAGTAGGCATGCAAACCTCGTCAGGTTAACTACCGGTCCGGATCGCGACTTCCGGTCGGAAAAGGGAGCTGGTTAGGGGAGGGGGTGCAGTCGGCCAACGCCGGGAACGGCCACACCCTCTCCGGGGACGAGCCCGACTGTCCGCGAGCAGAGCCGTTGGCTCCGCCTGGGAACGTTGGCTCCGCCCGGGAAACCGGGCCAACCGCCGGGAATGTCTGATTTTGGATAGCGGTGTGGGCGCGATCAAACAGATTATTCCGGCGATTCGTTGGAAAAATCAAATTCAGGAACAGTTTTCGGGGATAGGGGGAACACGGAAGGGGAAAAGGGAAGGGGGTTGGGGCAGCCAAACTGAACTCGCCACTGCCTGATAACTGACAACAAACAACTGACAACCCTGGGTCCTGCCCCACCTACGACTCCAGAATGGTCTCCCGGATAACCTCCTCGGCGGTTGATTTGCCCTCGTAAATGAACGCCTCGCCCGCATCGCGGAGGAGTCGCATCCCCTTCTTTTTCGCCGCTTGCCGCAATTCGTCAGCCGAAGCTTCGTTCATGATCATTTCGCGAAGTTCGTCATCCATCACCATCAGCTCGAACATCCCGATGCGGCCCTTGTAGCCGGTGTTGTTGCAGTTGTTGCAGCCGCTCCCGCGGAAAAACTTCCGGTCGCCGAGCGTCTCCCGGGAGAGGCTCAACTCGTACAGCTGCTCGTCCGTTGGCTCGACTTCCTCCTTGCAGGCCGGGCAGATTCGCCGCACCAGCCGCTGGGCCAGAATCGCCTCCACCGTGGCCGTGATCAAAAACGTCGGTACGCCCATGTCCTTCATCCGCGTGACCGTGCTCGGGGCGTCGTTGGTGTGCAACGTGCTGAACACGGTGTGGCCGGTGAGTGAAGCCTGAACGGCGATTTCCGCTGTTTCAATATCGCGAATCTCGCCCACCAGGATTTTGTCCGGGTCCTGCCGGAGAATCGCCCGCAGCGCGCTGGCGAAAGTCACGCCAATGTCGTGGTCGATCGGGATCTGCACGATTCCGTCAATGTCGTACTCGACCGGGTCTTCGGTCGTGATCAGCTTGTCCTCGATGTGATTCAATTCGGACAGAGCCGAGTACAGCGTCGTGGTCTTGCCCGAGCCCGTCGGGCCGGTGACCAGGATGATCCCGTTGGGCTTGGCGATCACCTTGCGGAATGCAGCCATGGTTTCGGCGTCCATCCCCACGTTATTCAGGTCGAGCGACACGACGCTGCGGTCGAGTACCCGGCAGACGACGCTCTCGCCGAACATCGTTGGGAGCACGCTGACCCGCAAGTCGACGTTGTGTCCGCCGACGGTCAACTCAATTCGACCGTCTTGCGGGAGCCGGCGCTCGGCGATGTCGAGATTCGCCATGACCTTGATCCGGGTCGTGATCGCGAACGCCAGGTGCCGCGGCGGGGGAACCATTTCGAACAACACGCCATCGGCCTTGATCCGGATGCGAAACTCCTCTTCAAACGGCTCGAAGTGGATGTCGCTGGCATGGTCCTTGATCGCCAGCAGCAGCACCATGTTCAGCAGCTTGCGGACCGGGGCGCTGTCGACAAGTTCCGAAACGTCGCTGAGGTTGATCGGCCCGTCGCCGCTGAGTTTCTTGCTCGCCTCGATCAACTCGGCGTCGCTTTGCAGCTCGGCGATAATCTTCTCGATGCTCTCGACTTCGGCGTTGAAAAACTTGTCGATGCTTTTGATGATCTGGTTTTCGCTGGCCACCAGCATCCGAATTTCGTAGCCCAGAAATCGCCGCAATTCATCCTGGACCGAGAGGTTCTGGGGGTCGCAGCTGGCGATCGTCAGGACGTTGTCGCGCAGCTGCAGCGGGATGATCCGGTAAAGCTGGGCCATCGCATCGGTGATCGCAGTCCGAGCCTCATCCGGGGGCACGAATCCCTCGAGGTCCACGGTTTGCAGGCCGAATTGCTCAGCCAGTGCCTGGACCAGCTGGTCTTCATTGATCAGCCCCATGTCCTCGGCGATCTTGCCGAGTTTCTGCCCGGGGTTCTGGGATTGCTCCTCGAGCAGCATTTCCAGCTGGTCGTCGGTGATGAAACCCAAGTCAACCAGAATCTGTCCGATGCGACGGATGGCCATGGCGAGTTCAGTTCAGTGAGAGAAAACAACCGCGGGAAAAAACGTGTGAGCAGAAGCAGGAAGCAAGCCGCATTATTCGGCCGGTGGCGGGGTCGTCGTGAACTCAACCGCCATCCCTTGAGACATTTGTCGGCGGGCCGTGGCGATCCGCTTGGCCAGTGAATCCGGGTCGTGCGCCTTGGCCAGGACGTCGTCCATCTCGACCTTCTCTTCCAGCCAGAGCTTGAACAGGCAGTCGTCCATCAGCATCATTCCGAACTTGGCGCCGGTTTGAATCGCCGAGTTGATGCGGAACGTCTTGTTTTCGCGGATCAGGTTGCCGACGCCGGGGGTCACCACCAGCGATTCATAAGCGGCCACGCGGCCGCCGCCAATGCGCGGCAACAGCGTCTGGGCCAGCACGCCGATCAGCGAAGTGGAGAGCTGGGTGCGAATCTGATCCTGCAGGTTGCCCGGGAAGGCGTCGATGATTCGGTTGACCGTGCCCTGGGCGCTGTTGGTGTGCAGCGTTCCAAAGACGATGTGACCCGTTTCCGCGGCGGTAATCGCCGCTTCAATCGTTTCCAAATCGCGCATTTCGCCGACGAGGATCACATCCGGGTCCTGCCGCAGAGCGCGGCGAATCGCTTCAGCAAACGTCGGGACGTCGACGTGAACCTCGCGCTGGTTGACGGTCGACTTCTTGTGGTAGTGATAAAACTCGATCGGATCCTCGATCGTGATGATGTGATGGTCGGTCCGCTCATTGATGTAGTTCACCAGCGAGGCGAGGGTTGTGCTCTTGCCGGAACCTGTCGGCCCGGTCACCAGAATCAAGCCGCGGGGCCGCATGCAAAGGCGGGTGAAGACTTCGGGGATGCCGAGGAATTCCGGGGGCATCATCTGGTTGGGAATCTGACGCAGCACCATCGAAATGTTGCCGCGCTGCTTGAAAATCGAAACGCGGAACCGGGCCTTGTCGGCGTAGGCAAAGCCAAAGTCCGAACTCCCGACTTCCTGCAGCTCACGCTGGCAACGCTCGGGAGCGATGCTCTTCATCAGGCCGACCGTGTCGTCCGGCTCGAGAACCTTGGTTTCCAGCCTTCGCAAACGGCCATGCAATCGAAAAACGGGTGGTTGGCCGACGGAAATGTGGATGTCGCTGGCGCCTTGCTTGACGCAGGCTTCCAGCAGTTTGTCGATCAGAACGGTGGCCATGTGAATTCAGCGGTAAGAGTGGTGAAAGGAGTCTTTGATTAGGGGGGAGAGCGGATGACCCGGAGCTGACGGGCTTACACTGACGGAGCGTCCTGCTCAGTCCGCTTGGCGATTCGGTAGACCTCCTCGAAGGTCGTCACGCCACTAAGGACCTTGCGGATGCCGTCTTTGAACAGGGTCTCCATCCCGTGTTGGATCGCGTACTTCCGAATTTCGGTGCTCGACTGGTTCTTGAAGATCATCTCCCGGATTTTGTTGTTGATGATCAGCAACTCGTAGATGCCGATCCGGCCTTTGAAGCCCGTCTTCTGGCAAGTGTTGCAGCCTTTGCCCTTCATGAAGTTGGCGTTGGCCAGCTCCTCCGCTGAAATCCCCATCTCTTTGATGACACTCTCCGGAGGGGTGTATCTCGCCTTACATTTGGAGCAGATTGTCCGCACCAGACGCTGAGCCAAAATCGCCACCACCGAGCTGGCAACCAAATACGAGGGAACCCCCATGTCGACCATGCGTGTAATGGCAGAGGGCGCATCGTTTGTATGTAAAGTACTGAAAACCAAGTGTCCAGTTAAGCTGGCTTGGATACCCATCGATACCGTTTCGGCATCTCGCATTTCACCCACGAGGATGATGTTCGGGGCTTGGCGGAGCATGGAGCGGATGATGCGGGCAAAGTCCAGCCCGATGTTGTGGCGGACTTCGACCTGGTTGATTCCGGGGAGGTAGTATTCGACCGGGTCCTCGGCAGTGATGATTTTCCGGTCGGGCCGGTTCATCTGGTTGAGAGCCGCGTAGAGGGTCGTCGTCTTTCCCGAACCGGTCGGACCGGTCACGAGGATGATCCCGTTGGGGCGGCGAATGAGCTGCTGGAACGTCCGGTAGGTCTGGTCGGCGAAACCGAGCTGTTTGACGCTGACCCGGATATTGTCCTTATCCAGCAGCCGCATGACCGAGGATTGGCCGTGATTGGTCGGGATGATGCTGACTCGGAGGTCGAGTTCCTTTTCCCCGACGGAGACCTTGATCCGGCCGTCTTGGGGCCGCCGCCGCTCGGCGATGTCAATCTTCGAAAGAATCTTGATCCGGGAAATCACCGCACCCAGCTGTCGTTTTGGCAGGGTATCCCGTTCGTGCAGCACCCCGTCGATTCGATAGCGAATCCGGACCCGGTCCTCGAAAGGCTCGACGTGGATATCCGACGCCCGCAACTGCACCGCTTCGGTAATCATCAGGTTCACCAGCCGCACGATCGGCGCGCTGGACTCATCGCTCGCTTCGGCTGCGGCTGCCGAGTCGTCTTCCGTTTCGGTGAAGTCGATCGCTGTGTCGGTAAATTCCTGGAGAATCGAGTCGGCCGATTCACCTTCGATTTGCCCGTACATTTTGTTGATGTACTCGAGGATTTTCGAGCGGGACGCGAGGGCGACCCGAATATCGCGATTGAGGATAAACCGCAGCTTGTCCATCGTGTCGACGTCGGCCGGGTTGCTCATGGCGACCGTCAGGCTGCTGTCTTCCAGAACCAGCGGCAGCACGACATTTTCCCGGGCGACCGACTCGGGCATCAACTCGATGATCCGTTCGGGGATATTCAGGGAGTCGAGTTCGACGTAGGGGAGGCGGTGGGTCTTGGCGAGGGCCCGCATCACCTCTTCTTCGGTCGCATAGCCGAGCTTGATCAGCGCCGCAGCGAGCGTGCTGTTTTGTTGCCGAGCAAGGTTTTCGGCATCGAGGGCCTGGTCCTTGCTGAGGACGCCGCTTTTGATCAGCAGGGCAACAAAGGCGTTCGTAGAGGCGTCTCCGCCCTGTTTTCCGCTCGTTCCGGTCGCAACCATTCCGGGTCCTCTTGGGGGCCTAAGCCAGCTGGGGAGCGGTGATCCGATTCCACCCCCGATTTCGATCGTCGAATCACCACATTCTACGGCGCGACTGGGAAACCGGCGCCAAACATGGCCGCGGGCGTCAAAGAACGCCGCTTTTCCATCATATCTTCTCCCGCCCGCTTTTGAATCAGGTTTTCCGGCATTTGCCGCGCGGTTGTGAGCTGAATCGAGGCAGCCCGGGACGGGGAGGAGCCGAGCCCGGAGTTGGCGCAAACACCGGTGGCGATCCGCGAAGGTCGGGCTGTAGCGGTTCTCGCGGCTGGTCTAATTCCCCCTCAGCCCGATTGTCCTGCAGCGGCTCTCTCGGTGGGAATGACCGGCAATCACCGGAGAGTTGGCTTGAGGGCCAGCCCCCCAGAGCGACACCAAGAAACACCGCCGCGCAAAGCCTGCGCGGTCAACGAACGGCCGCTCTCAGCTCTTGGGCATAACGGCGGAGGTTGTCGGCCTCGTCGTATCGCTTGAGCCCTTCGAGCTCTTCGGCCAACTGGTCGAGTTGTCGGGCAATTCGCCGAACTGTCGCTTGCTCCGTTTCGGCTGCCGGGGGAAAGCCCCAAGCGATGCTCGGACCGGACGGACCCGCAGGTCCGGATGGTCCCGGGGGGCCTGCAGGGCCGGAGTGGCCCGGCGGAAAAGAAGGTCCCGGCGGGAAAGAGTGGCCCGGCGGGAAAGAGTGGCCAGAAAAAGAGTGGCCAGGCGGATAGGCTGTCGGCAGAGGAACTTGCGGGGGGGAAGTCGGAATTGGCCCGTTTGGCCCGCCTCCGGGTCCGAACGGCACCGGACTGTGGGGTGCCCCCGTGGAAGCGTGCGGACCGGGCACTGCTTGAACGGGATAACTCGGACTGGACTGAGGCCCGGACGGGAACACAGACGATGGGAAATGGGCTGGACCCTGGGGGCCTTGCGCCTGGGGCGGGACCAACGGCGATCGAGAAACAGGCGGGGGAAAGTTGCCCGCCGCATTCAGTGCCTCGGGGCTCTGCCTGGTTTGCGGATGCGCGGCGTTTGGGCTGAACTGAGGAAGCATCTGCTGAATCAGCGGTTGCTGACCCGGCTGTTCCTGGCGAACCCGGTTCAATGCTTCGGAGAAAAGCCGTCGGGATTCTCCGGGCGAAAGCAGGTCGGAAAAGCTCTCGCCGACCCCGCCCACTCGTTGCCGAATGTCTTCAATTTCAGACTCCACCTCGTCTGGTTGGGGTTGTCCCGGAGCGGATTTTGGGGGCAGCTGCGGTTCCTGAGTCCAACGCGTTTCGGTCCGCTTGGAGCTCCAGCCATTCCAGAGTCGCGACCAGAGCGAGGCACCAGCCGAGGCGACCGGCGGAGCGTGCAAGCGGGGCGCATCGCCGAATTGCTCTCCGCGCAGAAGCTGCGGCGTCGGCGGCGGAGGAGCGGATGACTCTGGGCGTTGTGCTGTTGCCCCAGCTGGGCAGCTACACGACAGACCGACCAGAAGCGCAGCCCGGAGCCAGCTGGTTAAAGCGGCCGCGGTGCAGCTGAATCGCCCCTTCGCCACGGGCTGAGAGATCTCTGACTGGAACGTCACACTAACGGAAAGCGGAAACCATCGGCGCAAATTCATGTTTGACCTCTTCAGCAGGGGGTTCACCGGCAGTCGGGCGGAAAATCCGGGTTGGGCCGCAGTTCGAGCGTAGAAGCTGCTCGAAAGCGGACAGGCAACGCACGGCTGGCAATGCACGGTTGCAGGGGCAACGGTTGAATATATGCCGTCCGCAGCGAGATTCCCTAGGTCAATTCCGCGTCGCCGTGTCACCGCCCGCAAGGTTCAGCCGGTCTGTACCCGCCGAAGCGATAGGGTGATTGTCCCGATTAAGCCGATCGGCGCGGTTTCCCGGGATAAATTTTCGGCGGCTTCTGCGGAGACCTCGATTGCGACCTCTCTCGGGCCGGCAAAACGCCCAGATAATTTGAATTTTGAGGGTTTGGCTGGTATTCTTGGATCAGTCGCGACCGGAGCAGCTTCGTTCGCGCAGAAGTGCGTCACGTGCGGTTTCGACAGTCAGGCGAGAGGGCTTTTTTCGGGAGGCTCGCCGTCGATGCCTGGTGATGGCAAGTGGGGGGCGTTCGTCCGCAACCGATTCGGGGCAATCCAATCGGCTGCCGCGTGTGAATGCTCGGGGGAGCGGCTTGAAGCGACGTCGTTCCCGGCTAGGCATGAATCGTTCCCTGTTTGCAATGACGGCGGTCGCCTTCAACTCAGTCTTCAGTGGTACCTGACCGCGGCGAGTTGAGCGCCCGGGTCGAGCAAGCAGGTCGGGTAAGCAGATCGAGTAAGTCGAGCAGAGACTGTGCAGGACCAACACAGGTTCTCGCGCAACAAGCAAATCAAATAACGAACTGAGGGTGTGGGAATGGTACGAGCAGCAGGCTGGGGCCAAGTTGCGATTTGGGCTGGGTTGATCTGGGGTGCGATCGTCGGTGGAATGGCGAACCCCGTCAGCGTCCAAGCTCAGAACTACGAGACCTTGACCGTCTCGGAACGGTACCTCGTCCCGGTGTTGACGGGGCGCGAGACGGTTGCTGAGCGGTCTGCTCTGCAGCCCAAGGTGATCCAAGCCAAGCAGAATATCAGTGACGATGCCGGAGCAATTCAGGATTGCCTCAAGTCCAACTCGGCGCGACCGGATAACTTTGATCGCTTCTTTCAGGAGTATCTGTTTGCCGAGATGACTCAAACGAGTGATGCCAATCTCTCGAGCCTGGGAGCCAAGCGGGCCGATTTCCTGCGGCGTTACCTCTCGCCCGAGTCGAACGGCGCCAATCGCACTTATCTGATTGAAGAGCAGATGCTGCCGACGATGAAGCGAATTGCCGAGGGGAATTTCCACCCGGCTGTCCGCTTGAATGCCGTCTTGATGATCGGCATCGCCAACACCTCTGAAGGCAACAGTCTTGCCAACGAATCACCCGCGCCGAATCCGGCTTGTGTGAAGTATCTGATTGGAATGCTGAAGCAAGACCAATTGCCGCTTTATCTCCGCGTCGGAGTCTTCACCGGACTGCATCGCATTGCCCAGTTGGAAGGGGTTCGACCGCGGCTGGAGCAGGCGGACGTCAAGGAAATTTCGGACTCCGCCCTGGCGGTCGCCGAGAAGAAGTTCGCCGGGCAGGAAACCTGGGACCCGGACGCCAGTTATTGGCTGCGGCGACGGGCAGTTCAGATTCTTGGCTTCCTCCGCAATCCGGGTGAAAACGGGGTCGTGGTCAATTCGCTCTACACCGTGCTGAACGATGACAAAAATGAATTTCAGTTGCGGCTGGACGTGATTGATGCCCTCAGCCAATTGAACTACGAAAACGCCGGACTCGCTCGGGTCAAGGATGTCTCGGAGAGCGTCGCGACGTTTGCCTCCCAAGCCCTTTTGAATCAGGCAAACAAAATCCGCCAGGACGTCGAGGAATTCATTGCGATCAACTTGATGAGCGACGGAGCCTTTTTGCTTCGCGGCGGCGCCAAGCGGGATTCGTCCGGTGGCGGCGGAAAAGATGATGGCCGTCCCGGTGTCGGAGCCGGTGGTCTCGACGGTGGCGGCGAAGGAGACAGCGGCCAGCAGGACAAGGCCGATCCCAACGCGCCGGTTTTCGACATGCCGAATTACTACCTGAACGTCGAGCGTCGCGCCTGCAAGAATTACGTGTTCGTGTGCCAGAACCTGTTTTCTCGAACCGGTAAGTGGTACGCGCTGGCAACTGACGCCGAGCGAAGCTTTGTCGATAAAACCCGTGTGGTCCTCGACGAAGTCATGGAAAAGTCGGACTTGGGTCTGGTGGATGTAAACAAGGACGAAAACGAGAAGAAAGAGACGGACGCCCGGGAAAAAGTCGGCGTCGATAGCCAGCAAGGCCCGAGAAAGGGCGTCACTTTCGAAATGCTCAAGCTCTTCGAGACCGCCGGTAAAAAATTGAAAGACCTCGTTAACGCTCAGCAAAAGCCAGCTGCTGAAAATGCTCCTCCCGGTGCCGCCGGAACCTAGGCCCAGAAGTTTAATCCCGAAAGTCGAACCGAGCGCCGAGGCCAAAGGTTGGGGGCTATGTCTGGAGAAGACCGGGCATGGCCGAACAGCCTGTGAACCGGGCCCGTTTGGCCAATCGGGCGCGCCGGTCTTCTCACTCGCGTCGCGTCCGATTGCCGGACGACCGTCCCAACATCCGGCTGGCGTAGCGGAGTCCAAGCTGGATCGCGCCTGCGAGGATCAGGATTCCTCCGATGACCGGAACATAACGCGGACGAGCGGCGAGCAGGACCACCAAGCCAACGAGAATGGCGGCGACCAGCAGCGAGCCCTTCCACTCGCCCCGCATCAATTGAGGCCAGGCGAGCCAGATTGCCAGCAACCCAAAACCGACGCGGAGCATGATCGCAAACAGTGGTTGAGTCGATCCGCTCCATAGTGCCACAATCGAAATCGCCACCAGGCTGAAAGCGATCAGGCCGAGAAGATGTTGCTGGAGTTTGCCCATCGCCATTCCGTGGGGGAAAGTATCGCGCGGCGGCTCGGGGTCAGCCAAAGCGGCCGAAAAGCGACGGAATCTGGACGGAACTCACTCGGCACGAACCCCAGCGCAGACCCGGAGTGCTCGATAGCGTAACGCAGAGAGAGAGAGATTTCCACCGCGAGCCGAACTTCCTCCGTCCGCAGCCCGAGGTGCGGTGCCGAAGCAGACGGGCTCTGCTCAGGCAACTTTCCGCAGCGGTCGCACAGCATGCAGGACGTCGGCTAACGTGTCTACGACGGTTGCCTGCTCTTTTGCGGTCAGTCCCGGGAAAATCGGCAGGCTCAGCACTTCGGCGCAGGCCCGCTCTGTTTCCGGCAAACTGCCAGTCTGATAGCCAAGGTAGGCAAAGCAGACTTGCTGGTGCAGAGGAATCGGATAGTAGACCTCCGTGCCGATTTTGCGTTCGGCCAATTGCTGCCGCACAGCGTCTCGCGCTGCGCCTTGTATCCGCACCGTGAACTGGTTCCAGACGTGTTCACCGTCGACATTGACCTTGGGAACAGCGATCAAGTCAGTCATTCCCCGTTCGGCAAACATCTGTTGATATCGTCGAGCATTTTCCTGCCGAGCCCTGGTCCAGCGCGGCAGTTCGCGGAGCTTGATCGCCAGCAGTGCTGCTTGAAATGAATCGAGGCGACTGTTCAAGCCGATGGCCTGGTGATGATAGCGCGGTCGCATCCCATGGTTCGCCAGCAATCGGAGGCGGTCGGCAACTTCAGCGTCATTGGTAGTCATGATCCCGCCGTCGCCAAATCCACCCAGATTTTTGGTCGGATAAAAACTGAAGCAACCCACCCGACCGATTCCTCCACAAGCGACTCCGCCATAGCTGGCGCCGATGGATTGGGCACAGTCTTCAACAATCTGCAGTTGATGTTTCGCTGCTATTTCGAGCAGGCGGCCCATCTCGCAGCATTGTCCGAAGAGGTGAACCGGGATGATCGCTTTGGTTCGGGGAGTCACAAGCGCTTCGACCTGTTCGGGATCGAGATTGAACGACTCCCGATCGATATCGCAAAATACAGGGCGGGCACCGAGCCGGGCCACGGCGCTGGCTGTGGCAAAAAAGGTGAAGCTGGGGAGAATAACTTCGTCGCCGGCTTCAATCCCGACCGCCATCAGTGCCAGCAGCAAGGCATCGCTGCCCGAGGCGCAGCCCACGGCAAATTGAGTCTGGCAATAGCTGGCCAACTCCTGCTCGAGCAACTGGCAGTCGGGACCCCCGATAAACTGCCCAGAGTCGAGCACACGGGTCAATGCCGTAATGAATTCCTCGCGAAGCGGCTCATTGTCCCGCTTCACATCCAACAAGGGCACAGAACTGGGATGGGGGGATTGAGCCATGCGCCATTGCCTCCTTGCAATGGAAATTGTTCCGGGTCGTTCGAACCAACGGGCTGGAGCGTATCTGGCCTGCAAATTTGCGTCAAGATCGAGATTTTTGCCGAGCGCTATTCCGGCCTTCCGGGGGGCTGATGAAGTTTCCAGAAATGCTCGAGCAATGGCTCAGATTTTCTTGGGGATTTTGGGCGGACTCGCTAGAATTCGGCCACGATTCCGGTCAATTTGCTCCCCTCCGCAACGTCAATTCTCCGACTTCTGCGCCGCTGCTTCTTCTCAAACAGGATTGTTTCCATGAGTACTCGGCTTTCCAGTCTGCGATTCCGGCTTGCTCCCACTCGGTCAAACCAGGTTGTGGGGAACTCCTCTCGGTTAGAAGCGCGACGCAGGTCTGGCTCAACAGCATCTCGGCAGGAGCTGCTGGAGTACGCGCACCTCGAGGCCCGCCAAGTCATGGCTGCGGATGCTGTGGTCGAGTGGAACTCGGTACTCCTCGATGCCATTCGCACCGACAGAGCTGCTCCTCCCGTTGCGGCCAGAGCGATGGCCATCGTGCACACCGCCATTCACGATGCCGTCAATTCAATCGAACATTGCTACCAACTTTACGCGCAGAGCTTTGTCGCACATCCGCAAGCCTCAGTACCCGCGGCAGTTGCCGCCGCTGCCGAGCGAACGTTAACGGCGCTCTTCCCCGCTCAGCACGCCACCTTTGCGGCGCGGCTACAGTCCGCGTTGAGCACCATTCCCGATGGCATTCGTGAAAGTCAGGGCATCGCTGCAGGGCAAAATGCAGCCGATCAGATTTTGGCTCTTCGCGCTGGCGACGGGGCGTTCAACGTTGTTGACTATCAACCTCGGGTAGAGCCTGGTCGATGGCGCCCCACTCCCGCGAGCTTTCTTCCAAGTCTGCTGCCACAATGGCCCGAGGTCACGCCCTTCAGCCTGAATTCCGGAGATCAATTTCGCCCCGCCGCGCCTCCGGCGCTGAACTCGGCCGAGTATGCGGCGGCCGTCAATCAGGTGCAGCAATGGGGTGCGCAGCAGAGCTCGGTGAGAACATCGGAACAGGATGGTATCGCCCGCATCTGGATGGCTGGACCGGGAACTTCTACTCCGCCCGGTCAGTGGAACCTGATTGCGGGGGACATCGCCGCTGACCGAAAGCTCCCGTTGGTGGAGTCAGCCCGGCTGTTTGCCCTGCTCAATATCTCGCTGGCGGACGCTGGAATCGCCGCTTGGGACTGCAAGTACGCGTACGATGTGTGGCGCCCAATCACTGCCATTCGCGAAGCAGCCAGCGACGGGAATCCGGGAACCACTGCCGATGCCGGGTGGACTCCCTATCTTACGACGCCACCGTTTTCGGCCTACGTCTCCGGGCACAGCACCTTCAGCGCGGCCGCAGCCGGTTTACTGCAGCAGTTTCTCGGCACCGATCAACTCTCTTTCAAACTCCGCTCGGAATTCCCGGGTGTTCCCGACCGTTCATTCACCAGTTTGACCGCGGCGGCCAATGAGGCCGGGATGAGCCGGATCTACGGGGGAATTCATTTCCTCTTCGACCACACTGCCGGAGCTGCGACCGGACGGAAAGTGGCTGACTGGGTCTGGAATGACTCCCGGCTGAATCCCGAAACTTCAGTCACTGCGTACCAGGACGGCAGCAAGCTGATCGTCTGCGGCACGCTCGCCGACGATCAGATCGTGCTCAAAGCGATCGGTTCCAGTCTCGCCGTGTTTCAAAGCGGCCGCGAGATATCCCGCTTCGCCCGCGAAGGAATCGGACTGGTTGTGCTCAGTGGTTCGGAGGGAAATGATCGCCTCGAGGTTCGGCACTCTCTGGACGTCTCCGCCGAGATTTTTGGCGGAGCAGGTGACGATCGGATTTTTGGAGCGAAGCGCAGCAACTGGATTTACGGTCAAGCCGGGAATGATTTCCTCTGCGGTGGTGGAGCGGATGATCTGCTGCGTGGCGGTGCCGGGGACGACAGTCTGATGGGCCTTGCCGGACGGGACCAGCTTTTCGGCGATGCGGGCTGGGATACGCTTTGTGGCGGTCTGGGGGACGATGAACTCACTGCCAGTCGGACGGAAGATCGGCTGATAGGTAAAGCTGGCCGCGATCAGATTTTCTGGATCTGAGCGTCCGAGCGCGTGCCGGGGCGCGATAGTTCCCCTGCATCCAACAAACTCCAGCTCCCGTCAAACTCCGGCGACTTTCGCAGCGGAGCCAACTCCCCATTCTTTCGAAACAGTGAGAGCAAAACGCCAGCCAGGTTTTCCTGATAGGCCTCCCTTAAACCGAGATAGGAGCTGGTCAGTCGCGGATTGATTTCGATCAGCGTCGCCTTTCGGCTGGTACGGTCGACTATCAGGTCAAAGCCAAACATGCCGACCATGCCCGGCAACGCGGCCAGAATCCGGGCGCCGGCTTCACTCGCAATTGCTCCCAGAAGCGGGTCCGTGACCAGTTCTCCCCCGATGTACTCGCCGAGCCGCCCGGGAGCAAAGTGCTGGACGGTCGGATGCAGCAGCAAGCTTCCCCTCGGACCGGCCAAAGCCAGAATGCTGAGCGGGTCGCCTGGAATGAGCGGCTCCAATCGCCAAGCCCCGGAAGTTGGCTGCACTCCCCACTCCGCGTTCAGCTGGCGCAAGTTTTCCCCTCCGCAGCCATCGTTTGGTTTCAGGATTGCCGGCAGAGAACTGTTTGGTGGCCAGACATCGAGATCCGCCTGCCAAAGCACGCCTCTCGGAACGTCGATTCCGGCCCGCTCAAGAGCCTCCAGGCAACGGTGCTTGTCCGAGCAAAGCTCGACCCAAGTCCGCGAAGGAGAAAGGAGTTTGGCCGCGAAATCTTCGAGCCAGTCCAGCAATTGGGTCAGTCTTCCTGCCGACTCGGGCGCGATCAGGAAAAGCCGATCCGCCTCGACTGCCAGTTCCCGCAAGCGATTGGGCAAGTGATGACCCTGCTCAATCGGCACCTGTCGTCCCGGGAGCGAAATCCGGGGCAACCGCGCATCAACCGGCACGATGACTTCGCAGCCAGCCGCATGAAAGTCGGCCGCAACAGCAGCGGCCATCGCAATTCCCTGCCGCCATATCGAATCCGACAAATCGGGAACTTGACGGTCGAGCAGTCCGCCCCCTCCGAGCAGCCATTCAAAAAGGAGGATTTTCATGACTGAACCTTCGCTTTTCGTCCGCCAAGACGCTGCCCATCGGCGTGTTCCCGAACCATGCCGTGGCTTGGCAAGCGATCAATTCTCGGGCGGGATTCGGCTGCCGTGCGGGTCTCGCTCAGTGCCATCGGTTTGTTCCGCCAGCGCTTCGCGCATTCGAGCCGTGGTGACATGTTCAAACCTCTCTGCATGCTCGTGGATGCGGGAAAGCGGAACCTCAGCTTGCTCCACCAGGTACTGCTCCCAGAGGCGATGTGCCCTCACCACGCGCTGTCCCTCCTCGCGTCCTGCAGCAGTCAATTGATACCTGCCGGCCACGTTTTGCAATGTCCCACGACGCACCAGCCGCTTGAGGTTCCGCCGCAGAGGGCCGAGCGCGACGCCCAAACCGCTTGCCAGCTCCTCTGGGCCTGCACCAGCCTCTCGACTTGCCTTGTCTGCTGAAGCAAGTTTCTCCTCGCGCCGATAAAGCCAACCCACCACATCTTCAGCGAGCATCTCCGCCGCTGCCGCACGCCGCTGCCACCAGCGGCTAAGCACCCCTTGGCGCGGGCCGACCAAAAAACAGACGCAAAACAGCAAGCCGGCGGCGACTGCGATCATTGCTGACGTTGAGACGGCCCGATATCCCATGGCTCGCGGCACGACGGTTGCCAGCCAATGCCCGAGGACAGCTGAGAATGCAGCCAGAATCAGGCTCCATGCGATCACCCGACCGAGGCGATCGCTGATCAGCTGCGCTGCGGCTGGGGGAACGACCAGCATGGCGACGACCAGAATATTGCCCACGCTTTCGAAACTCGCTACGGCCGTGACCGCTACCAACACCATCAGCAAGGAGTGCATCCCGTGAGCGGAAATCCCGAGCGCGGTCGACATGGAGGGATCAAAGGAGCTGAGCTGAAACTCTTTATACAAGACTCCGAGAACGAGGACGTTGACCAGGAGTACTGTTCCCAATACCCAGACGACGCGCGGCATTCTCCAGCCGAGCCAGCTGACCTGGTCGAGTGGCGTTGTCTCGATCGCACCGTACAGCACGCAACCGGGGTCAAGATCGACGCGGTCGGCGGCCTGGACGATTAACACGAGGCCCAAGGCAAAGAGGCAGGTGAAGACGACACCCAGTGAAGCGCCTTCATCAACCTTGCCGGCGCTGCGAATCCATTGAGTCGCACCCGCAGTCACCAACCCCGCAATCACGGCCCCCAAAAACATCGGCCAGCTGCTCCGCGAGGCCGTCACCAGAAAGGCAATCGCCAATCCCGGCAAGACAGCGTGACTGATCGCATCCCCCAGCAAGCTCAATTTTCGCAACACCAGGAAATTGCCGACCAGCGCCGAGCTCAATGCGCACAATACTCCGGCCAGAATAATCCAGCCGTCCAGTTGCCAACTCCAGTCATCAGGCCAGAGCCCATTCATGCTTGCTCTCCCCCGATTCGTTCGGTTTCCGGCGGCGGCAGAATGGGATGTGGGCTGCTCGGTACCGAGCCACCTTGCTGGGAGGCATTCAAGAGCCGCTCCAGTCGGGCGATCATTTCGGGTGTCAGTACATGCTCCATCTGGTCGGCATCGCGATCGACTTTGCTCGGCGCCTGCTCGGCATGCGTGATCAAGTACAACTCCCAGAGCCGGTGTTGATGCACCAGCTTTGAGGCCATCTGCTGCCCTGCCGCGGTCAGCCGCAATTGGTCGGAGGAAAGCGGGATGACCAAACCCGCCGTCACGGCCCTGTTGATCTCGGTCGCAAGTTGCCGCTTGCTCCAGCTCCGCATCCCCTGCAACCGCTCGCGGCTGACCGGCGCCGGTTGGCCGACTGAGGACGCCGCTCCCGCCGCCTGCAGTTCGCTGAGCTCAAACATCGCGCGGAGAAGATGCTGCCTTTGCACGCGCTGCTGCAGTCTCCAGCTTTGCCAAGCCTGAAAAAGGATTCCCCGGCGGGTCCCCAGAAGAAAGCTCAACAGGAACATCGCTCCCGCAAAGAGCACGATCATCGCTCCCGAGGGGAGGCGGGGGAGCAGGGCACTGACGATCGCTCCCCCGAAACTGCTCACGCACCCCAAGGCACCCGCCAGCCAGACCATAGTTCGCAATTGATCAGTCCAAAAACGGGCCGCGGCCGGCGGGATGACCAGCAGGGCTATCATCAGGACCAGACCAACCGCCTGCAGACCAATCACCGAGATCAGGACGATCAACAGCATCATCAGCCAGTCGAGTCCGAGCACCGGCCAGCCACTGGAGGCGGCAAATGTTTCGTCAAAACAAAGCAATTTCCATTCTTTGAAAAACAAGATGACCAGCAGTACGCAGCAGAGCCCGCCTCCGAAAATGACCCACGCATCTTCCACTGCAAGCGCTGAGGCTTTGCCAAAGATAAAGGATTCGAGCCCGGCAGCATGCCCGCGAGTGGTTTGCTGGACAATCCCCAGTAGGGCCACTCCAGCCCCGAAGAAGACCGAGAGCACAATACTCAATGCTGCGTCTTCTTTCAGCTTCGTCCACTGTCGAATTCCGAGCACACAGCAAGTGCCGAGCAGACCACTGAGCGTCGCTCCCAGCAGCAGAAGGGGCAGTGACTTCCCCTCCTGACCGAGCAGAACGGAAATCAGGTAAGCCACGGCGATCCCCGGGAGCATCGCGTGACTGAGAGCGTCCCCCAGCAGAGCCCGCTTGCGCAACAGGGCAAAACTGCCGATCACACCCGCGGCTGCTCCCAGCAGCGCCGTCCCGAAGACGACAACCCGGGTGTTGTAGTCGCGCAGCGAGAGTACGCGCCAGAGTTCGTCAGGCAGGCCGAGCCAGCTGCAGAACCACTCGGGACTCCAGCCCTGTTTGAACAGCGAGGCCGCCTCGAGCAACGGGCAGGCGTTAAAAGTCATCGCTGCCGCCCCCGCTCGCGCATCGCATGCGTGGCTTCTTCGAGCAGCGTCAGTCGCCCGCCGTAGGTTTTTTGCAGATTTTCGGTCGTGAAAACTTCGCTCGTCGGACCAAAGGCGACCACCCGCATGTTGAGGAGCAGAACATAGTCAAAGTAATGCGGGACTGTCTGCAAGTCGTGATGGATCACCATCGCGGTTTTACCCGCCGCCTTCATTTCGCGAAGCACGGCCAGCACCGCCAGCTCGGTCGCCGCATCGACTGCCGCGAAAGGCTCGTCCATCAAATACAGGTCAGCCCCCTGCACGAGCGCCCGCGCGAGAAACGTCCGCTGTTGTTGACCGCCGGACAATTGGCTGATCTGTCGATGCGCCAGATCGGCGATTCCAACCTGCTCCAAGGCTGCCATCGCCCGATCCCGGTGGGCGCGATTGACCCGGCGAAACCAGCCTATCTGCCGGTACAAGCCCATGGTGACCACGTCGAGGGCGTCTATCGGGAAATCCCAGTCGACGCTTTCGCGCTGAGGAACATAGCCAACACGGTGCCGATTCTCTGCGTAACTGCCGCCGAAAAAGCGAATCTGCCCGCTCACTTTGGGCAATAACTCCAGCACCGCCTTCAAGAGGGTACTTTTTCCCGCGCCGTTCGGGCCGACAACTCCCACCAGACTCCCCGGCGGTACCTCGAAGCCAACATCCCATAAGACTGGCTTCCGCTGGTAGGCGACCGTCAAGTCGTAAACCGAAAGTGGCAACTCGTTCTGGGAACGGCTTGAGGTCACCAAAGCACCTCAGAGAGAGCAGACGCGAGCTGAATTCGTTTGCCGACTTTCGGAGTCATTGGCCGCGCTCCCGCAGTGCTTCCGCAATTACCCGGAAATTGTGTTGCATCATGCCCTCGTAAGTCCCGGCCTCAGTTCCAGGTTCCCCCATCGCATCCGCATACAGCGGCCCGCTAATCTCTACTCTTTGTCCCCGGGCAGCCGCGCCAGCGACAATCGCTTCAATGCTCTTTCGCGGGACACTGCTCTCAACAAACACCGCCCGCAATCGGCGCTGCACCAAGAGGTCCACCAGTTGATTGACCTGCTGCAGGCCGGCTTCCGATTCCGTTGAAATTCCTTGTACGCCGCGGACCTCGATTCCATATGCCCGGCCGAAGTAGCCAAAAGCGTCATGGGAAGTGACCAACACCCGGTTCTCTTGTGCAATCGAGGCGATCTCCTCGGTTCCTGCGACGTGCAGACGCTGCCACCGCCGCCCGGCTTCAGTGGCATTCGCCAGGTACTCCGTCCGATGAGCGGGGTCGAAGGTCCCCAGTCGCTCGGCAAACTTCTCCAGACACCGCGACCAAAGGCTCAAATCCATCCAGACATGAGGATCGACCGCATCGGCAGCCGGATGTTCACCATCCCGTGTTTCAACTCCCCCTGCTGGCTGCAGTAATTCACTCGCCGCCAAGGCGTCGGCAACGGCCCAAACTGGCTGGCTCGCCGACAATTTCCGAAACGTGTCGTCCATCTTTCCCTCGAGCAGCAACCCCGAGTAGACCACCAGGTCGGCTTTAGAAATGGCGCTCACATCGTCGCGCGAGATCTTGTAAAGGTGGGGGTCCACTCCGGCCCCCAGCAACTGCTGAACGAGGACCCGCTCTCCGCCGACCAGGCGAACCAGATCGCCAACCATCCCGGTCGTGACCACAACCCGAATCGGCCCGGTCCCCTTGTAGACCATTGCCCCGGCACCCGCGTTCGCGCTTGAGTTCGCGCTTGAGTTCGCACTTGAGTTCGCACTTGAGTTCGCACTTGAGTTCGCACTTGAGTTCGCACCAGCTGAGGAACCAGTCAAGGCCGATGGCGCGTCCCCGCCGCCGCAACCGCCCGCGGATACTCCGAGCAGACTGAGCATCAACAGCCATCCGCACCAGCCCCACGGCCGCCCGTCACCAAAACGTCTGACCCCTTTCGTTCGGCAGCTACCGGATTTTCGTCCCGATGCGAACATCACTCCCCTGCTTTCCGTTCTCTCACCGAACCGGTCGCTGCCCAGCCTCGGAATCGGGGCCGGGCCCGCTTCGCGAAACACCCTCTTCTCGACAGGCCCGCTGGCCCCGCTGCTGCCCGCTCAGTCCGCCGAGCTCATAGCCCGCCGAGCTCATAGCCCGCCGAGCTCATAGCCCGCTGTGCTCATAGCCCGCCGTGCTCATAGCCCGCACCCCGGTGTTCGCGTTTCCATGCACGGCGTTTTCCGAGCCAGCATTGCTTTCCGAGCCAGCATTGCTTTCCGAGCCAGCGGTAACGCGAACGGCAGCTTCCGCCACCGCAGTTGATTGCCAATGGCCACTTGCTTTCGCTCTGCAATGTAGCCTATGCTACACTTTGAGATTGTAGCAACGGCGAGCGGCTCGTCAATCACCCGGCCCATGCGCCCGGGGAGCGTCCAAACTCAACTCGCCCCGCGGGAGAATGTGTCAGGTTCACAGTCCCCGGGCACGGGCCCTCAGCCGTTTTCTGGCAGGCAATGCTTGGAGCGTTTGCGGGCGGCTGTTTGAGCGGAGTGGTTGGGGACAGCTATCCCGATGCAGGAGTTTTCCTTTGTCCCGCAAGCAAACCGCTGGAAATAAAACAGCCACCCCAAACCGGAAATTGCCGGCCCCCGCAGCCGCGCATCGCCGTGTTCGCCGCGACCATGCCAGCGAAAAGG
>Ga0315905_10001474_pt1 | contig 25299 bp, 7 predicted proteins | sample LakEriMetagenome_5_FD_203522 | JGI IMG/M metagenome (GOLD analysis project Ga0315905, IMG submission 203522) | Freshwater fungal communities from buoy surface, Lake Erie, Ohio, United States - Buoy 4 MA121 | ecosystem: Environmental > Aquatic > Freshwater > Lake | place: USA: Lake Erie, Ohio...
TACGCTAATCTTTATACCAGGAGCTAAAGTAATCCCAGACAAACCTAGTGAAGTCATAAGACTATTACCACTTTGATCTAAGATTGCTGTAACTACAGCAGATGCGTTTACTACAAAGTACTGAAAGGTTCCTGTAACAGGAGAAGTACCTGAGATAACCTTGCTACCGTTCATACCTGCTTCCGCAGTTACGCTAGCGTTGATGCAACAAAGTTGACCTTCGATGTGGCGAAGTTTCTTTGATTGCTCTCTGAGAATGTCATGTGTTTCCATAAATATTTATCTTTACGACTGTTAAGTCCGACCTTAGTCCGTATAACAAAAATACTTTAATTAAAAATAAAGTCAAGAGATTAACGTCTACCTACTTCCTGAGAGAAATCAGAGAGTTCAGATTGTTTTTCCCTAATCTTAACCTTATCTCCTTCTAGACTTTCTATCTGAGACATCAAAGAAGCTTTAGTATCAGAATCTTCTATGTAATCAAGTTGACGCTGCATAGATTTAATTTGCTTATCAATTGAACTAATATCACTCTTTGATCCTTTTATCTCTGAATCAAGAGTTTCAATAAACCAACGAGGGTTCTTGCTTTCGTATTTACGATAAAGATACTCAGGGTTAGTAAAGAAGTTAGCACTCACACTTAAACCAAACATCTTTTCAATTCTAGCAAAGAACTCGTATTGACCTTTCAAAGTTGGATCTGGCTTATAACGTTTAGGATTAAGGATCTTACCTGTTCTACTTCTTTCAATGTATTCATCGAACATGTTTACATCATCCATAGGATTAATGAAGTCAGCAGTAAGTTTAGTAGCTTCCCAAATTCCTTGGAAAGGTAAGATTAAGTTTTTGTCCAAGTAGTACTGTCCTATACTCTTTCCGTCTACGTTGTTCATAACCCTAGAGTGTACAATAGAAGCAGCACCATATACAGGGTTAAGCGTACTTAACTCGTCCTCAATTAAAAGAAGATTATAAAGCAAGAAGTATGCTCCAAAAAGGTTATCCTCGTCATCATCATCTGAGTATACCAAAGCATTCAGAGCCATCATAATACCAGTACTGATTGTCAATACAAGCATATCATAAACTGCAGCCATTGCCTCAGACTTTTCTTGAGGAGTCATTAAACTATTTACAGCAGCAAAGGAGAATCTATTCTGCATTAAATGTTTAATAGCTTGTACAAATGTTCTAAAGTAACCTTGGTGTTCCATACCTGCACCATACATCATACGCTTAGAACCAAATCTCCTAATAAACTGATAGGTAAACCATCCTTTCATATATCCAATCCATCTACCTAAAGTATATCTAGAGTACTCTCCTTTATCCATAGCACTATAAGCACCATGAATTAAAGAGTTAACTGCGTTAACTTTCTGTCTAAATGCATTCTCTACTCCAGCAAAAGACTCTAAGTCTTTAATGTTGGGGTCAGGTTTCATTACCCCATCCTCAACAACGTAAGCATCCATAATAGATTTGAATGTACCATCATTCATCTCGATAGAGAATTGCTTAGACATAGCTTCTGCTACACCACTACGCATTTCAAATTCACCAAAAGTACGTACAAAAGAAAGCATGTAAAGAGGATTGTATCTTCTGCTAGCCTTTTCTAAAGCTGTTGCATATACTCTTTTACCAGACTCAGATAAATGATCTTCGACCATGATATTAAAGTAACGCATCTTTTGAATGTACGGTGAGTCTACGCCATCCTCTACATAAGATCTAAATAAATCCTGTAGGTATTTAGCGTTCTTAGCCATTGCAACAGTTACATCCTTACGGCTAATGTCATAGGTTTTCAACTGTTCAAAGATGTTTATAGTACCTGCTCCAAAGTTCTTTAAACTTGAAGGGAGACGAAGACTAAGAGCTAACTCTGCTCCAATACCTAAAGACTTATCTGCTGCCCACTCTACTGCATTTCCAATCTTACTATTTGTAAAGGTCTTTCTACTTTGTCCTTGTAGTTTTCTCTCAAACAAATTAGTAATCATCTTTTGTATCTTACTGCCAGGAATCTTTTCGTTTAATACATCTTGAATACCATACAAGTAAGGAGCATTAGCGTAAGCTTTCTTAAATCTGATTAAGTCTGTTCCATACATAGTCAAGCTGTTGATGAAGTTTACACTCATCTTATCTGCAGCCATTGGACTATTATACCTTAAGAATAGTCTACGATTCACTTTACTAATCATAGAACCTTGAGTATCAGCAACCAATTCATCATCAGTCTTAAAGGTAACCGTATCCATTATGTTAGAATACACACCTTTTATTTGTGATCCAATAGTACCGAATTTTTTATTACCTAAAGATTCAAAACCCTCTTTCATAACAGAAGGTAACTCAAGTCCTTTTTTAAGGTTTCTTGGTACACCTTTCTGCATCTGACCGTAAGTGTCTATAATTTCAGACAGAAGTTGTTTCTGTTCTGTTGACAAATTGTTGTATTCAGAATTCTGATACTTGGTCTTACTATTAATTAGAGGTATACGCTTAGAGTTTTTACTTTTACCTACCGATTCTTTTCTATAAGCAGGATTGATTGTAATAGTCTTCCAACGGAATGATGGCTCATTATAACTAATGTAGTCTTTGTTAGTAGGCTCTGTAGTCATCCAGTAAAATAAAGGTTCATCTTGTGCTACGTAGGTCTGAGCAGACTGATTGTATTTAAAGACTGTCTTGTGATTCATCTTATACCAAGTACTTTCAACTAATGCAGTTTTAGCATCAGCAGTTAACATAGTACCCTTAGTATCTTGTGCATACTTAGAAGGATTAGCAGCAGCTAACTTTGCACGTTGTTCAGCCAACTTAGCACTGTACACTTCTACATAAGCAGGAGTATAAACCTTTTCTTGAATTTCAGCTAACTCAGAGAACAAGTTCCTAAGTGTTGTTCTGTCTGCTCTAGACAAAGTATCACTAATTTCTTCTTGAATATATTCTTTAGCTTCTTCTAATTCTTTTTCTAACTCAGCAATACGGATAGGAATGTTTACTTCTCTAACAACACCGTTTTCTTCTACGGTAACAGTCTCAGTAGGAATCTTAGATCCATCATAAATGTTATCGTTATTCTTGAATCCTTTAAGTAAGCCAAACATCTCATCCCATATCTCTGTAACAGGACGTACCATCATAGTATCTATCTTAGACTGAATAGCTGAAATAGATTCTAAGATAAGTCTTCTTTCTTTGTAGAACTCAGGACTAATCTTTCTTACTGCATTATTAGATCTCCACAAATCGTAGTTCTTCTGAATAATGTTTAATGTATTCTTTTTACTTTCTATTACTTCCTCAGGTTGATTAGTAGCTATAGCATCCTCCAATTCTAATTTAACTTTATCAACCATACCCTTCTTACGTTGAAGCTGGACGTTGAATAAGTTTTTGTTAGTCTCAGTTAACTCATAGTTGTAAAGTTCAGCAGCAGTCTTTTCCTTCTTCCACTCACGGATACTTACTGCAATACGTAAACCCTTTTCATCTTTAAGAACACCGTTAATGTCTGTATCAGACTCTAGTCTATCTAGTTGTAGTTTTAAGTCTTCTAACTTATCTAATTCTTCTTCGTTATTCTCCTCGTCTAAAGAAGATGCTTGGATCTTACGCATCTCTTCAATGATCTCTTCTCTTGCATTTCTAGCTTCCTCAGATAATAGGTCTTGTATACGATAGTATTCATCAGTGAAAGGACGCTCTTCAAACTCATTCTGAAGGTTTACTAGTTCATCTTCTTTCTTCTTAATCTCAGCCTTAACTTGATCTGTCTGATTCTTTTCGTTCTTTAACTGTTGGATAGCATGGATTAAAGTTGTTCTATCATTCTGATAAGCAATCTCGTCCATCTCAGTATTAAAGACTAGTGTCTCACGTTCAGCTAACTCTCCCTTTTTAATCTCTAAGACTTTTACCTTACGGATATAAGGACCAAAAGTATTTTGGAAATCTAAACCTGTTAAGTTTCTTCCTCCTTGTGACTTTGTAATCTTCTCAAGTCTATCACCTAATTGTCGCATCTTCCTCTCTAAAGCAATAGACTCCGCATTAGCTTCGTCAAACATCTTAGTTAAGAAAGATCCTACTGATCCAGTAATAACATTACCACTTAAAGCAGCAGACTCTGTATATAAACTAAAGAGATTAATATCTTTTAACTTACCACTAAAGGCATCAATTAAGTTTTTCTCAGTAGCAAGTTCGTTAAGTTTTTTCTTCTCTCCAGCAATCTTATTTTTTAAGTTCTGAGCAAGAGTATTGTTGCCTGCAGCTAAAGCATTTTCGTAATTCTTTTCAAACTGTTCTACGTTTTTCTCTATAGTTGCTCTTAAAGCACCTGTCTGTGGAGCAACCTCTCTAGCTAATTTTTCTGCAACAGCCTTAGTAGCTTTGTCAATATAATTCTGAGTAAGAGCATTAGCCAATTGGTCAACGTTTTTTATTTGAGCATTCAACACTGTACCTACTGCTAAACCTGCTTCTCCCATAATACCCTTATACTCTTCCATTACCTGCTTAAAGTGTTCTCCTAACTCTCTAGCATGGTAAGATTGTCTAAACAACTGTTCTTGAGTATATACTCCACTTGTATACATAGAGTCCATAGAAAGCTGTAAGGATCTAAGATACTTAGCTGTATCATGGAAGTAAGTAACTAAAGATTTAAATGCTTCTTTAGCGTCTCCTACAGAGATATTCTGCATAGACTCTTCAGACTTATAAAGAAGAGGCAAGTTAATCTTTACGTTGTTAGCCTCCATAAAGATTTTACGCCAGTCAATAGCATCTGACTCTAAGAACCTAGCTAAGTCTTGTTGAAAGTCTCCGTTTGATTTTAAGTAAGCTTCAGCTTCTTCAATCTGAGTAACACTCATTTGATAGTTAGCACCGTCTTCTTCTTGATTAGGTCTAGTTAAGTTCAAAGAGTTATTAAACACTACCTCGTTAAAGTAGTTATCAAGTAACTCGTCTAAGTCTTCCTGAGTAGGAACATCCTTCTTGTTAACTTTATTTAAACCTAACTTGTTTAAGATAAACTCCCAGATTCTTTCAAAGATATTCTGAGCATACTCAGGTTCTTGTTTCTCTATAAGATTTCTGAACTCAGGGTTGCTTAAGAACTCACTTACGAACTCTGCTTCATCTAATAAACCATAATATAAATCACTAGGATGTTGAGCTGCATACTTAGTCTTATAGTACATGTAAGCCTCTCTAATACCTTGTTGAAGTTTCTTATCTGTTTCTGTAATAGGAACTGCTAAAGCAGACAATGTAGCAGCATGCACTAACTCGTGAATGAAAAGCTTTCTAAAGAAATCTAAATCTAAGGAAGTAAGTGCTAGAGGATTCAAAAGAATCTTCTGCTGATACGCAGAGTAACGAGCAATACCTATACTGTCTTTGTTTTTATCAAACTTATCTGTATAGGTTGCACCTTTAAAGAAACTAAGTCCTAAGTCAGGATTAAGTTTAACTACGCCTGCAAGTTTCCTAAGCAACTCCTTCTGATAGAACGGAGTATTAGGATCATTTACAATCTTAGTAATGGTATCAAATACATCAGGCTCTACAAAGTCAATATACTTTCTAAGGTACTCAATGTTAGTACCAGTAGTCTCAGCACCTAGGTCAAAGATCTCTTTCTCTAAAGTCTGAGCCATATTGATCTTATAGCCATCTAATCCTGCAATAGGATCTAGTCTATAAGTTCTTTCTCCAGGAGACAAAGAAGGATCTACAACTTCTATCTCAAAAGCAAAAGTACTATATGGTTTATTATCTAAGATAATTTGACGAAGCTGATCTATGTTATACTCTTCATCAGGAGTCATTCCATGCTCATCATAGAACCTTTGTACAGCAGTAGCATACCTTAAACCTTTAGGACCTAATTGAATACCTGCTAACTGAATAAACTGTTCAATGTCTGGCTCAGGATTAGGACTAAGACTTGTGTTACGCTTAAGTGGTCCCCAAGACCTAGTACTATTTTGATTATCATAGACAGCATCTAAAGTAGATTCAATATACTCAGAATCTAAATTAAGCTGAGTTAAAAGGTATCCGACTAAAGAAGTATGTCTATCTCCTGATACAGGATTGTTTACGTGTATAATACAAGCTTTGCTCATCTTAGTTTATTATTCAAATATAGTTTAATTATTAGTTTTGCACTTAACAGTTTCAGAGTCTGTTTTGCTAGTAGACTTTCTTGCAATAGTCAACTGAGTAGATTCTGGAACATCCTCAAATCCTCTTAAGCTATCGCTATTGTAAAATCCATCATCAGAGAACCCAGGATCATCATAAGTATCTTGTTCATCTCCAGGTACAACATCATTTGTATTCTGATCCTCTTGTGCTTCTACTACTTTAGCTTTAGTGTAACGAGGGAAAAACTTATCTAGTTCTTTCTTACCTCTTTTGTTTTCCAAAATAACTACGTCCTTGATGTGATCTTTTAAAAGCTCTGCTATTTCAGAATCAAGACTACCTCCATTCTCTAAGTAGGATTTCTTCATATCTTTTAGAGTATCAGATAAACCTGCAGCTACATCAATGTAAGACTGAATAGGAAGATAAGGCTGAATGCTTCTATAACGAATATTAAATCCTTGACTTACAATAGTTGCATTAGCTACATCACTGAAGAACTGAGATACTTTAGGATCAGGATGATTCAATCCATCCATGTAAGCTTTTTGAACAGCATCTACTGTGTCAGGATCTTTCTCGTTAGTCTTCATTGTAATGTAGAACATGTTAGTGTTCTTTACATCAGTAGTAGTAAAGTTTCTTAAGAATAAGTTTTGACGAGAGAAGTCTCTTAACTCAATGTTCTTATTATCTCTAAACAACTTAATGAACTGTGCCTTTAGGTTATTCTCTTTTCCTTTTTCTAATAGACCTGATGTTCTTCCATACTGATTGTACAAAGAGTTTGATCTATCTGTACCATACTTTTGTATCAAAAGATGCATGAATCCATTAAATATAGTGTTGATTCCTTTTAACTTAGCTTCTGTACCAAAGTATTTTCCGTTGATAGAGTTTAACAAAGTTTGTTGAACCACTGGTAAAGTGATAACATCAAACAATTGGTTAGAGATAGTCTGTGATTCTTCTATAATGTTGTAAGGAGATACTACACTATTGTTAAGAATCTTATCAACTGACTCTTCATTAAAGGACTGTCTAGCCTCATTGATAGTATATGAGGTACTAAAGAAATCAGTAATACTCCTATAGTTATTAGTGTTAAAGTCAATATTAGAAGTCAAACTTAATAACTTGTCATTCTGTTCCTTTGCTATCATAAACTGACTTAAGAAAGCAATTTGTGCAGCTAAGGCTGTCTCTGCACCTTCTTTGTTATCTTTAGCATCCTTAGCATTTTCCAAGATAGTATTGTATGCTCTTCTATCGTTCTCAATATATGGAGGATAGTTTTCTTCTGTAAAGTTCTTTAAGTGTTTATTAAAATAATCTCTACTGAGAACGTCTGTAATAGTTGCATCCATATCTACCATAGACTTGCCATTAACTTCCTTCATTATAAAAGGAATCTTAAGTACTTTTAATCCTTCTAGGATATAAGCATTAGCCTTTCTACCCTTAACTCCTAAGGTTGTTCCTATATCTCCTACATTAGAAGTACGTAAGTAGTGTTGAATGATAGGTTGGTTAACAAGTAAGATAGCATCTTCAATAGGAGTACCATTAAGAACCATCTGAAGGATGATAGGCGTTCTTACCTTATCTGAGTTAAAGTAGTTGATCCAGTCTTCTTTCTCGATATCTACGTGACCATTAATGAACTCGTTAATAATGTCAGAAATCAAGTGCTGTTGGTCTGCATCTCTAAGTCCACCTAAGATAATAGAACCGTTTTTATCTTTGTTAGACTTTAATATATAGTTTCTAGTTAAGTAGTTTTCAGTAAGTTTTAATCCAGTCTGTTGGAAGAGTTTATGCAAAGCGTTTACCTTAGCATCTACACCAAGAGACTTCTTACCAATAGTGTTTTCTTTAAAGATAGCCACAGAAGTCATCGGAGAGAATACTGAACTAGCACTAATAGTTCCACCCTTACCTCTTAAAGTTAAATATCTTTCTGCAATAGCTTTAACAATACTATTAGCGTTAGGCTTAGTAAAGCGAGAATACAAAGCAGGCTCGGATAAAACATCAGAGATAACTTTAATCATCCTATTAGAAGAAATGTTCTTAATGTTCTGAGGAGTATATGCCTGTAAAGAATTTAAGTCTTCGTTGATTGTCTTTAGATTAGCTAGAGTAGAAACCAAAGTAGGGTTCTGCTCCTTTAATTGCTCTATACGTGCAATCAACATCTTAATACGTAAGTGTGCACCTTCTACCAATGGGTCATCGTAAGATGCTTTCCTAGTAGACAAGTCATACAATACTCCTTTTAAGTTCTTGATGTCTTTCTCATACAATCCTTTTACAATGTAAGCACCTGTATTATTTAAGAGTTCTTTAATCTCTTTCTTACTTTGTAAATTGATAACTCTCTCTCTTATGTTGTTAAGCATGTCCTTCGTAAAGTCTGCAGAGTCTACAATAGAATCATCTATTACATTACCTTCAGAGTCTAGCTTAGGCTCATACATAAACAACTTATCTATATCAAAGTCAGATCCAGACTTAGTGACAATAGAAGGAGGAACAATGATTACAGGACCTGCAGAAGTAGGTAAGAGCTGTCTTACTCTAAAGTATTCCATAGAGTTAAATCCTTGTACAGGAATACGTACTCCTACAATAGTAATCTTATCAGAGTTTTGTGCTACCCAAGCATCGTCTTCTAGTGCTTTATTTAATACATCTAAAGTTCCAATACGTTCTCCGTTCCAGGTAAGATTAAGTAAAGGCTGATGTTTCTTTGGGTTAAAAGCAACCTTGATATCTGCAGGTTGAGTTTTACCATTCTCTACACGATACTCTCTTAAACCTGATGTACCAAACTTAACAACTTGCTCTGCTGTAGGTTTTGCAAAACGAGTTCCTAATTTATTAAATCCTGAAGAAGCTAACTGAATATAAGCCTCTCCAAACATCTTAGGACGTAATACACGCTTAGACAAAGAAGAAGTGATTACACTCTCTACTAAGTTACGTTGAGCTGAACCATCTAAAGAACGAGCAAAAGAACTTTCATCTAGACTATCTATGTAGATGTACACAGAGTTAGGAATGTCTTTCTTATCGAACTCTTTAAACAACCATTTTTTGAATGCTGGTACAGAGAAAGAAACTAGCTTTCCTTCGCTATCTACTTCTGCCTCAATCTGAGTATAGATCTTTGCTTTCTCTGCATTAACTACGTTTTGAGTTAAAGTAATAAAAGACTCTTGTAAGGCATTCATCTTACCTTGTATACCTGAAAACTCAGGATTGATGTCTCCGTTTACATAGAAGTCTCCAAACAATAACTTGACTAACTGTGTAGAAAGAGTTGCTTCATTTTTAAACTTAGGAGCAATGTACTGCTGTCTACGTAACCCAACCATAGGAAAGGTTAAAATGTTTTGACTAGGGATCTTATTAACACTTAGTGTAGTTCCCTCTTTATAGAAAGGAACAGACTCTACAGGTATAGACATTTTGTTTCCAGAATCAAAGGTTGCAAAGTCTACTCCCTTCTCAAACATATCTAACATAAACCCTTCTAAGTCTGTATCAAACGCAACAGAAGGAAGCAAGTTAAACACAGAGTACTTACCCATAGTAACGTGCTTAGCACTCTCTAAAGGAGAACCGTAGTAACCTAACTTCAAAGAAGTCAAGATACCTTTGTTAGACATGTTAATTAAATTCAGTACTTCTTGTTTAGTACCTTGATTGTTTCTGTAAGCCTTAATAGCTTCCAATACTTTAACTTCATGCTCGTAAGCCTCTTCCAATTCAGGAAGCCACTCTCCAACAGAATTAAGATAGAAGCGAATAAAGTCTAAGTTTGCATATGCTTGGGCATCAGACTCTTTTTGTTGTGCAAACATATCATCTAGGTTTCCTTTGATCTCTTCTTTTGCAGCTAAAATAACTTCTGCTTTCTTTGCCTTAGAAGCATTTTTAGGTAACAAACTCAACTTCCACTCTACAAAGCCGTCTTCAATTTGTTTCCTTAAAACTTCTTCTTGGCTTGTGTTGAATGAAGGAATATCTTTAAACTGTAAGTACTTAAAGTTTTCATCATAATCCCTAGAGTTTCCGTTAATTGTTTTCTCTAGTCGTCTAGCAAGTTTAAGATCTGTATTCCAACTAAGTAGTGTTTGATCATCTATAATAGGTTGCTTACCTGGAGAAATAGAACCTCCTAAACGTTTAAACAATTCTCTCCAGTTATCGTCTTTAATATTAAAGTTAGAAGGATCTCCTACGATAGTATGAATGTATTCTATCTGATGAGTATTGTAGTTAGTTAAGTAGAACAAGATAATAGCATCAATTTGATCTGCAGTATAAGCTCCTCCCTTTTTACTTTGATACAGTTTATTAAAATCCTTAACAAAATCCGAATCCTTACCTTGAGATATTGTCTCTACCAACCCAAGTTTAAAAGATCTCAGTTGGTTTTGATAGTGGGTATCTACAGATTGTTTAAATACTCCATACTTAGTATCCCTACCTACAGCAAATAAGTCTCCTACTGCATCAAGTAAAGACTCTTTGGAATCTGCAATCTCTATTAAGTTTTTAACTTCTGCCTGTAAGTCTTCTGGCAAAATATCTTTTAAGATAATAAAATCAGAACCTCTTACTTCTTTAGGGTTAGATTTAGCCCTATCATCAAACATACGAGATACTTCAAAGTTCAGATACTCTCTCATCTGAGCAACAACAGAAGAAGCCAACACAGGTTTGTTATTAATTAGGAAGTCGTCTGCACTATAGTATGTTCTATCTGATAAGTTTCCTTTTATTCTTGTGGCAAAAGAACTACTCTTAGCACCTGGTCTAACATTCTCAAACGTACGATCTACTATGAATCCAAGGAAATCTTGGATAAACTTACTATCTGCACTTAAGTTAGTAGTCTTTTTACCTGTCAAGGTACCTACCTGCATTCCAGAGAAGTTAATTACTTCTAATTCTACGGGTTCTCCTGCTTGATTTTTTCTACGGTTACCTTCAGAATCAAACATCTTTTTAAACCAAGCACTATGTTTAGGAAAATTGTTTGTTTCAATTCCTAAGTGTCCTGTCAGTTGAGAAATATTATCTACCTTGTTAATATCCTTGATAGTATTTAACATGTGATTCCATTCACGAATAGACCACTCTAAGTTATTTTCAACACTTAAGTACGAAGCAGAGTTAGAAGAGTTGTAAAAAGTTTCTACAGTCTCGTAGAAGTTTCTTCTCTCGTTCCTGTAAGTAGTTGCTTTAAATCTATCTTCATAATACTTTTTAATTGCATTATCTTTAGGAAGACCTTCTATTGTTTTAGCTAACTTTGATGAAATGTCTGTAGTCCAAGTAGCTGTAGGACCTGAAGTTACTCCAGGAGCAATAGCAATAAGATCTGCATTGTTAGACTTACTAATCAAGTCTACCAAAGACATCTTATATATAGCAAACTTAGCCATAAAGTTTATGTTCTTTAAGGAAGCTACAGTGATTTTAGGGTTTACTTTAAAGTTAAACTCCTGTTTCTTATTAAATAAAACAGTTTCAGGGATACCTCCGTATAAGTCGATACCAAATACTTCCTTAAAGAAACGGAAAGCTACTTGATCAGTAAAAGGAACTAAGCTTGCATAATCGTCTAAGACAGATTTAATATCAAAAGTAGGAAGACTAACATCGTTGAGGTCAGTATTTCTATATCTTCTTGAAGAGTCTTCTATAAAGTCTTGGTCAAACAGTTCTATAAGAGTGTTCTGAGAAAGAGTATTCTCTATGTATACACTAGTACTAAGAACTTTCTTAGGCAAAGCTTTGTCTGTTGAATCCTCCAAAGACACTCTAATGTTCATAGGAGGAACAGTAGGCATAGAAGCAAACTGCATAAACTGAGCCTTAAGTGCCTCTTCAGGTAAAGAAAGTTTACCTTCTGTCCTAGGCATCCTTTCTACAAAGTATTGTAATTGAGGAGAAAGACTAGCAGCATTTTTAAGAATAGCTACAGCTTCTTTGTATTGGGTTATCCCACTTACTTTATTTAAGATTAAGTTTTTATTTGTAAGATAATCTCCTACCTGGGGAAGTCCTAAGATATCTCCTGTAGCCTGTACAATTTCTCCCTTTTCATTTAACTTAATGTCAGGAAGAGTTTTAATAAGTTCTAAGATTTCAGGAGAAGCTAAATCAATTGGATTAACCATCTCACTTCCTCTAGAGTCATAACCATTTCTAGTACGTGATTCTTCGTCTGTATTGTCTAATACTGTATCTATATCCTTAGTGTCTTGGTTATCACTAGTCATCAATACGTTTCCTTTAGAGAAACTTTGGTGATAAGCAACTACCTCAGACCATTTATCCTGACCATCTTTGTTATAAACTAAAGGAACTAATGAATCAATACGCTGTTCAATAATTTCAGCTGATGCTGGATCTGCAGTCTCCAACTGAGTTCTGTAGTTTTCAATAGCAGATTCTATTGAACTCTTTACTTGAGCATATAACTTAGGAACTAACTCATTCTTTAACTTTGAGTTGTTAAAGAAAGAAGCATTGTAACCCATTCTATCAAGTGCTGTATTGAAGTAATAGTCCATCGCACTAAGAATCTCTGCTCCTTCTAGTGAACTGTATTCAAAAAGAAGTTTCTCTCCTGAGTTACTAATAACTTCTAAATCAAGTGCTTTGCTTCTGTTAAGTTTTGTATTGTCTGTGTTGTTTGAAGAACGAGTATACTCATCCAACTTACCTGAGTAAAGCTTCTCAAACAATTCTTCAATAGGAGCCTTCTGCTCAACGATCTGTCCTTCTGGAGTGACTGTACTTGTTTTAGTAAATAAGTTCTTTAGGAAGTCTATAATACGCTGAAACAAGTTTCTAACAGGTTCTTCCAACTCAGGCTCTTCTACTTCAAGACTCTTAGCTAATCCATAACTTCTAAACTCTTCTGCAAGTACCTCTTCTATCTGACGACTAGTAAGAGAGTAGTAAGGAAGTTGTACTCCTCCTAGATTAATAGTTCCAGGACGAGATTGAACCATATTATATAAAGCAGCTTTTTCTGCCTTAGTCAAAAACTTCTGTGTGAATTCGTGAAAAGCTTCATGGTAAAGATCTGAGTAATCAGATCCTTTGTATAGTACAACTGCAGACCTATCATCTAACGCAGCTCTCTGTTGTTCCGTTAATAGCTTTAACTCAGCATCTGTGTACAAAGTACTTGCAGACTTTCTCCACTCAGCAAATGCCTTAGAGTTTACAACGTTACTCATATTAGCAAAAGTTGTAAACTGAGCTAGAGGAGATCTAGCAAACCACAAATAAGAATCAAGCAACTGTCTACCAGAAGGTTTATTTAAAGTAGAATCTACTTCAGAATCTATCTGTTGTAATAGTTCTCTAGTCACTTGCTGTAAGTCAGGCCCAATAGCATCTTGAGTTGGTCTAAAAGCTTCTGCTTTAAATCCTTGTCTTACTTTGTCAATAATTTTATTAGCAAGTACATCTAAGTCCCCACCATTCTTAGTAATATAAGAATGAACTACTTTACTCTGAATGAAAGAGTTGAATGTATCGAACTTAGGATAAGCTTTCTTAAACTTGTTACTAAAGGTTACTGCCACAGCAAATGTAGCCTTAGCCTCATTACCCTGATACTCCTTAAGAAAGGTATTGTAGATAGAGTTATCTACTACAGATTCCTGTTTGTTTTTAGTAATTACCTTTTTGCTTAAAGGATGTCCTTGGTTTCTATTCCACAAGAAGTAAGCAAAGTCTTCTCCTACGATATTCTTAAGAGCATTGAACTCTGCACGGATAGATGGTATACTAAGGTTAGGGCAAATCATTCTAGTTTTATTTTAAATTAAATGTGGCTTATACAAATATAAGTTAATTAGTAAGTTTAGAAACCTAAGTATTATAACTTAGGTTTCTTTTTTATCTGATCTCTGACTTGTTTAGCAGGATTGATACAATCTTCTTTTGCTTTTTGTGCTTCTTTTGCTTCTTCTTCGTCAAACATCTCTCCTGCACCCTCACTGTTTACTTTATTTATTATCGCTTGTATGGGACTAACTTGTTCTACTGGAGGGGGAACAGGTGCAACTGGCTTCTCTTGAGTAGATTGAGATACAAAGTTTTCAGCAGAGGTTCCTGTAATAGACATTGGAGACTGAGATAAGTCTATACCTGCCAACTCTGCATCATCTTTTCTTAAAAGAATAACGGGAATACCTGCTTTATCTGTAGGAATAATAGCAAGAATAAAGTCTCCTTCAATATTAGGACTGTAAGGAACTTGCTTAGCTTTGATTCCTTTGCCTTCTTTAACCTCTCTTACTACTACCTGATAAACAACATTAGGGTTATCGTTGATAGACTGTAGTGCCTGTTCGTATGCAACCTTATCATAAAACATTCCTCCTTGCTTAAACAAAGAGTGTAAGCCTAAACTCTGAGCAACAGGACTATTCTCTGTATACTCAATGATATCTTTATGAGAAGCTGTATATAAAGTCTCACTATTGCTATCTACAACAGGAACAACTGGTTTTACTTCAACTGGCTTTGGAGCAATAGGCTCAGGCTCAGATTGAACTCCAGGAATCAGAGACACAGATTTTTTTATAAAATCTTCTGTATCAGGGAAAACAGCTTTGTTTAAAGGTCTTAACAACTCACCAGTAGAAGATACAGGGAATGTATGAGTATCTTTTATATAGTCAACGTAAGACTGTTTTGTTACAGTAGGTTTACCTTCAACCAAAGAAACTCTAAGCATAGGATCTCCTGTAGACAACATAGATTTATCTGCTTTATAAAAACTCTTAGATAAGAATTCTTTAAATTCTTTTTTGTTTAATTTCTTGTATACAGGTTTACCATTAACGTAAGTAGTTTGTATTATATCTAAAGGATATTGAACTGCATCAGTTGTACTTGGGAAATTAGGATTAGGGAAGAAGTGTATACGATTCTTTCTATCTACAATGTTAATAAGACTAACTAGATATCTTTCTAAACTGTTTTGGTCTGGAAACTCTTTTGGTAGATTTTCAGAGAATAACAACTCAGCTAAAGCATTAGCTTCCTCTTCTTGAATATTTGTATTACTTAATATTACAGGAGTACCATTGTTATTGAAATACAATCTACCTAGTGTAAACTTAAATGTTTTACCAAAGATAGTTTGACCTGCAGTTTCTGCCAGTTCAAAATCTGGCAACTTTGCATTAGCTACAGTCTCCTCTTGTACTTCGGCAGCTTTCTGTTGAGAAGCTGTTTTTAATACAAATCCGTAAGATGTTGTATAATCAGTATCAATAGACTTATCAGTGTTCTCAGATAGATAAGGAATTGCTCTTGCTAAGACACCAGTAATTTGTTTATGTGTATCTTGTAAATCTTGAGCACTACCTCCTTGTTTCTCGTAAGCTTCTTTTGCTTTCTCACTAGTTCTTCCCGCTGAAGGTAAAGAAGCTTCAAAAGGAAAACCTTCAAAGGTAACAAGTGACTTATCTGAATTAACAACAGTCATAACTACTGCAGAGTTTACAGTAAACCCTCCTCCTTTATTTACTATAAAGTAATTTAAAGTACCTCTATCAAAGTATTCTTTACCTAACAAATCATGCATAGGTTGAAGAATAGCATCTTGTTCTTCCTGTCCTAGAGATAGCCACTGCTTCTCTGTCAAGTCTGTGTTTGCAAAAATTTGTTCAATCGTAGCAAAATCTTCTGCTATCTGTTGTGCAGTTTTTTCAGGAAACTTCTGACTCAAGAAAGAAAGAACTATGCCTTTACGACTCTGTATCCTTGCTTTAAAAGATTGTTCTGCTATATAGTCAATAGCTTTTGAGTTCCTGATATTTGCAGGATCAGTAGCCATAATATCTTTAGAATTTATTTCTACTGGTACACTTCTTAGAGGACTAACTAATTCTTTAAGTCTCTCCATACGAACCTGTAACTGTGCATCTAAAGTCTTATCTTTAATTTCTAATGCAGGAAATGATTTAGCAACTTGTTGACTAGCTACATCAGATACAGCATTAGAGGCAACAGGCGTAGGAGTTGCTGCTTTAATAGAGGCAGCAGTACTTGCAGGAAGAGATTCTTCTCTTGCAAATCTATTAGCCATGTATTTAAATCTATCTAAGAAATTTAACTTGTCCTGTACTGTCTGAAAATCTCTCTTGTTTTGCTTACGAAGTTTTAATTCTTTTTGTAGTTTAGCTTCTAATTCTCCGACAGCTTGATTAAATTGAGTCTCACTTATTTGTTTACCCATTAATTGATTAAACAAATCTTTTAACTGTTCAAACTCTTTAGTATTTCTTGAAAAGTTGTTAGCTATATTATTAGTTAAAAACTCAACAAACTTGCTTGGATAGTCTTGTGCAAATCTATTCTTAAGTACATTAAGAGCATCAGTATATGTTTTAGAATGATTCTCAGTAACTGGAGACTTACCAGACTCATCTACCTCAGAGTTAATTTCTTCTTCGGTAGGCATGTTTTTTGAAAACGTATCAATGTCTTCAGATTCTTCGGAAGTTAAATCTGTTCTAGGTTGGTCTGCAACTTGCGCAGATGTTACTTCAGCTCTTCTTTGAATAAATGCTTCTCTTGCTGCATCAAGTTCCTCTACTGTAAATTCTAATCCAGGAAACTCTTCGTTTACCTTATCAACGTTATAAGCATATGTTGCAGTAATAGGAGCAGCTTGATCTAGGAAATTACCTAATACTTCTGCTCTCTTCTCAGGAGTTGCTTCTAATAAACCTGCTAATATTCTTTCTTGTGTCTTTTTAAGATTTTCACTAGCAAGATCAAACATATCTTGATTTATAAAATCACGATTAGATTCAATCTGGTTAAGAAGTTGGGTAGCTTGGTAATAATCTGAAGAAGACTCTAAGCCCTCATAGTTTATGTTTTCAATAGATTGCTCTATCGAGTTCCTCCCACTATCATCTCTGTCATTTACAAGTTGTCCAAATCTTTCTCCGTAAGCATCTAACAGTCTCTCCTTATTAGCAATATCTGCTTTGTCTTTAAAGTTACCTTTAAGCTTTAAATACTCTAGGTCTCTATCTAAGTTAAGTCTAGATTGAATTAACTCATTAGGATCTGTAATCTTGTTTAAGTCAGCAATCTTCTCATCATAAGAATCAGAGATTATCTTAGCCTTCTGTTCTTCAGATAAGTTAGCGTACTTTTCAATACGTTTCTGAGTTTTTAAAATATCAGTAGTAACCTTAGACATCTCTGCATCTAAGTCTGCTTGTGTAAACTCGAAGTCTTTCTCTCCGATAATCCCTTTCTCCTTGAGTACTTTTTCTTCTTCTGCTGTAAGTTCTTTTTTATTTAAAGTCTTTACGTTAGCACGCTTAATAAGACCGTATTCTCTACGAAGACTAGATAACTTAGACTCAGTTTCTTCAGTAACTGGTTGAGTATTTAAGATAAAGAACTCTTTACGAATCTCTGTTAAACGTTCTCTGCCCTTAGTATCAATCTTATCAGCAATCTTTCTACTTGCAAAGACTTGTTTCTCTTGGTCAGTTAACTGATCGTAGTCAATATCAACTAGTTCGTTTGCTCTAAGGTGGTTGATGTAATACCTATACTGTTCGTCTTTATCTTCTAATAAAGTTTTAGCATCTCTGATGTTGTCGAAACCAAACAATCCTTTTAAGACTGCAGCTTTTCTATTAACCTCTAGTACTGATTGAGAGTATTGTTGATCTGATAAGGATCCTCTCTCGTTAAGTTGTTTTAATTTAGCTTTAAATAGTTCTGGGTTATTTGCTGCTTCCCAGTCTGCTTGGTTTTGTACATGAGTTTTGTTACCTGAAGCAAGTCCTTGAAATCCTGTAGTGATACCTGAGTAGATAGCACCTGCTGCAAAAGACTCTACAAACGTTTCTAACAAAGCTTCTCCTGTAACCTCAGTCTTCTCCCTACCTACAAACTCTTCAGGCATTATAGTGCTCTCCATTAAAGCATTACCAAGTAATGAAAGTTCTTCTTCTAATGCTTCTACAGCATTTTGTTTAGCTCCCATTATAGCAAACTGCTTACCTGAGTTTACAAAGTTTCTTAAGTTGTCACTAAACTTTAATTCTACTCCAGCAGCACGTTTAGCAGAGGTAGCTAAGTCAGCTTCAAATCTTTTAAACTTAAGTGCTCCAATATCAGGAAAGCCAATACCTTCTGTAAGACCTTCTACTACTGCTTTACCCATAGCTCTCTTAAAGTAGTTACCTCCCCACTTCTTTTCCTCTGCAAGCATGCTAGGAAGAGTGTTAGCTGTAACACTTGTAAGCGTAGCTATTCTATCTGCAATGTTTAGTTCTCCTCCTATTAAAGGAACAGATTTATTAAATGCAGATACCCTATTAAGTTGTTCGTATCCTTTTTCTAAACCAGAAGCTGCTCTTGATATTGCCCCTAGTCTATTAGCTTGAGCTAATCCTCCTACTACTCCTCCTACTAAAGAACCTGTAGCCAATACAGGAAGCATTTGAGCAGTCATGTGCATACCTGCCTCAGGAATAGCTGCAAAATTAAATCCTACTGATCCATCTTCTTTCTCATACATAAACTGGTTAGACATAACTGGTCTACCCTTAGAATCATATGATAAAACTTGAGGTTGGTATAAAGCTCTTTTGTATGTAGTTCCTTCAAAGTCATCTCTAAAGAAAAAGTTTGTTAAGTCTACTACCCCTGCTGTTGTAGCATTAGCAGCACCTCCTCTTCCTTTTGATCCAGCTCTGAAAGCTTCTTCGTATTGATTTACTCCGTAAATTTTAGAGTTGTCTTTTTGTCTTTTGTCAATTAACTCTAAAGACTGTCGGTAAGAAGCGATAAGTCTTTCGTTCTCTTTATTGTCAGGTTGACCGATAAGGTTTGTAAGTTCTCCTACAATAGAAGCTTTAATAGATCCAAGAGTTTCATTCTCTAAGTCATACTTAAAGTATTTCTTAGATAGATCATCTGGGTTCTTAAATGCATTTAATGCATCTTGCTGAAACTTAGTTGCATCAGGACCTTCTCTATAAAAGTCATTACCTCTAGTAACAAAGTTATCTTGTAACTTAAGATTGATTAAATCATCTAAAGCAACTTGAGGGGTAGGAGAAACTAATGCTTTCTTTAACTTAGCATTAAACTCATCAGGTGAATTAAAACTCTTAAGTAAGTTAGCTCCAAAAGTTTTGTTGTCTACTTCGTATACGTGGTTCTTGATGTTAGACATCAAGTCTCCAGGAGTCAACCATTTAGATATCTCTCCTAAGTCTGCATTAGTTTTACTTAAGACAGATTCTTTACTCTTCGATAAAGCGTTGGGCCTATCAATGATACCTGAAGTAGCTCTACCATACCAGTTAACAAGAGAGTCTCCTGCTTCTGCTAGATCAAACAAATACTTATTGTCTTGTGCCTTCTCTTGAATAGACTCTAGTTCTTTATAGATAGAGTTAATACTGTCTTTATCTTTAGCAGACTCAATCTTATTGAACATAGAAGCAGCTGACTTAGCTGCGAAATCAGGATTATCATATGCCTGCATATACAATCCTTTAAGAGAGTTTAACTTTAAGTTTCTATTCTCTTCTTTAAGACGTATTTGCTGATTCTGTTGCGCTGTAGAATAAGCCTTTAATGAATCATTAAGACCTTGAATAGCTACATCCGAATTCTGTAGATTTAAAGAGGCAACACCGAGTTCTCTTGTTCCCTTTAAAGGGTTGTATCCTATATTACCTGAAGGCATCTCTTATTCGTCTATTTTAACCCCAATTTGATTAATCATAGGAAGCACATTACTAGCATCTTCTTTTAGAAAGTCTTTAGCTCTTTGTTTTCTTATGAATGTTTTATCTCCCTCCTGAATAGTATATTGAATCATCTCTTCGGGATTAGATAATTTAGAAAGTAAACCTTTTAATTTTTGTAAATATAGTTCTCTATTCTTTCCTAAGAGTTGAGTCAATTGAGTACTAGCACCAACATCAACACTATTTTCTGCATTAGCAATTGCTAATACATCAGCAACTGTAGATTTGTTTCTACGAACTCCTGATTTATCTACACTAAAATTTTGAACAAGAGTTTTTCCATCATCGGAAAGTTTAAATCCGCCTAAGTTAGCAATACCTACATTAAGAGCTGTGTTCTCTGCAGTACTTGTACTCATAAGATCTGTAAAGTCTTGGTAGGTAGCAAAGTTTTTAGAATTAAGATCTGCATCTTTTGCAGGCATAAATCCTACAGGTGTTCCTTGCTTCTTACTAGATGATCCATCAGCAGAACTACTCAATCCCATTTGATCTAGTAAAGCTGCTTTCTGAATATCTACCTGAGCCTTTGCTTGGTACTCTCCAATGTTCAGAGAACTCTTATACGCTTCTAATGTGTATTTGTTTTCGTTAAGATCACTTTCTACCTGTTGATAAGCGTATCCTTCTGCAGCATTAAATACTTGGTCATCAATCAAATAGGATACTAATTCAGCATCGTTGATTGTATCCAAAGTCTTACTTGCTTTGTCCGCAGTAGCATCTCTGTACATCTTAGCCTTTTTAATTTCAGCATCCAACTTAAGAGTCATAGGATCGTTCTCTCCTAACTTACTTACAGCTTGTTGTCTCTTACCTTCAAGTTCTTCAACCTGTCTGTTATAAGCGCCTAAATTACTTTGTTGAGACTGTTGCCATTTTTCAAATACATTCTCTTTGCCTTTTACATCTAGACTGTATGAAGCATCCATTTGAAGTTGCTCCATTTCTTGTGGAGTAAGAGAAGACATATAGGCTTTCATGAAACGTTCTTGGTCTACTCCAGAAATCTTTTGTTTAGTAATCCAACGTCCGTCAGCAGATTGTTCGTAAACAGTTTCAATGTTAGGCTTAAGATCTTTTTCTAACTCTCCCCATTTCTTAACTACTCCGTCTGCATAAGGCTTATATTGAGAGTATCCTAGTTGAGCACCTACGTTAGGATTATCCATCCAAGACTTAATACCTTTAAAGTAAGCATGATCATTAGAAGGAGACTTAAGTTTAGGATCTAACTTCTTGTAGTCTTCCATCATTTTAGTATAATTCTTGGAAGAGTTTACAGCATTAATTAAGTTAGAGTCACTTTCAAATGGTTTACCTATACCTAAAACAGCTTGTACGTTAGACTTATTTGAGAAGTCTAAGCCTGCACTCTGATTGATAGCTTTAACTAATCCACCCATAGACTTATCAAAGTACTCTTTATCTTGGTCTTTAACTAGTTGGTTTCTAATCTGACCATAAGTGTCTATTTGTTTTTGTACTAAGCTTCTACCTTCATCGTACATTTCCTGCTTCTTAACAGCAAGCTTAATTAACTCGTCTGCTGGAAAAGGAGAGATATAATCTGGGTATTCAAATTTTGTATGTCTAGCTGATATCGGCATAGTTTTTATTTTTTAAGTTTTTTGTACATTCCCTTCTTAGCAGTAGCTGGAGGTGTACTATAAGAAAAATCTCCTGCAGGCTTTAATACAAATTTACCTTTAGAGTCTACATCAAAATTACTAATTAAGTTTGAGATAAATGCATCCTTAAGATTCTCTTCTTGATCAAACATACCTCTCTTATTTGTTAAGCTAGCAATAGCTGCCATCTTTTCTCCTGACTGTGCATCTCTTGCAGAGCCAATAAGATCGTTATATACGTTATCAAATGCTTGAGCATTAAACTGATTTGCTCTTTCAGTCATCTGTGCATTAGCCATATCAGCCTGAGAACGTCCTTGAGCATCAAAGTTTTGCTTAGTCTGGAAAGCTTTTTGCTTAGCGTCTAATCCTGCAATATAAACATCTAAAGGATTTGCTCCTGCTCTTACACTTGCTGAACCCATGTTATCAATGTCTTGTAACTCACTCTGAATGTTTAAAGTCTGAGGACGTAAGTAAGGAGCATCTACTTCAGGAATAGCATAAGAGTAAATCTCTTGTGCTTGAGCTAATCCCATAGCTTCAGGAATAGCTTGGTACAAAGGAAACTCTCCACGAATATACTTTCCTCTGTTGCTTCCTGGAGGAACATTGTAAGTAGGGGTATTAGGAGGAACACCTTTACCTGGAGGAGTCTCTGGAGTAGTAGGTGGGGTTTTCTTCTTGATAGCATCATAATGTTCGAAACCAAACTTGAAATCATCTTTTAAGTCTGGACGGAATTGTGCTTCAGGTAGATATTTTGTAAATCCTTTATAAAACTTTTCTCTAAAGTCTTTACTATTATATAATCCCTTAGGATCTTCTATGTTGTAATCATTAGGATTAATACCAATTAACTCAAATGCTTTTTTACGCATTCCTAACTCATCCAACTTAGCAGCTTCTTCCATACCCAACTCTTCTTCTACTAATCTTCTTTCGTAATCTTGAGGAGTTAATCCTGCGTAGTATCCTTCATAACCAGGAGATACTTGACCTTTTAAGCGAGGATTAGCTGTTTGAACTAGATTCTTATATCCTTGAGTATTAGCAGCAGATGCTATCTCTCTTAATTTAGAAGAAGGTAAATTTTCAGGAACTTCTAATCTCCAAGCTCCTTTGCCTCCACCTGCTTGAGGATCCCAGTTTACATACTCTTGTAGGTTCTTTGGAATACCTGCCTTAGAAGGAGGATTACCTCCGTCAGCCATGTTAGCAGTAATCTTAGCTTGTACATAACCAGGTAATGATTTAAATCCTGGGTTATTGATACCTGCTCCATTCTTAGCTTCTACTTCTCCGTTAGAGTTACCATTCATAATCTGCTGGTCTCTGAAAAGTTCATCAAGAATCTTTTGATTACGTTGCATCATAATACCTGCAGTATCCTTATCTACTTGTTTAGCAAAAGGATTCTCTAAAGTTTTCTTATATGAAGTAGTATCGTAGTTCTTAGCAATTTGAGCAAAGGTTTTCTTAGACCCTTCTGGTTTTAAGTTGTTAGAGTAAACACGAGTTTCATCAGGAAGGTTTGTAGGGATACCTCCATTCTCATGAGAGGGTCCTTCAGCCATTTCTGTTTCTAAGTTTGGAAGTTGGATAAACTCTCCTCCTTCGATCTCTACATCGTTCATACCATCACTAGCATAACGTTTATTTATTTTTGCACCCATTTCGGCTTTAATTGTAGGTTGATACTCTGTTCCACCACTAGTAGTACGACCATACATATAGTTATAGTCATAAAGAGGTTTAGAGTTTCTTTGTTGAATTGATTCAGTTAATTTACGTTGATTCTCTAGGTCTTGGTTATATGTAAGAGCTGCATCTAATCCTAGTAATCCGAGACTTAATGCATCTCCAAAATCTTCTCCTAACTTAGGAAGTTTCTTTTTTGTTTTAGGATTAAATTGAGAAGCTACTTCATTACTTATATCTTGAGCATCTTGTATACTTTCAGGTGTAGTAGTAAAGTATTCTCCTGCATCTAAAGTTTGTTCTTGGTTTAAGATGTTATTAGCCATCCTATCTCCTATACCTTGACGTTCTGTAATAGGAGCGATAGAAGATTTTTTAGCAGGAGATATTTCTAAGTTTCCATTTTTCTTTTCGTACTCTCCTTCATTCTTAGGTTTCCCTAATCCCATCATATCTTTAGTGATAGGCTTAACTTTACTAGCTAATTCTTCTATAGTAGGGTAGTCCTGAGTAGGCTCTAGACCTGCTCCAGATATTTTGTCTACAGGTTCTTTCATACCTGATTGACCAAATCTCTTAAAAAGATTGTTTCTTAACATGTTTTAATGATTAATGTTATTAACTTAGTATGTTAATAAGTGCTTGAGAATAAGCTAGTTATACAAATATACAAGATTAATAAAAAAAAGCAAGGGGTAATTGCTTACCCCTGACCTCGTGATTTCTTTAAGTAGTTCTTACTAGACTTTAACTTTGAAGCTTTAGTTTTTGCTACTACTCCCTTTCTGCGAATCTTTGGTTTAACTTTAAACTTAGAAGCAGTAGAAGTTGATTTTGATTTAGATGCTTTAGCGGCCATATATTTAGTTTTAGTTTATTTAGTTATTAGCACTTCCAACGCCTACGTGCTTGTCTGATTCTACTATTAGGATCATTCTGTGTAGCCTGTGAGGATCTACGTAACTGACCTAATGATCTAGCACAATAAGACTTTCTACGATTAGCTGCTTTGCTACCAGGCTTTACCTTACCTGTAACAGCAGTGCTTAGTTTAGATCCAGGGTTTGCTCTACGATAAGCCATTACTCCTTTTTGAGTCATACCTGCTCCTTGTTTAGTAGGACGATAGTTTGCTCCTGGACCTTTAGTAGTCTTAGCAATGTTTCCTCCTTTAGCCATGTAAGCAGATTTAAGTCTGCCACCTGACATAAACTTGTAACCGTACTTAGAAGCATCTTGTCTAGCTTCTTTTACGTTTCCGCTATTAGCTGCTACAAATCTTGCCTTAGCTACTGAGGTAGGCATCTTACCACCATCAGCCATCTTAGCTTTAATCTTACGTTCTTGTTTAAGCATCTCTGGAGTAGGCTTCTTTCCAGAACCTCTCTTAGCACGGATGTTATCCCACAAACCTCTTTGTGAGTAAGATCCATCCTTACGTTTTATCATTTGTTTCATTTCTTTACTTTAGATTTCTTTAAGAATTCAGGTAGACTATACTTTACCTTTTCTCTGTTAAACTGTTTAGCTAGTTTGTTAGCTAGTTGTAATCTGTTCTTTTTATCCTTTACTCCTCTAAGGATACTTGCTACTCCGTCTACCATTTCCTTATCATCATTGTCTTCTACTTCTCCTCCCTCTTCCATTCTACGTAAATTAGGGTTAGGTCTAAACTGTACTTGAGCGTTATCCCTTTGAGGAACTCTCATAGTGCTATTAGAAGCAGTAAGCTCATTAATAGTACCTGCAGTCCTAGTAACAGGTGCAACTTTTTTAGCCACTCTGTTAACACTTCTACTTGCTTGTGCAGCATTTAAAGCTAAGTTACTGTAGGGCCTGATAGCATTTGCAGCTCTAGCTACTCCCATTAATCCTTTAGCAGTTCCTGCTGTTGCTATATTTAAAGCGTCTAGTCCTGCTCCCATATAATC
>Ga0315905_10001475_pt1 | contig 25299 bp, 29 predicted proteins | sample LakEriMetagenome_5_FD_203522 | JGI IMG/M metagenome (GOLD analysis project Ga0315905, IMG submission 203522) | Freshwater fungal communities from buoy surface, Lake Erie, Ohio, United States - Buoy 4 MA121 | ecosystem: Environmental > Aquatic > Freshwater > Lake | place: USA: Lake Erie, Ohio...
TCAATGGCGATTTGATTCAACACAAGGAGTAAAAGATAACTGTATAGATCCTTTTAAGATTCAAAAACAAACGAATGATGTGTTCGAATATTCCATAGATAAAATAGAATACGGTTGTTCATATATCGCTATTTCAAAAAAGATACGCACGCATTGGAAATAAATCAAAAGAAAGGTCCATATGCCCACGCCTGTGGCCCTGTGGCTGTCACATTAAAGACACTGCCGTCACTAGTAGCTGTTATAGATACACTGCGGTAATTAAAAAGTGCTAGAGGGGGGCTCATTATTGCGCAGTTATCCAGTGATATCCAGGCATCTGGATCATCCGGTAAATTATTAAAAAACAGCTTGAATTCTAGACCGGGATAATAACGGGCAGTATTGATATTTACAAACAAATAGAAATGATAGACTTTTTGATTCGTGGCAGTTATAACCTGCCCCGAATTATTCACATATTCTACTGTTTCTCCTGTCCTCGGCACAGCAGTTGCCATATCCAGGGTGAATATCTTACAGTGGCGAGGGTCAATGATAATATTTCCAGATAAATCAGGTATAACTGTCGTGGTTGTGTTATCACGACGGTTATAGTAACGCAGAACAGACGTCATCTACTTAGTGGATTTCTAAAACGCGCCTCTCAATGTGTTAATCGCGTTCATATACGACTGCGATGCATTTACAGTGACTGGCGCAGGTTCTTCCGGATATTTATCCTTCTTCTGGCCCGCTGTCTGTTTGTCTTGCAGGCGCTTCAAAATCATGACTTCCTCGGCAGTTAGTCCGGTATAATTTGCCTGCCCCTCTAGCTCCTTCGGAGAACCTTCGGCACATGACTTCCACAGACACAGGTCGGAGTTTTCATTAAATAAGTAGCCGAGCATTAGCACGACAATCACAGTAAGGCCGAGGGCAATCACAATATTGCGAGTAGCCACGAAAAGCACGGCGAAGAGGAAGAAGCGTCTTATGGCAGGCTTACTCAGAATCTTCTCCTGGCCTTTCGTTATTTCTAGTGAGAGAAAACGCCCTCCCAAGTTCAGAAGTAACATCATCACGCCAATGAAATACGGGTTTGTATTTACAGAGGCCATTAAAATATCCATCGGATTTGCTACGGAAGCGACCCCTGCTGCTGTAGCTGCTATAGATGCCGGGACGCTCATCTGTTTTAGGTAGACTTTGTAAAAAGAAGGACATCTGACCCAAGGGAAACATAGGACAGGGCGAGGAGCACTCCGACACTAGGGCACCAGGCAGCTGACAATATTACGATCGTAAGGAGAATTATGCGCGTTATCGGAAGAGCATATCCATCCACAAGATTCTGAGGATACGGTGTCTCAATACTAAGACCCGTGAACAGTAGCCACGCGGAAATTACAATGGCCACAATTATCCGTAAATACCCGTCTACCTTGGAATATGGCTCCGTCCACATTTACTCTATACGGATATTATTTTGAGGTTCTTATGTTACCCCTTACGCCATTATCTTGAACTGCCTGTGTTTCTACATGACTTTGCACAATGCGCTGGGGATTTTCACTAAGCACCTTTTCTACAAACCAAAGATTCTTGTCGCCTACATCCGTGACGACAGTATTATCAAACCCCTCTTTTACACCTGCTGGTTTCTGCAAGGGGCGATTTGCCCATGTCATAGCAATGGCGATGGCGAATAAAAGCGCCGGTAGCCATCCTGCTAGCATGTATATGACATATAGGAGAATCAATAGGAGCATCCTGCCTATGGATGTGGACAGTTGCCAGCGCCATGCTGGAGGGAGCTTTTCAGAGTATATGGCCCACATGAAAATGAGGGAACAGACCACTGTTATATAAAGATGGCTGGACTGCTTGGTCCAGTCTAAGACATCCTTTTGAAACTTTGCTCCACCAACCATTGTTGGAAGACGAAGAGGCGCAGCTGAGGCGGGGGCCGCAGAGGCAGAGGAGGCAGTGGCAGTGGCCATTCTAACATTGTTTTTTAATGTATTTGAGCGATAGAGGTGGGGATGTCAGGTTGTTCACTCCACGAGGCGTTCCCGGATACTGCCACACGCTCCGGCCAGAAAGCTAGACGTGAAGAGCGGGCAAAGGCAAAAAAATGCCAGAGTCCGGCACTGGCGTTTTTGAAGGCTACCGGTGATGTGGATTTGGATCCCGACAGACAGGGTCTATCTCCGCTCCCGCCTGCTGAAAAAATGGGCGGTGGCGAGCAGTATGCTAAGAAGAAGATTATGCAAGGATTCACAAGTTCTACATCGGCCGAGCCACAGTATTTGAACGCTGGCGACAGCTATGCAAATCAAATCACTGGTGGAGACCCGGCTGTTTTGATTGGTAGCACTGTAAATGATGTGATTGGATCAGGGGTTGCGCCCGCAGCTGCCACAACTGCCTCAAAACTTCCCGATACTCGCAGAGGCCAGGACGGAAATCCTACACCTAGTTATTTCGGACAAGGATTTGCTGATTTCAATCGCTCGTTGGCGGATAATACGGGATATCAGATACCGGGTGCTGACTTCATGAGCTCCTTCCAACAGACAGGTTTAGACAAACCGTCAGGAGCACAGGCTCTCCCGATTCCTTCTGTAAATATGGTGTGGAAACCTATTACACAGAGCGGTGCAAATACGAGTTTTTTTGAACCTCATGACGACGTTGAAGAGCGGAGCACTTTGAGCAAGGAAGAAAAACAAGCCTTGCTCAAAAAGATAGATACCTTATTTGCTCGTCTAGAGGATCTGGAGGCGAAGAAGAATGAATACGCTCATATGGAAGTATCCATATTTATTTTGAGCGGAATATTCCTCATTTTTGGACTTGAAACAGTAAGAAAGATGCGTTAATGACGACGAGTGACCCGTTTCCCGGGTTTCTTGTGGTCACGAGTTCTTCTGCGACGACGGCCTCCACCTTGGGGCTGGTCGTTTGGATATTTATCCCATAGCCGTTCTTGCATTTCAAACGCATTTAATAGGTTTCTTATTACTGGCTGTTGTTCTTCGGTATAAGAGGGGAGGTATAATAAACTCTTTATTATTGTGTTCAAAGATATACCAACTCGTCTGTTATTTATTTTACTTTTAAGGTCTTTTAAAGTTATCGGCGTTTGTTTATTAGGAGATTTTTTTATAAAAGAGTAAAAGGATGTGTCGCATGTTTTTTTATCATAAAAAGATTTACAGTAGTCTTCTCCAGCATTCCATTTTTTTCCAGAAAATAACTTCATTAAAATCTTATCTATAATATCTTGATTTAGCGTTTCACTATCTAAATTCATAGACGATAACTGATTTTTTATATAAATTATTTTACCTTCGTGAGTATTTAATTCTTTTTCTAGTGCTTCTTTTGCACTTTCTACACGCGCTACAGCAGGGGGCTTTTCTTCTTCTTCCTCTTCTTTTGCCTCTGTGGCAGAAGGTGTGTCAGCGATGGCTGAAGGAGACACAGAGATCGTAGAAGGCGCGTCAGCGATGGCAGAAGGTGCGACAGGGATGGCAGAAGGCGCCTTTACCTTCTTTGTAAGGGGAGAAACAGGGGTCGTGGTGGGCTTGATAGGCGCAACCACAACCTCTTTTTCTCCCGTTTCAGCAGCCTTCTTAAGTGTGTTAAGTGCTTTTGATACTTTATCATATGTTTCTTTTTCAGCTGTCAATAACTCCCCTGCTTCTTTTATTTTCACAGCGAGTTCACCAATATATTTTTCGTATTCCCCCTTTATTTTATTATGCGTGTCTATCACTGCTCTCACCGCAATTTGTTCTATAAGTGTCCTTCCTTCTTTACTCTTTTTTTCAGCATAGGCATTTAATTCTGCAACCTTATTATCCAAATTATTCTTAACACCCGTAATCTCTTTTACACAAGCCTCAAGGCCTTCATAGGTTGTTTTAAAGATAGAGTAAGGGCCCAATTGAGTATCCGCTTTTGTAATCGTGTCTCCAACTATCGCTGGATCCTTCCTTGCTTCCTTCAGTTTTTCAAGATATTTATTAAGTTTTTCTATATTCTCCTTTTGCTGTGGATCCTTATAATCTTGTTGTATGGATGGTAGCGGGCTTCCAGATTCAGAAGCTTCTGGGGCTCGTTTTTCAGGAACAAACATTTCCACAATTTTTTTTGCCGAGTCTGCAATTGTAGACGGAGCTTTAATTTCTCCATATTCTTCTTCCATCTTCTTTACTTCATAAGGACGCAACAATTCCTTTACCTTATATAAAGAATATCTAAGACGCGAATTATGCAACCTGTTTAAAAAAGATTTTATCTGCTTTCCAGCTTGTGTTGTATGTAGAGTAATAACACTCGTGCCATCATGTTCTACATATGTTCTCCAAAACTTGATAAATTCATGGGGATTTAAACTTCTTAAGTATGTAAGAATATCGGGCTGTGTAAATAATAAATTTTGGAATACCTTCAATTCATCAAACTGAAATGTGTCAGGTTTTGGATTTAAAAATGCCAAAATCATTTTATTATTAGGACTATCTTTATTCTCAGGATCTTTGTCTTCTGGAAATACACGAACGCGTAGCTTCTGTTCATTTGGTGACAGAAGCTTTGTATAATATTCTCCTATTACACCGTTTTTATATGCGTTTGTTTGTTGGGTAGCTGATTCTGATGTAGAACCTGTAGCTGATGCGAGAGCTGTGCCTGAATCTGACCCTTGTCCTGACCCTGTCCCTGATACAACAGCAGTTCCTGTAAGAGCATTCGTCAAAGGCTTTCCCGTAGAAATAGAATCAATGACAGTGGCAAGAGTCGCATTAAGACTTTCTTTTATATGCTTGTCCTCTGGCCTACTTGCTAAAATTCCCGCAAGAACAGCCACGACATCCTCTTGCCCTCCTCCTTTCATTTGAACTAAGGGTATTTCATTCGCCGGCTGTGTATATACATCAGGACTATTGCCACCCCCTTGCATTTTTATCATAGGAATTTCTGTGGATGGAGCCTGCAACATACTATCACCCATCTCTGTTATATCCTTACGAAATTATAATAAGGAGCAAAACGAGGGTCTAAACTCTTCCGGAATGATATGCCTAGTGTATTATCATGGATGCCGTTATGAATCCAGATCCTCAGACTCGTAAGAAGAAGATTCATTGCAAGCAGGAACTCATTATTTCCAGTCTCCAGCGTTTCTACGGGGCTCGCACGGATATCAACGAAATCGTAGACCTTCTCAAGGGCACGAGCGAGATCAGTCTTCGCCTGATCGACTGGTTCGTGACGAATTACAGCAAGGCAAATAGCACCTCCTACATTCTGAATGGGCAGGAGTTCGTGGTCTATATGAATTACAAGAATCAGCTGAAGGCCTACAGCAAGAAACTATTTGACCCCTTCTGTCGTCGCGAGCGGATTAGTTTCCAAATCCCCGGGCATGAGGCATTTTTGACGACGGTCGGAAAGCTCAATTTCTTCCGCTGGGCCTTGGAAAAGGGCATTCTCGATTATATCAAGGGCCATCAGCCTGAGATTGAGAAGGAGATGAACCAGGCAATGCGCGAACAGACAAAGGCGAGGACTTCTACTCCTTCCTCTTCTGCTACTGCTTCTACGTCCACAGGTGGCCAGACACGCAAGCGCACTGTGAACACGGAGCCATCGGCAATCAAGCTTCTACAGAAGCATGATTGTCCGATTGAAATGAGGTGGGATTGATAGTATCAATTATGATACACCTTCTCCTGATTATTGAATTTCGGTCGCATCAACTCAAACGCCGTCAATGAATCAATACCATCTTTATCCTCCTTTGGCCTGACCCAACGGCTCTCCATGCCTCTTTGTAAGAGACGCCGAGACTGATCAATGCCCCGATCACTAATATCCTCTTTTACAGCCGATTGCAGTTCACGAATAACATTACGAGAATCTCCTTGCACATCATACGTCTCAAAATAAGGATTGTGGCTTATATTATCCATCATGAGTTGTTTTCTGTTTTCTAGAAGTGCCTTATACAACTGCTTTTCCTCTTCCACCCGTGCTTCTTCCTGTGTCAATTGAATCCGCTGTAAAGTGCTACGAATTCTTCTGTCCAAATCATCTATAATTCTTTGAAACTCCGGATCCTGGCTTCTAACTACAAAGGGCTGTGCCGGTTGCATATCTTCCCGGTAGAGACGCGACGCTGTGGGGTTCATGTCCATGTAGCGGGATGTGCCTTGAACACCTCGCAAAGAATTCATCAGTGCAGGAGAATCTGTTTGCCAGTGTTCCACGAGACGACTATTGTTCAAATCAGTAGCTTGGACTTCTCTGCGACTCCGAAGACTAAAACACGGCGGAGGAATTTGGGGCATGTAGGCGATCGGGATTGGTTGCATGGCTAAGCCCTCTATTACATCCTTTTAAAAATCCTTATATATGTTAAAGCACGAGACCTCTTTATTATCAGCTGAATCTAGAATTAGGTTAAAGTATATTACGAATATCCTAAGAGATGCACCAGTTGCATGATTCTCATATGATTCCAGAACCAATTCTCGTTGCTTCTGGGGTCACATACCTTATTCCTGCATATATTGCTTATATACACGGATTCACTTACAGTGCCAGTTCATTACTTGCTATTACTTTCACAACCGTGAGTTTCCATGCCACTCGTCAAGAATGGCTTTTTGCCCTTGATTTAATAGCAATTCTCAATTACATTATCTGCCTTTTGCACAATTCAACCTATGCTAGAACGGAGAGTCGTTACTTGGCAGGAATCTCCGTAGCTTATTCTCTGAATTCGTATTTCATTGGAAGAATTTACAAAAATATGTCTTTTGATCCAATCTGGGATAAGCAAATGCTTTTCCATTCACTCATGCACGTTTTGACAGCCTATGGCGCAACAGGGCTTTTACTTGACCGAATCCATTATAATACATAAAATGAGAAAATACACTTGCCTCGAATAACAACATAAACCCCTTTTACACATATTACCCCAGACATGCACATCGTCCCCTATTACATACGTGAACAAGAAAAGGGCAGAATATTCTGGGTGTTCCTGTCACAAGGCGGTAAGAAGGCGTGGAAAACGGACGAATCTGGCACTCTGACAAATAAATTCATTGAAACCAATTATCTAATTCCTAATGGCTTCGTGGGAAAGTCAATCTGTGTAAAAGGGGATTGTCTATATTTTCGGGTAGATCCTGGGGCCATGAAGATGGGCGACTTTTACACATGGACGGAGTTTCTGAAGGCCGGTAAACCCATACCTTCCAACATAGATATTTGGCGCCCCTTTGTTTGGGTGGACGATGAGGGATGGAGTAAGGAAGCTGAATCAGCTCCTATACCCTTTTCTTGGGACGGTCTAAGCTCTCCTTAAGATATAATCTTAGATGCAGCAATCGGCTTTCAATAATCGTCGCACGCGTCGCGCGAGTGCTCCTGACTCATCTTCTGTCGGTCTGAATACGGAATTAGAGAAATTTCTGAATGTAAATGCCAGCGAGGCTTATCAACGGCCGTGGCATCGTTTGGAGCGTGGTCTGCGTCTCAATCGTATTCGCAAGTTCGTCGATTCCGAAAAACATCGGATGGGCTTGACGGATGAGGATGCCGAGGCCTTGAAACAGCGCTTGGAGAAGGCACTTGACAAGAAGATGCTCAATAGCAAGACTTGCGTTGTCTATGACATGGAGAAAGAGGAGATTCAGGAGATCAAGGGGCTCGTATATCATAAGACTGCTGAGGGGCGTATCTTGTCAAACATTGTGGATAAGAAGAGTGCAGTGACATTTCGTAAGAAGCCTTTGAAAGCAACTGCTGTAGCCTCTTCTGCTGTAGCAGAGACGGATGAATTAAATATGAAACCTGAGGGCGGGCCTGAGAGCGGTCCTTCGGCGTAAAATGAATACTGCAGTAGCCGATTTCTTAGAATCCATGGAAGAATCTCATCCTCTGGGTGCCCACGTAAAGTTTTACGATTCGTGGGCAACCGACATACAGTCCTTTGCTGAAGAGGGAGGCGTTTTACAGACGGAGGCTGATAAGCAAACACTTAGGATGTTGATAGAAATTCGTCGTCTAGTGCATGAGGCTGCCTGTGGGGGCTCTGTTGCTGCTTCAGCAGCAGTCGCAGAGGCAAACCCTCTGTGGCACTGGCTTCTCACGGCCACGCAGGTGGAACAGCGCACGCCTGAATGGTATCAGGAAACGCGCAATATGATCACGGCGAGTGAAGTGGCCACGGTGTTTAAGAGCGGGCGGACGCGAGGGCAACTCGTAATGGCAAAGGCAAGTCCGCCGGCTGAGCGATTCATAGCATCTCTCGCAGTGGAGAAAAGGTCCACTGGCCCGATGGATTGGGGTGTTAGATATGAGCCAGTGGTGAAACAGTATCTAGAGGATTCCCTCGCAGCAAAAATCCATGACCTCGGTCGTATTCGCCACCGAACAGATCCGAAAGTGGCTGCGAGTCCGGACGGCTTATTTGTGGCGTGTGAAAAGGCTCCGGAACTTGTTGGTCGCCTCGTGGAAATCAAGTGCCCTTCCACACGCGTCATCAAAGATGGCGAGATTCCCTTTGAATATTGGTGCCAGATGCAACTTCAAATGGAGGTATGTGGTGTGGGCGCCTGCGAATTCGTAGAGGCGAAATTCGTGGAAGAGCTTCCAGCCACCGATGCGACTACTGAGCCATTGGCTGAGTCCAACCATTTGGCCACCGGATTTATTAGTCTTCTCACGAAGGACGATGTCAATAAATACCTCTATCACTCATCCCCCGAGCCACCTCAGGAGGCCGAATGGCACATCGTGGAAACATATCCCTGGTTCCTTATGAAGTTGCGTCGTGTAACAGTATTACGCGACGAAACTTGGTTCGCACAGTCCCAACCAGCCTTTGAACAATTCTGGAAGGACGTGGAGGCAGCAAAAGCAGGTACATGGGTTCTTCCTCCCGGCAGAGCCAAGAAAGTAAAGGAGCCCGAGACACCTCGTTGTCAGATTCTAGACGAATCCAGTTCCTAAGACACAACTTTAGCAACTGGCAGGAGAATCGCGCCTATAGTTATTCGTTTTTTGGGCATAATTCCCAACCAGCAATGAATCCTCCTCTTTTTCATAAGATGTCTGGGCCGTAAGATTGCTTAATTTGAGATCTTTCCCGAGTTCCTGGCCATCCATATAATCTAAAAATCCGAGATTCATCGGAAAAAGAGGAGGGCATGTTTGCTCGGACAGTTGTCTAGCAATGGCGAGAATCAAAGTTACCATAACAGCCCATACAAGGAATTTAAAGGTCCCGTCCATTCTGAAGAAGGCCGAGGAAATCTTTAGAGATTTGCATATTTCTCCGTCCACAGACGAGCGTTATAAGTATATTCCGCAAGATCCGTCTTATACAAATGAGCAATTTCCGGCATGAGCGGATCATTAGGATTAGGATCCGTTAGCATGGAACAGATACTCAGGAGCACCTTGCTAATCGTAAGCGCTGGCGACCACTTGTCTTTTAGGATATCTAAGCAAATAATCCCGGCCGAATTGATATTCGGATGATAAATCTTTGTCGTAAAAGTCACTGTCGGGCACTTGAAGGGATAGTCCACGGGGAAAAGAATGCGAAGCTTGAAGATACCGCCGGCATAGGGAGAATCTGCGGGTCCAATAATAACGCCCTCCCACCTATACACATCATCCCCTTCCGGACCCCCAGAACAATTCATCGGCGGATCATTTCTCAACTCAGCAAGTTCTCGGGCAATGCGTTTTGATGCCATCTTATACTATTTATATCATCTTCGCTTTAACTTGCTCTTTCTCAGAAAATAGTCGGCTACCGCCACGACACATAAGACGCCCACCACTGCTCCTGCAACCTTGATAAATTTCCACTCTCTTGTTTCCTCACCCATATCGGTGAATGGAGATGCTTTGAGTGGGTTGGTGCAAATAGAAGATGTATGGCTTGTCTTAGGATATCCATCGGGACAATAATCCTTCTTTGTAGCATCATACCCCGCCTTTTCTACACGCGAACTTTGAACCCATCTTGTTTGCTGTGGCTTCCCGCTTGAGCATCTTCCGGTTGTCCTATTAAAAGAACCCCCATCTGAACACGTAACGGTCTCCGGATTTGCAACATACCAATTGCCCGTAGAAGGGTTTTTCACTCGTCCACTTTGATCACCTACAGGGTTGGTTTGACGTGTGCACACAGGATAAGAAGTTCCGAACACAGCATTTACAAGGGGCACAGGGTTCAGAGCTTCTTTTGCATCTTCCAACATTCCCGGGGCGAGACCTTTTAGAGGAAGTCCAGCATCGGCCATGCGTTTTCCTATTGATTTTCCAAGTGCATCGCCTTGAGGTATTCCTGTAAAATAGTGCCACATTTTTGCTCCGTTGGAACATATTTCTCCTGAATCAAAATATGTATTCATGCCGAGAGGAATTAGTTTGTCGCCAAAGCCCCCTGTCAAACTAGTTGTTGATGCTCCGAAACCAATTGTATCAATGTAAAAGGCCATACCCTTAGCAGAATCTACTACACTTTGCACGGTATTACCATTTCTTACACCAATTTCTGATGGAAGCGGTAAACTGTCTGCCACACTGTAATCTGGTGAAAATCTTGTCTCGGTTTCTTCGGCCGGCAAGATCTTTGGTGGGGCCAACCCTGTCCCAGCCATCTATTCGGGTGAGAGAAAGATAGGGGCAGAGCTAAAAGCCAAAAGGCAAAAGCCAAAAAATGATTCGGCATAAAGATATTTGTATAAGTCCCTCTACGAAAATGACGTCGCTATTTCCTTCCCTGCGTCCTTCGGCAAAATACTCTGAAAATCCCGAGCAGGATTTGTTCCGCGAAGAGAAGACAACTCTGTCTCGCCAGTCATGTGATAAATGCAAAAATATTGATTATCAGGATTGTGAAGATTTGGTTGTGTGCAAGGAATGTGGAGCTGTCGTGGAACGGCCACTCGACATGGGGGCAGAATACAGATTCTTCAGTGCAGATGATAAAGGCGGAGGCGATCCATGTCGCGTAGGAGCGCCAACTGACCCGAGATTCTCCGATTCTTCTCTTGGCACAATTATTCTGGGCGTCGGTCATGGAGGTCACGGCACAGCGCGCGGCACCATGCTACGCATTCGCCGATTCCATACATGGTCAATGTTCCCTTATAAGAAGCGCAGTCTCCTCCAAGTATTTGAGCAGATGACTCTGGCCGCCACGAATCACGGCATTGAACAGCGCGTGATTGAGAATGCCAAGGACCTCTATGTGCAACTCGTGGAGCACTGCGATAAACGTGGTCTATCCCGCGCTTCCGTAGTGGCCTCATGCCTATACAGCGCTCTCAAGATGGTGGGGGCCCCGAGAAAGCCGAAAGATGTGGCCGATATCTTCCATCTGCAGAACGCCCAATTCACGAAGGCCTTTAAGGACTTCCAGTGTATTCTGGCGATGGCGAAACAGAAGGGCCTACTCTCACAATCCACGGTGATTCCATCCCAACTCAGCACGACCCATGCGACCGACTACATCGCCTTTCCCATGTCAAAGCTTCCGATCGCGCGAAGTGATGCGGAAGGTCTACGGCTACTTACTATCCGCGTGGCCGAGATTGCCGAAGCCAAAGAGTTGAGCAAGGAAAACATGCCTCCGTCGCTCGCTTCGGCAGTCATCGCATTCGTCTTGCATCGCTGTGGATATGATAAGATTACGACGGGTGAAATTGCCACAGTGTGTGATGTCAGCGAAGGTACTTTACTCAAGTGTCTCCGACGACTAGAGCAATCGGAAGAACTCTTGAAACCTATTCAGGCAAAAAAGAAGGGATCTAGTTAGTATGGGGAACTCGGCGTCCTCCTCGGGGAATTCAAGAAATGCGGGGAAGATTATGAAAAATGCAGAAGATGCCAAAGTCTTGCCTGATAAAATTATGAAATGGATTGTGAATAATACGGAATTCAGAGATATGTTGGATCTTACGGATATTTCCAAGTGCCCGTATTATGTCGAGGAGGGTATGAAATTGGTAAGAAGACAACAAGTCCAACAACCTCCTTTAACAGGAGAACAAAAAGGATATCATGATCGCCTATGTCTGAATAAAAGTTTTTACTATGCAACATTGTTTCAGATTTTCGGAGCGCTCTTCTTAACTGTGGGAGAACAAGTTCCCTTTTCACAGAGAACTACCGATAAATTTAGACAACAGCAAAGACAAGTAAAAGGAGGAAGAAGGACGAGGCGCAAAAGTAAAAGGAGTCAGGTAGGTGGAGCACTCACCCGAACAGGAAATGAGAAAGTATATGATAAAATTATAAGAACACCCTTTGCAAAAATATTACTACCACTGTTTAGTTTTCAAAGGAGCAAATCGCTTGAAGAGGATAACCTAATTTTAAAAATGGATGAAACAGGCGGTCCAGGCTATTTCTATATAAAATGGGATAGCAGTAAAGCAAATTCAACAGATATGACTTTACAAGGCTTTTATCAACCTAGGGCAAAATCAGAAGAAGGTCAAGAATATGAACCTATACAATCAAGTGTGCGCATGTATATCACTGGTGCTAGTGAAGATTCGCGGAAATTAATTAGGCTAAAAATAAATAATGAATATTTTGCAAGCTTTGTTGAAACTATGCTCAATGATACATCTACATTGCGATTTTTTCTAGGAGATGAAACAGGTGGCCCTGTATATACTGATAAAAAATATTTATTTGCTAAGATTCATGAGTTCTTTAAAGATAAAATTCCTGAAACAGCCTCATACTCTACAAGCACATCTTCTACAACTGGAAGAACAACCTATACCTCTTCCTCTTCCTCCAGTATAAGTAGCAGTTCTTTTTCAAAAACCATACCTGATTTCCGCAGACTATTTGAATCATTCTACAAGGGCGAAACTCGTATGCCGAAAGCATACGCCATAGCAAGAGCAATGACACTCATGACTCCTCTATATCTGGCTGAAAGAGAAACGAATACAGAGCCATTTTTCTGTAATGTATGCAATATGTCTGAAAATGTTGGGGGTGTAAAAGAGGATTATGCAATGCCAAAGCCCGGTAAAACACCGAGGGATAATATATACTTACGTTCTCTCGTAGGTCTTTTTTATGACGAGGCGAATCTCGTAGATTCTACAGGAACGGGGGCGAAAGTGGAATTAAGAAAAAGCCCTTCTGCTGATACAGATCTCAAGAATGCCAGCACTCTTCTCGCGAGATTATATAATATTCCGACTACCCAAAAACGCGAGGAATTCATAGAATCATCAACACCCTTTAACACTTACGGAAGCAAGTTGTGTGCAGATAATTACAGGACGAATAGGGCTCAGATTACGGATCCCCAGCTCATAGGACTTCTGCAGAAACATGTTATAGGGCCGATGATTAAATTACAACAAGAACACAATGCTCAGGTTGATGAGTTCATAAAATCCATGGTCTCTATGAACGGCGATCAAATATCTCTTTCTCCTATTTTATTGGCAGAATTAAATACAACAGAGCGAATTCAAATAAATAATTGTCGCATACGGGCCCGCGAAATTATCCTTCACTACTATCTAAAATCCGAGGCGTTTTTTATCCTGGGAATCCTTCTTCTGGAAAAATACAAGGCTGGAACTACGCTCCGAGGCTAAAAGTCGCGTTCTGAGGCTAAAACCCTATAACAGGAAATCTCCCACTTATAAATCCAATAGATAGGTTGTATCCTATCCATTGGAACATGGAATTGATTTTCCACCCGGCCCTTCCACGGCTAGAAGCCCCCGAAGCCAAGAAAACGCCCCAAGGACTTTTCACGCGCGCCAGAGCCTCCACCGCAGCGGCATTATCGCTCAACACAATGCCAATCAGCTCTCCGCCAGGCATCACGCGATGAAAGGTATTCCAAACCACGACCACATCACTGCGCTCATCGGCCTTCCAGAAACTGATTTCCTCCCCTGGCTCCGAACTCCACACATCAGAACCTTTTACACAATTCTCCCAGATGGCCTTGCCATCATGGACTCTGACTGCTTCTGCCACCACTGCTGCTAGATCCGCCTGCAGTGACATAAAAATACCGGCACTTATGGGGGGAATACGCATCTGGAAGTTTTCCAAAAAAAAGAGTTGGGGCGGAACAGGGTCCGCTGTTCGGTTTTGAATCGCCGTCAACAGTGCTCTGCCGACACCTTTTTTTCTCCAAGCAGGATGCACACAAAAATAGTCAATCGCACCTGCAGTTTTCCACACAGCCTTATCCACATGGAGATTTTTAATGAATCTGCGGATCAAGGTGCCCACCACTTCGCCCACAGGATTAATAACCACAATACCTTCCCACTGCTTCTCGGCCAGCATTTTTACAACATGTGGCGCAGGCACGAGACACCTACAATTTGGCGATTTGGAAAAGAATCTGGACCAGAGTTCCACCGTAGCTGGAACATCTGCCTCTGTCATATGACGCATGATGCATCCGCGAGGTGGATGTATCTCTTTCTGATTATGGATAATTTCTAGAAGCTTTGGCGGATGTCCCGACCATGCATGACCAGCGAGAGAAATCCAGGAGGGAGCCATTGGATTAGCATTCCAGAAAGAGTGCATCCCCATAAAAGTTGATATACAGTCGTGCCTCGTCTTAAAATCCCACCATAACATAATGGACTCTGAGAAGCAGAAGGCTCGTTGCCACCTAGATTCCTGCAAGAAGAAGCTCGGCCTCTGTGGCTTTGCGTGTAAGTGTGAAAAGCAGTTCTGTTCAATGCATAGGGACCCTCTTTCTCACAAGTGCACCTTTGATTTCCATGCAGATGCCAAGAACATTCTTCTCAGGACAATGTCTACGCCTATCACAGGAAAAAAGGTGGAGGTTATTTAGCTTGAGAGATGACTACAAAGATACTTCCTCTCCTTTACGGCACCTATATGGGTGTAATTGATACGGTCATGTTGGGCCTGATCAAAGCAATACACTTGGGCTGGTTTAACAAGTATATGATGATTGTTCCGACTTTCTTATATGCCCTACAGCCTTGGCTATTTGCAGCATCTATGCAATATGAGTCGATGGTTGTGATGAACTTGATTTGGGATGTTATTAGCGATTTAATGGTGACGGCGAGCGGTCTCTTTTTTTTCAAAGAAAAGGTGAGTCGGACTAAAATGCTCGGTGTATTTCTGGCAATGATTGCGGTTGTATTGATGGCGTGGCCTGAATAAGAGACATAAGCTCGGCGCACATGTATAGAAGAAGAGATGCCCCGACTAGATAATTTCCTAGGGTTTCAGATAAAGCCTAGTAAATCACAGCCTTTCAATCCATTTATGGAAGAAATCCGAGCCGAACCGAATCGCAATCAAGACGTGGTGGAAATGATTGCGCGGCCTTTGCCGCAGCAGAAAACTTTTGATAATCTTCTGGATACAAGCGCAAGCGTAAGCAGTAGACAGAAAACCTTTGAGAAACCTCAGAAGACATTTGAGAATGTGCTAGATACCAGTGCTCCCCATGCGACAGATGATACGGTCATACCCCTTTTTCCCATGCCAAAGAGATCCACCGAGCCTATTGTTGCCGCTGCAGAGCAGACAAACTCAGCTCCAATGATTCAGCCAAGAGACAAGGATGGTCAGCGACTCTTATACAGGCATCCCAATCTTCCTCGCGTAGGTGTAAAAGGGTGCTACTGGCTTTTGGTGGGGCAATCGGATCGTTCTCAGGCGGCGTGGCTCATGCAATTTGACGGCGCGGCGAATCCGAATCCTGGCCCAGCATCTTCTGGGGCCGTCTTATGGAGTCCGCCCGATCTTGAGGGACGCAGGACTCCGGTCTTTGAAATGGGGAAGTATCTCGGGAAAGCCACGAACAATATCGCCGAAGTCCAGGGTCTCTTGCTGGGCTTGAAGATCGCGGCCATGCGTGGAGCGCGCGAGCTGTTGATTGAAGGAGATTCAGAGCTCATTATTTTCCAGCAGACTGGGAAATACCGCGTGAGCGACAAGAAACTCAAAGTCTGGTGGTCAGAGATTCAGGCGGCCATGATGGACGAGACGTGCTTTGATTGGATCGCCATTCGCCAAGTGCCGCGCGAATTAAATGAGCGCGCTGACTCTATTACAAAAGAGGTCCTGGGGCGCAAGGAGGGTTTTCAGCGCTAGTAGCAGAATGGCTAAACGTGTGTGGAAGTTCCCCAGGCGTTTCACCCGAAAACATTGTATGAGCAAACCTTGTCGGAAAATGGGATTTACCGAAAAGGCTTCCTGTCGTCCTTGGAAGAACTGTTATACTAGGCGGCGCTAAATGCCAAACTTCTTCAAATACATAATGACAATTTTCGCAGACCACCGTCCCATAAATTTATGCTCCGATGGCGTATACCACGCAATTTCATCCTTTTCTCGTTTATCCCGTTTTAAACGAGCAAAGGCATCCGGGTGTTCGCGACACCACTGGAGTTGTTCCGAGGCTCTCAACCACTCTTTCGGCTGCACAAACGCGCTGAATATGTGGTATTGGAAAAAGGTATTTGGGGGATAGTCATTTTCTCTGCCTTCAAACCATAGACCAGTGTGTGTCAAGTTCTGTAGACTCTCAATGCGCGCCTCCTCAGCCACCTCTCTTTTTACATTTTCCCGCAGGTGTTGCATGATAGACCCCTTGCGTAATCCGTCCTTGCCTTCCATCTGTCCCTTTGGCGGTTCCCAGGCCTTTGATGTGGGATCAGCCCCCGTCCTCTTCACTACCACGAAACGTGTTGCATCCACTGCACTTTCCGAAGAAGCTGGTTTATCATGCACGAAACAGCACGAGCGCAAATAGACTCTCCAGCCCTCGGTGGGATGTTCCACATAGAAATACTGCTTCGCAGGATCAAAAGGCAACCTCTCACTGCCTCTTATAAGACCCCGTTGAAAGACATCATGCTTTTGCATATCTATCCTCTAATCGTTAGGGGTGTTTAAAATGCAGATGGTAGGCGTATTCAAATCCGACGTTCATCAGATCCGTAAACCCGGCATACTCCCACCCAGCCACTTTCGCAATACCAACAATATCATTCATATCTTCCATTCGGAGTTCGTGGCGCTGTCTCCGGACTTTCCCATTATTGAAACGGAATGTCTCACGGAACTCGGCACCGGGGTCTTGTAAATCAAAATCGCCGGTATATTTCATATTATTGAAGACGACCTCGGAGCGTTTCACGCGCTCCTCGCTGTATTTTTGTAGGGAAAACGCCAAGGTCCCTCTTGCACTGTCCAAAATGGGGTCGAACTTGTGTTTATTTACCACATGCACCGATAACATACCTCCCGGCTTGACCCATAAAAATAAGTTCCGGAAAAGAGCCTCCTTGTCGTTGAAATAATAGACCGTGAAATACAATAAGACCGCGTGAGTGAATTCACCTCCATGGCACGCTCCCGGATTCACCAGGTCATCCTTGCGCCATTCAATCGCCGACTTCTGCTCTTCTGTAAGAGTCGTTGCAGGAACAGTTACATTCCGCGCTTGGTGCAACATGGCATCGGAGTTGTCCAGGCCAACTACCTTTTTCACTCCGAGTTTCGCAAAGGATGCCACGCCAATGCCCGTTCCACATCCGGCATCTAAGACGGAAAAGGTGGACTTATCCTCACCCCGCTTCGTCCACACACGAAATATCACAGATACTTCTTCGTGGGTTCGGTGAGTTCCTTGCGTCAGTTGATCATATATTCCGGCATAAAATTTGTCATAGATTTCCGTATTCCCCAAGAATCTTGTAATACCCTTGGACTCATCCTCGGCCTTGGAATCTGCTTCCATGTTGGCGAATCCTTCTGTGCCACTGTAAACGGATTCTAGATATGGCGTGACAATCGTGTCATGCATTATCGCGTTTACAATTTCTAGTAAAAGGAGACATAGGATGGAAATGATGATTAACCAGTAGACTTCCATTTGTTCAGTGTTCAGAGGAAATATCTAGTGTTTCTGCGTCTGCCTCGTCTGCCTCGTCTGCCTCGTCTGCCTCGTCTGCCTGGGCCGCCTACATGTCTTCGCCCGCCGTTTCCTACCACAGCCAGATCTGTGCTCAGCCAACCTCTTACACAATGTCCCGAACTCCTCGCGATTCGCAAGTTCCAGACGAGTCTCCAGACAACACCGGATTCTCCAGAGCTCTTTCATCCATGTCTTTTTTGTTTGGAGGGCCGTCCACCGGGGATCACACTCCTTCCACGCATCTCGCCACTCATCAAACGGCAAGGCGCATCCGAGACTCTTCCAGAATCGCTCATAATATTCCACGCGCTCTTCCGATTTCATCACATTCCAGCGATTTCGGAGATCCGGTGTGCTCGCCTCCTGCCCTTCTGGCTTTTCCAGGGGCAAGGAGTTCTTCGCGCTTTGTGTAAGAGGATGGTTCTCGGCTACGCTGAACAAAAAGTCCCAGCCCTCAAAGTCTGTGCGAATACACCCGGCAGCCACACGCTCGGCGTAGACTTTCTGGACCTCGGCGAAAGTCGGATCGGGCGATGTATTTATTCCCTGACCACGAAGTTTCCCATTTACCGCATTATGAATACGCCAGAGCCAACGGCTCAAGGTCTTCTTGGACTTGAGCGCGGGGACCAGAGGATCCGCCTCGTAGTATTCCGAGAGCGAGTGGCGACAGAACTTGCAGGGGAGCACATAGGGAAGCATCTCAAACATATCTTTTACACCTTTCTTGCATTTGTCCGGGTCATAAGTAAATGTAATAAGATGGAGTAATCTCCATCCAGAAGGGCCCCAGAATCTGGTGTCCATTATGTGCCCCTACTATTTCTGTTTGATATATTTAGGTTAATTAGATTTTGGTGCGTGGCATTAATGGGGCGGGGCCCACACGCCCTTCTTGTTCAACAGCTAAGTTCCATGCTGCTTTATCGCGACAATATTGTTGATGATCGGGCGGAAGATAAATAATATCTATACCATTATACTCATTACGCGCTACCTGTTCAGGTGTTATTCCTGTGTGACCACCAACCTGCTGTTTTACAATATTTTTACGATTCATCCGCCGGGACTTTTGCATTTTCCGACGAGGCACCTTTCTGCGAGATGTTTTACGCGCAGTCATATTATACTTTAAGTTTTGATTTTTTAGTTTAATATATTTCAGGTATAGCTTCGTAAGAGTGGGAGACCAGCGCCCCATGAGTTTCGTATGACGAGGAGAATACCAGGCAATATCGTCCTTTTCATTATTGTCGTGAGAAAGACGGGCGAACGCTGCAGGATGTTCCTTATACCACGCAAACTTCGCAGCAGCTTCTTGAATAATATTGGGCTTGGCAATTCCGCGGAAGACAATATACTGGAAGAAGAAATTCGGCGGATATTCTTCTTCCTGGGATTGTATAATCAGGTCGGGAATATGCTCTAGGCTAACGAATTTCCGGATCTTCACTTCTTCTTCGCATTCGCGCAAGATGTTTTCCTTCAGTAATTTGATAACGGGCCACTTGGGATGCGCGAGACCATCCTTGGCTTCCATTTGCCCTTTGGGAGCTTCCCAGGCAGCCAAGTCAGCTTCTCTGCCGGTTTTCTTGGCTACGATGAATTTTGTCATATCTGTGTTACCCTCTTCGTGGATGAAACACACTGCACGCAGAAAGACACGCCAGCCCTCAGTAGGGTGTTCCACATAAAACACTTTCTTTTGAGGATTGTGTTGGAAGGAATGTTTTCCACGGATTAGTTCGGGAGCAAAAATATCATGAACGCCTTTCGTTGTGATTTTTACCATAGCTATTGGAAGCTCTGGTAAAAATGAGTATCGTATTTTTAATCTCCGAAGACGGACATATTGAGAGGAGCCAGATAGGGGCGCACAGTTGTGTCGGGATTTCCCTCGGCCTTGCACTTGACTGTCGTGGGAGGGCACACGGCGCGCGGGCAGGGCGCGGGGGGCGGGCAACTCTGCGCGGGAGGGCACTTGACTTCCGGGCAACGAGGGCGAGGGCAAGGAGGGCACTCGCCAGCGTCCTTCGTGCAGGCCGAGGTGTCAATGATCACCGGCTGTTGCTTGGGAATACTGCTCTTTAGCACATACTTGCTGAGGTCCGGCACAGGCGGGCACTGGGTCTTCAGCATGTATTGGCTCATATCGGGGGACCTGGGGCACGCCGGCACAGTGGTCTTCAGGACATACTTGCTCATGTCAGGCTGTCTGCAAGGCGGGCAGACGAGTTGGGAGATTTGACCAGCATTTTTGCACGTGCATTCCGGAGCCGGGTTAGTGCAACCGCTGCACATGGGTATTACGGATTCAAACCCTTCGTTCATGGAATAACCGAGTCCCACGCCCTTTCCTAGAGCAAAGCCGATTCCTAAACTCACTAGGACGGCCAGGGCCAGAATCATCTGTGGGGTTAATTTAAACGAGGCCATTTCCTCTTCTAAGGATTGGCTATGTTTTATTTACGACCTCCATCCTTTCCAAGAAGCCGGAGGGCATCCCATCTTTTCTGCGGTGCCTGCCTCGGCATTGGTGCCTAGACGACTGCAGACCATTTTTGTATATCCTCTCCAACTGAAATCGGATTGTTGTGTATTTGCATATATCTCCGGATCTATACCATAGTCGCTAGGTTCCATTCCGGCCCGTTTCACATTGTCAAAAATATTTTCGGCACGCGCCTTCCAATTAAATCCGCCTGCCTCGCCTTGGCCTTGTCCTTGGCCCTGTCTTTGGCCCAGGCCAAAAGGCCTGGAATAACCGTCAGAATCTCTTTCAGTGCCGTGCATGTCCATATGTCTGATGTGCGACTCAAATGATCCACGGCTTCCGTGCATCATCCTCGGATGACTCGTAATCATTTTGGTCGGAGCCAAATTCATTCCGAGTTCGGTGCCATTATCTCCCGCATCATAGGCTGCCTTCACGGCCTCGGCTCTTCTCGCAGCAACTTCGTTAGGGCTTGTATAGCTGAGGTCAAATTTGTAGGAGAGGCCACTGAGCAGAGCCCTGGCGTAAATGTGTAAGAGGTGGTTGTTGATCTTGGAATTAGTGATGTCACCGTTTGTATACGAACTGAATAAACTTGCTAGACTGCTGAATCCGGTTTCAGATAATAAGGCTGCAATACCGGTGTTTGTATTTCCGAGAGCGGGTAAGAAGTTGTTGTAGTCTTTCACAAGAATGGGAATATCGGCAATATTCATTGTGCCCTTGTCCAAGGCTGTCTGAATATCTTTGAGGCTTTGCCGGATTTTCATGAATACATTGACACGCGCACGAATGATAGGGTCAGTTGTGCCACTTGCCTGGAGACGCGTGATTTCTACGCTGAGTTTCTGCACGAGGAGATCTAACTGTGTGCGAGTTATACGGGCCTGGTTGGGATCACCAGAGTAAGTCGGTGTGGATGTAGGAGTGGGCGCAACATTCGATCCGAGATTGGATCCTGCATTGGATCCGGCCTGCGCCTGTGTCTGCATCAGCGCAGCGGCCGTGGACGAGCCATATCCGGATCCGGATCCGGTTCCACTTGCCCAACTAGTGTAATTATTGTAATTGTTCAACGCTTGTTGAAATGTAGATAGTGATGGAGTATTCGTGGTTCCTCCTGATACAAATCCTTCCACAGGTTCTAATGCACCCACCTGGCAAATAGACGTCTGCGGTTCCGGAACCATTTGATTATCCGAATAGGTGCGATAGGTTCTCTGCAGAAAGCGAAGGTTCGCAGCCATTTCATTCAAATGCTGGACAGACAGACTCGGTTGCACACCCGGTGTGCGATCAACGACAAGAACCTCATCTGTTACGCGTTGGTAGTCTCCCTTGAATTGTGTAATAGGGAGTTTGATAGAAGGGTCCGAAATGTCGGGCATGTTTTCTAGCTCAAAGTTTTTGAATCCGCTCATATCTTGTTTCAGCTGGCGAAGCATATCGGAGCTACTCTTTACCGTGACCGGATCTTGATACGGAAGAGAATTCACATCGGCAAGATTATTCTGAGGGGCAGCCGGCAAATCAGAAATACCTGTGTATTTCGGCTGCTGCTGTGGCTGTGGGTTTTCAAAACCACATTTACTGGGGCCACACTTATAAGAGAAGAATATGCAAAGTGCTAAAATAAGTAATATGGATACTGACAAGAGACCGGCACTATCCATTCTACAAAAGATGTTGTGATTTTTCTCAGAGTGTGCAAGCATAGCAAGGAATGGAGTCCTTACGAACATAGTCGTCCATATTGATTCCCCTCTTGTATTGTATACCCTGGGATGATGCAGGTGTATTATTGTTGTTAAAATATTCTTCATAGTCATCGTAGCGGTATCTGCTATTACGATGTCTATGGTGATAGCTACGATATTCTTGCTCAGGATCATACACCTGTGAGCCTCCGTATACAATCGTTTTTCCTACGAGGGACAATAAATCCGTTAGCGATAGATTGAAGTAAAAGGGTGTTGTTGAAGAATTTCCGGATACATCTGATCCGGAAATATCGGGCCACCAATCGTCCATATCGGGAAGAGCATATCCGTAATTATCGTCATCGTATCTGAGGGCATATCTATAATATTGAGATCTGCGTCTACGGTAATTATCGTCTTCTTCCTCGTCCTTGTATGTATTTCGGGATGAGGAATAGTTATTGGCTTTACTACTGTTGCCACTGCTGTCACTGCTTTCGCCGCCACTACTGCTCCCGTTGCCACTGCTGCCAGAGCATGTATTCGTAGCCCCAGGTCCAGGATTCATTGTTATGGTCCAAGTGAGTGCGCCGGGGCTATTGCAATCAGAAAAAGCCTCTTTATAAAAGACCTGGCCGATGAATAATACTACGCACAGCACAAAAAAAGCAAACATTTCTGGACCATGCATCTTTCCTTTATTATGAGTCCCTAAAAAAATGAATCAACGAACCCCTTTTACACCTTGTCCCGAAGCTACCATGTTACAAATCCGATTTGCTCCCGATCTTGTCATTGAAGCAGGCGTGGATGAAGCAGGCCGAGGACCTCTATGGGGTCCTTTATACGCTGCTGCAGTGATTTGGGTTCCCGAAGAAGACATGAATGAAGAACAGCGCGAACTTTCTCCACTTATCAAAGACTCCAAGAAGTTGACAGAAAAGCGTCGCACGGCTCTAGCTCATAAGATCAAGGACCTCGCGTTGGATTGGGCCACGGGTTCTGTCAGCCCGGCTGAGATTGATGAGCTCGGTATGACACGGGCAAATCAGCTGGCATTCAAACGCGCTCTCTCTGCCCTCTCCGTTACCCCGGAACGTCTCTTGATTGATGGGTGTCTCTCGCTCTTTGACCATCCTTGGGGAACTACGGAACAAGTTGTGGAGCCTGAGGCCGACAATAAATATTTGCCGGTGGCCGCCGCGAGTATTATTGCGAAGACAGATCACGATGAATGGATTCGGGAATTCTGTGAGGCAAATCCGGAAGTTGTGGAGAGATACGATCTCTTGAAAAATAAGGGTTATGGGACCCAAAAACATAGGGATGGCATTTTACGATGGGGGGAACATCCTCTCCATCGTAAACTGTTTCTACGAAAACTATATTCTACGCGTCAAACGGAATCCGTTTAACGGCGCTGGCGCGTGCTGCGGCGCGTGCTGCGGCGGCTCTTGCGCTCCTTACGCTCCTTACGCTCCTTACGTTCCTTACGCTGCTTGCGCTCTGTGCGGTTCTTAAGCTGCTTGCGCTCTGTGCGGTTCTTACGCATAGTAGGAGGCATTTTATATTACTAAATGAGATTTTAATTTATGCAAAATGGTTGAGAATTACAGCTAAATCCTGGGCTTGTTGAGAATTATTTTTATCCGCCGAGGGGAAATGTCCTTGCTCCCCTTCCACAGCCAAATACGCATCCGAGCATCTAGAGCGAGTAATCCATTTTACAGATTCATAAGCGTATACTTGGCTGTCATTTAACGCCGTCCGGACAATCTGCAGAATGCCCGGAAGACCCTTTGCCGGGATACGTTCCATCGGAGACCAGCTCGCCACATCCACAAATTCGGCGAAACTTCTGTCGGGGAGGCCAAATTCATCCGCCTCTATGTCTGTCAATGGCAAGGTGCGATTTGTAGTAGTCCGCAGTGCGTCTAAATAAGGAAATTCCATGTATCCGCCTGCCGCGCAAGAGCCCTCCCGTGTAAGAAGACCTCCTACCCAAAGCCCGCCAGCTGAACGACCGTGTAAAAGGGTTTTGCTAGGAGCAACGCCGGTCGCTCTTTGGGCTGCGCGAACAACCGCCTCGGCATCCTCCAGGACTTTTGTGCGACCACTGCATCGCCCAGCATCGGCCCATTCCGGAGTATGATCGCCTCCGCCTCGCCACAGTCCAATGGCAAGCGACCAGCCCCGATCCAAGAGCGGTTTCCACATGTGCGTGGATAAGTTCGTGGGAAAGCCATAGGCCCCGTAGCCGGTGACAATAAGACCCTTGGCCGAGGGATTGCGTATCAGATAAAATGGCACTTCAGAGCCGTCGGCACTAATGGCAAAATGGATTTTCCCAAATTCCTTATTCGCTAGAGGCTCAACCGGCAGGGCAGAATCATATGCCCACCAATACGCCTCGGCGCCAGGGCGCACAAGGCGTATCCACTGACTATCCCAAGGATCCAGCATCGGGGAACCCCAGCCACGCCACTTTATCTTCGGTTCCGAGGAACGATCAATAGACCAAAGCGTTCTGCATCCTTTCCAGCGCGTTATCATAATTCCCCGGCGAGTATCCAGGCGCTCTGGGACGGCCTTTGCCGTTGACGGGAGTTTCCAGCTGGCCTTCAAAAGTTCCGGCGACTTTGTCCACCCGGTCCCCCGCGTCCACCGCATATACTCCCCGGCGTGGGAACCAAAGATGTGTCGGCTTGGTTCCTGAGTTATACCTACTAATCCCTCTATACCACCTGGCGTAATCATAAAACAATCCTGTTTTGCTCCTGCCTGTCTGCGCAAATAAGCATGTGAATCGTCTCCTCTTATAATTTCCAGGTTGTAGCGATAGTCTGTTTCTTCATAATGCACTTGTTTGTCCTTGCCTGTGAGCGCATTACAACTGGCGAGACGCCAGTAAACAAGCTTTTTCTTCACTTCCAGGTAATAACAACGACCACCCACAATCGCAATATCAGGGGAGATGCCATTGATTTGCCAGAGTGGTTTCGTTTCGGAAACTGCTGTGCCTCTCTTATACAATCGGACGGCATATAATTCTGCTCCCTCACCAACATCGTCTATATCCCACACATAATCCCCTTTTACAGAAGCAA
>Ga0315905_10001476_pt1 | contig 25292 bp, 17 predicted proteins | sample LakEriMetagenome_5_FD_203522 | JGI IMG/M metagenome (GOLD analysis project Ga0315905, IMG submission 203522) | Freshwater fungal communities from buoy surface, Lake Erie, Ohio, United States - Buoy 4 MA121 | ecosystem: Environmental > Aquatic > Freshwater > Lake | place: USA: Lake Erie, Ohio...
TAGGAGATAAAGATAATTAACAATTGATAAAAGTGTTATAATATGCAAATTAACAATAGGAGTAAACTTTATGACTTTCAAACAACTTATTCAAGCAGAAATTGACAAAATACCAGAAGAAGAACTTAATGAACTGTATCAACTAATCAAAGAGTTTACAGATAAAAATTCAAAGACCTACAGATTTATCTGTGAATTTTGATAAATATTCATACCAACAGGAATCGAATGATCAATAATTGTTATTTTTTAGATACTTCATTTATTATTGCATTAGACATCTCCAGAAAAGAATGTAGAGCCGAGAATCCCTACATGAGGAACGTCTCTACAAGGGTTGTAAGTCACGCATATTTAATTTTCACCAGATGTCTATTAATTAATGAAACAGATCAATCTCATCAAAAATTTATTAAAAAAGGAACTCGTAAATGATTATCGTCATGAAAGTTGGTTCCCCCCAGGAAGAAATAAATCGCATTAGTACAGAATTATCAAGCTGGGGACTAACTCCAGAAAAAATTATTGGTCAACATAAGGTGGTCATTGCTTTAATTGGGGAAACCGCTGATTTAGACCCCCCCCGTATTCAAGAATTGAGTCAATGGATTGAACAAGTATTACGAGTGGAAGTACCCTATAAACGGGCTAGTCGTCAATTCCGTCATGGACAAGCTTCTGAAGTGGTGGTAAATACTCCTCAAGGAGATGTGGTGTTTGGTGAACATCATCCTTTGGTGGTTGTGGCTGGACCGTGTTCGGTAGAAAATGAGGAGATGATTGTAGAAACGGCGCTGCGGGTAAAGGCTGCGGGGGCTAAGTTTCTGCGAGGTGGGGCCTATAAACCCCGCACGTCACCCTATGCTTTTCAAGGTCATGGTGAAAGTGCTTTGGAATTGTTAGCTACCGCGCGGAAAGTCAGCGGGTTGGGGATTATTACCGAGGTTATGGATACGGAAGATTTGGAGAAAATTGGCCAAGTCGCAGATGTGATTCAGGTGGGGGCGAGAAATATGCAGAATTTCTCCATGCTCAAAAAAGTGGGAGCGCAACCTAAACCCGTCCTGTTAAAACGCGGTATGGCTGCTACTATTGAGGATTGGTTAATGGCGGCCGAGTATATTTTAGCAGCGGGTAATCCTCATGTGATTTTGTGTGAACGGGGAATTAGAACTTTTGACCGTCAATATACCCGCAATACTCTAGATTTGTCGGTTGTGCCGGTGTTGCGGAAACTCACCCATTTACCAATTATGATTGATCCTAGTCATGGTGTGGGTTGGTCCGAATTTGTCCCTGCTATGGCCATGGCAGCGATCGCTGCGGGTACGGACGCGCTTATGATTGAAGTTCACCCCAACCCAGCCAAAGCGTTATCCGATGGACCCCAATCTTTAACACCGGACGCTTTTGATCAATTAATGTCAGAATTGGCGGTAATTGGTCAAGCGGTCGGTCGTTGGCCGAACCAAAAAAGCTAACGAATGCTAACAAGAGTCCGCTCTATGTAGAGACGTTCCATGGAACGTCTCTACCACGGTCAACCTGACTTCATGGATAACCTTGTCAGGGAACGAAAAAACTTTTTCAGCACTTACATCACTTCCCGGTGTTATGAGGTACATATTTAGCGGGCAAGATGCCCGCACTACAAGAGTTTCATCATTCAACTTTGTACCTCATAAGAGCAGAAACCGCTGTATTTCAGCACTTAATTAAAAATGCTTGAATCTTGTTGATAAAATCAACTAATCCTAGTACCAATTCATAAGCACCGACAAAACTCTGTTTGCGACTGAGTTGTTCTAGTTCTTCTGAAATTTTCCGCATGGCTGTAGCGCCAACATTACCACTAGAACCTTTAAGATGATGAGCTTCCCTGGCCAGTTGAGGAAAGTCATTAACGGTAATTGCGGCTTTAATTCCCTCTACATGAAACAGGCTATCTTCCACAAAAACTTTTAAGATTTCTAACTCAAATTCTGGGTCATTGTCTGAGATTTGATGTAGATGTTCCCAATCAATTGGTAAATCTGTTAACGGATTATTAATTAAAACTGCTGGCTCAGGATCGGGAATAGTCACTACTCGTCCTGCCATAATTCTCGAACTCCAAAGCTCTAATAATGTTGCTAATTTATCCTTAGTAATTGGTTTACTAAAATAGTCATCCATACCAGCATCTAAACAACTCTGTTGATCCTCCTTCATAGCATTAGCAGTAATAGCAATAACTATAGGTTGTCGGTGATTAACAAATGAACTTATTGGCCGAGAACGAATTACTTTTGTAGTTTTTAAACCATCGAGAATTGGCATTTGACAGTCCATCAAAATTAAATCATAGGCAATATTATCCAACATTTCCAAAACTTCTTGGCCATTGGCGACGATATCAGCTTTATAGCCTAAACTGTGGAGTTGCTTGAGGATAACTTTTTGATTAACTGGATTATCTTCTGCTACGAGCAATTTTAACTTTGATGTTGTCGAATCAGATATCTTGTTATCCAACACAGTTATAGAAGATTGCTCAATTTTAGAAGATTGGAAATTATCTAATTTTGGTTGGTTTCCTAAAATATCCATGATCGTATCTAGCAAACGAGAAGGCTTGATTGGTTTAACTAAATAACTAATAAATCCTATGTTGATTGCTTTTTTCGATTCATCCTTTTGATTACTAGAAGTCAATAGAACTAAAGGAATATTGCTAATGGCAGAATTAGCCTTAATTTGTGATCCCAGCGTTAGACCATCTATGACAGGCATTTGCATATCAATGAGAACAATATCATAGGGGTGATTTTCGGCAGCAGCCTTTTGTAAAGCTGAAAGACCAGTATTTGCACAAGCCGCTTCATCTACCAACATTCCCCAATGAGTAGCTTGATGATAAATAATTCTCCTGTTAGTGCCATTGTCATCTATTACTAACAACCGCTTGTTAGTCAATATATCAAGCTCCAAAATCTGAGGAGAAGGCTGGATTTGCTTCAGAAAAGGTAGCTCAAACCAAAATTGAGATCCTTTACCCATCTGACTTTTTACGCCAATTTTTCCTCCCATTAAAGTTACCAATTGTTGACAAATTGCTAATCCCAAACCTGTGCCACCATATTGACGGGTAATAGAAGCATCAACTTGGCTAAATGCTTGAAAAAGTTTGTTTTGATCTTGAAGACTAATCCCAATTCCTGTATCTATAACAGTAAAATTGAGAATGACTAGATCCTGAGTTTCTGACTTCAATTCTACTTCTAATAATACCTCTCCTTCTTTGGTAAATTTAATAGCATTACCAATTAAATTCATGATAATTTGTCGTAAGCGCCCCACATCTCCCGTCAGATATTTATAGACATTCTGTTGTACCAGTGTGGCAATTTCTAGTCCCTTTTTATGTGCTTGAGGAGCTAATAAATCTAGCACTTCTTCCAGACAATTACAAAGATCGAAATCTATGCTTTCGATGATCATTTCTCCAGCTTCAAGTTTGGATAAATCTAAAATCTCGTTAATCAGAGATAAAAGAGCATCCCCACTGACGCGAACTATTTCTAAAAAATCTTTTTGTTCTGGGTTGAGAGGAGTTTCTAATAATAAACCAGTCATGCCCAAAATGCCATTCATGGGGGTGCGAATTTCATGACTCATATTCGCTAAAAAACTACTTTTGGACAGAGATGCTAACTCAGCTTGATGACGAGCAATTTCCAGTTCTCGTCTTTGCAGAATTTCCGCTTGCAGCAATTTAGCTTGAGCTAAAGCAATACCTATTTGATCAGATAAAGACTTGAGAAATTCCGTTTCCCAGTTAGTCCATTGACGGGGTTGGGTACAATGATGAGCAATTAGTAAACCCCAAAATTCATCTTTGAGAAAAATAGGAACGACCAGGTTAGCTTTGACATTAAACTTTTGTAATAGTTCGATGTGACAAGACCGAATGTTAGCTTTTTCGATATCATTAATCACACCAATCCATCCTTGAGTATATTTCTCAAGGTAATTTTTTGTCAAGCAAGGCTCAACAATATTTGTCCCCATAACAACTGGAATACCGGGAATTAATGCTTCTTTCCGCGCTGTTAAAGAGCCATCGGCCAACAACTCTAGAATCACTACACGGTCAGTTTTCAATAGTTTTTGTACTTCTGTAACACTAGTTTGCAAAATATCATCTATCTGCAAAGAACCGCGAATTTTTAAAGTAATATCAGCTAATAATTGCGATCGCAAGTTGAAGTATTTTAGTTCTTCCTCGGCTTCTTTGCGTTTACTGATATCACGACCTACACAAATGAATCCGCCAGCTTTCAACTTTGTCAGAGACATTTCTGCGGGAAAGTTACTGCTATCTTTTCTTTGAGCAATTGTTTCTCCATGCCAGAAACCTTGTTTCATTAGTTCAGGAAATATGTTTTTTTCAAACAATTTAACCTGATCTTGTTCATAAACTTCTTGCCATTTTTTCCCTAGCAATTCCGTGGCATCACTATAGCCAAATATATTCACATAAGAGCTATTTAGATAAAGATAATTACCCTGTTTATCAACAATACTAATGCCATCACTCGCCGCTTCTACTGCTGCTAATTGCTGTTTTAGAGACTCTTCAGCTTGTTTGCGTTCAGTGATATCTATGCCGGTGCAAACAATAAATTCAATTTCACCATTTTCATTGGAAACCGTTCTATTTGACCAATTAATTAGCCGCAGATTTCCGTCTTTTATTCGCCAATAGTTTTCATATTCTTTTAACCCTTTACTTGATTTAATTTTTTCAAAAATAGATTGCGCCGTTCGCCGGCGTTTCGGTTCTGTAAATACGTTCCAAAAGCATTGATTTCTAACTTCATTGTAAGAATAACCCGTGGTTTCTTCACAAGCTCGATTAAATCCAATAATTTCCCCTTCTGGGTTAAGAACTATCACTAAAGCATTAACTGTATCTAATACCGTTGACAGGAGCAGACTATCTAAATTACGCCGCCATTCTAATTGTTGCATGACTTGGCGACCTAAAATATTTAATGCCTCTATCTGTTGTGGTGCGAGTTGTCTTGGTATGTCATCGAGAACACACAGCGCTCCTAAGCCATAACCGTCATCATTAATTAGGGGTATGCCCGCATAAAAACGGATATTGGGATCTGATGTCACCAAAGGGTTATTCACAAATCTTGGATCTAAAGTAGCATCGGGAATGATCATGGGATCTGGTTGCTGGATCGCATGATTGCAAAAACCAATACTACGGGGTGTTTCTGATGCTTCTAGCCCAATTTTAGATTTAAACCATTGGCGGTCTGTATCAACTAAAGTCATTACGGCTATGGGAGTTGCACAAATAAAAGAAGCTAAACGGGTAATATCATCAAACTCCCGTTCGGACTGAGTATCAAGAATTCTGTACTGTAAAAGTGCTTCAATTCTTCCAGCTTCGTCATTGCGTAATAATGCTTTCATATTTAAAATTTACCCCTAGTTAAAAGTGTTGTGATTTTGGCTATTTTGAGTATGTAGACGTAAAAACACCAAAATGTCTCACAGTATCTACGTAAATTTGGTTGATGCGTTATTTCACTTATTCACCACTTATCTACTGATAGCGAAGCGCCGCTGCAAGCAGATCAAGAAAATTCAGGATTTTTACACTTTATTTCTTGCTTCAGGGTATTATATTATCAGCAAAATAGCAAAAGTGCTGAATATTAAGAAAAATTTTCAACTCTGATCGCAAAATACATTATGCTTTAGACTAAGTAGGTATGCCTGGAATTATAGGTATTGAGTTTTATATGTTCAGCCTTGTAAACCAAGTCAGGACTCCAGGAAAAGTGTGGGGCGGGGAAATTTCCTCTCTGACCTAAACTCAATACCTCACGTACTCCATTACAGAGAAGAGTTTAAAACCTACAAACAAATATCTAGTTTCTGTTCTAGAACCAAGTAGTTAAATCACCGAAAGTAACCACATCCTGTGCATAACAATACAATTACAACAAAAAATCCTCCTGTATCCTGGCGCTATGATCCCACGCTCTACGGAAACCGAGATCTAAGGATTGATTTTCTCCGGGGCATTGCCATTGTTTCCATGGTATTCAATCATTTAGAAAGTTCTTCTTATTTCAGTGCTATCAACAGGGGACATATTTACGCCAGTGCGGCGGAAGGATTCGTATTTCTCTCTGGGCTAGTATTAGGAATGGTGACATTAGGGCGTATAAATAAAGTTGGCTTTTCTGAAGCCATGAAAAAACTGTTAGAGCGTTCTGGAAAACTTTATCTCACCAGTCTTATTTTAATGTCTGCCCTGGGTTTATTAAGTATAATTGCCCCCGGTTTGACCCGTCCGGCCTTTGATTTTGCGCCTGGGACTTGGTGGCAAATATTACTAGCGGCAGCAACATTTCATTTAGCACCACCTGTCATTGACATTTTGCAACTGTATGTATTGCTGTTGCTGTTTTCCCCTGCCATTTTCTGGATGTTAAGGAAGGGCTTTTGGTTGCCTATTTTGGCTATTTCCTGGACATTTTGGAGTATCCAACAATTACATCCTTATGCCTTGAGTTTCCATCCTTTAGACAGAGAACATCCTTACTTTGCCTTAGCTGGTTGGCAAATTTTATACGTGCATGGGGTATTAGCAGGTTATTATCGTCAAAAGCTACAAGAATTATGGGGAAAAATCCCGAAAATCCCCCTAGTTTTATGCTTGGTATTAATCGTCACTGGCTCAATTATAACCGCACATTATGATATTCAGCTTGGTGTTTGGCCAGCCAAATTCTCAGATAGAGTTGCTTGGTTAGCATGGACAGACCGCAGTCGGGTGGGTTTTTTACGTTTAATTAATCACATCGGTTTTTTCCCTTTGCTGTATATCATTGTGGATACATTTTGGCAACCGTTAAATAAAATTCTGGGGAAACTGTTGATTAATTTGGGTCAAAACTCCTTGTACGTCTATATTGTTCACGTTCCAGTCACAGTGATTTGGTTTTTAATTCCGGCTTTAGTTGACGGTAATCCCATAGTCACTACTATCGCTCAGGCTGTAGCTGTGGGCTGCTTCTGGTGGCTGGTGAAAAAAGAAGTGTTGTTTAATATTATCCCCCGCTAACCATGACACAAGATACAACTATCAATCCTACTCCGATCCAACCTAGTTTATTAAAACAAACTATTATCACTGCGGCGATCGCCTTAGTTGGCTTTGGATTGCATAAAGGAATAGAATGGCATGAGACTAACACTCTCCCAATTCCAGTGACTTCCGTTGGTCAAAATCGGCTGAATGCAGAAGATATACAATTAGCCCGTACAGCTTGGCGCTATTTCCAGAAAAATCGTTTATCCACCGGTTTAGTTTCTTCCGCTGCGGACTTTCCCAGTACAACCATGTGGGACGTGGGTAGTCAGTTAGCTGGTATGGTGGCAGCACGGGAATTAGGCTTGCTAAAGCCGGCAGAATTTGATCAATGGATCGAGGAAGTATTGGCCACCCTAGCCAAAATACCTTTGTACCGGAATGAGTTACCAAACAAAGCCTATAACGCGAAAACTTTAATCCCGGTTAACTACGGCAAGTTGGCAGAACCCGAAGAAATTGGGTTTTCGGCCATTGATTTAGCACGACTAGTGCAATGGCTAGATATAATCGAAACTCGATACCCCAAACACGCTGCGGCCAGTAAAGCCGTCACGGCTCGTTGGCAGTTAAAGCGGTTACTGAAGAATGGACAGCTAATGGGGACAGGGATTAAAAATGGTAAGGAAACCTGGAACCAAGAAGGACGGCTAGGTTATGAACAATATGCAGCCTATAGATTACAAAAAATTGGGATTGTAGCCCCCAAAGCACTCGATACCAAGGCCGAAACTGAGTTTGTCAATGTCATGGGTGTGGAAGTACCAGCGGATAAACGCACCACCTATCATAATTATGTCACTAGTGAACCCTATATTTTGGATGGGTTGGAAAGTGGTTTTCAGGCTTTACCTGCGGAATATGCAGCCAAGTTACTCCAATCTCAACAACGTCGCTATCAAGCTACCAATCAACTCACAGCCTGGTCTGAGGATAATTTAGATCGGGAGCCTTGGTTTGTCTACAATTGTATTTTTGTCAATAGTCAACCTTGGAAAAGTATAGACTCATCTGGTAAAGATGCCACTGTTTATCGGGGTAGTAGTGTTAAAGCCGCAATAAGCTGGAATATGCTGTTTCAAACTCGCTATACAGAAAGACTTTATAAGGGTATGCGCTGGCTGGCTGACCCAACTCGTGGCGTTTTTGCAGGTTTTTATGAGGAAACTCAAGAACCAAATCGAGCTTTAACTGTGAATACTAACGGTATAGTGTTACAAGCAATACTATATCGTCGTGTGGGCAAACCCTTGACAGTTTGGGCTAAAGAAAAACAACCCTAATCATCGGATAGGGCTTGCCGATAGCCTGCGTGGCGTAGCCATAAAAGTTGCCTGTGAGGGCAGGGAACAGGGGACAGGGAACAGGAATGGGGGCTTAGGGAAAGATATTTTGCGTAAGTCCTGACTAAAAAAAAACTAGACAAGAAAAAACTCTCAATCATATTACCAATTACCAATTCCATGATGAATTCTGATTTTGAGCCACCATCAAAAAAACTATCTTTTCTCGCTACCTTTGGCGGAGTTATAACCGCTGTCATCGCAATTATAGGTTTCAATTCTTTGTCAAAGTATTTAACTATAAATACTGATCATATTAGCAAGCTGAATACTAAATTAACAATTGTCGCAGGTAAACCCATTGCCGCTACCGAATTGACAACCGCCAAAAGACCCTATATTGCGCCCGGAAGTGGGACATTAACTACAGAGGAAACTGCAATGGCGCGTCAAGCTTGGTTATACTTCCAACGTAATTGGAACGATAAAACTGGCTTAGTTAACTCTGTAAATAATTTTCCCTCTGTTACTATGTGGGACCAAGCCGCTGCTATGGCTGCTTTGGTCAGTGCTAAAGAACTTAATATCATTACGGGAGAAGAGTTTGAGAGCAAAATGAGTCAGATGTTAAAAACTCTAGCGTCTATGCCTTTGTATAAGGGAGAATTACCGAATAAAGTCTATAATTCAAAAACATTGATACCTGTAAATTATGGTCAATTAGATAAACGAGAAGAAATTGGTTGGTCTGCTTTGGATTTAGGACGTTTAGCTATATGGCTGAATATTGTGGGTACAAAATATCCCAAAATGCGATCGCAAACGGAAGCCGTCTGGAAATATTGGCAAATTAAGCGCTTAGTCAAAAACGGGCAAATGTACGGTACTTCTGTTATTGCTGGTCAAGAAAAGTATACCCAAGAAGGACGTTTAGGTTATGAAAATTACGGAGCTTATGGGTTAAAACTCTGGGGTTTAGATGTCAAAAAAGCCTTAGATTATACATCCAATACAGACTTTGTAGACCTCTACGGGCAGGGTGTTCCTTATGACCGACGGGATTATCAAAATTCAGGTGCAAATAATTATGTTCTCAGCGAGCCTTATATTTTAGATGGCATTGAAACCGGATTTCAAGCCCTACCTAAAGCATTCTCAGACCGAATTTTAGCCGCTCAAGAAGCTCGTTATCAAACAACTAAATTGTTAACTGCTGTCACGGAAGATAATTTAGATCGCGCTCCTTACTTTGTTTATAGTAGCTTATTTGTGAATGGACAACCTTGGGCAACTATCACAACAACGGGAAAAAAATATGATGAGCTGCGTTTTCTCAGCGCTAAAGCCGCAGTAGGTTGGCACGTCCTTTATAATACTGCTTACACAGACAAATTATTTAATTTTGTGCAAACTCAACTCAAATCTGATCAAGGTTGGTACAACGGGTTTTATGAGTCTTTAAATCAGCCAAATAAATCTCTTACTGCCAATAATAATGGTGTAATTTTAGAAAGTTTGCTGTATAAAAAAGTTGGTAAACCTCTCACTGTTTGGGCTGCAATAAAAGAGTAAAGGAAAAGCTTATTTTGATGCTGTGAAATTCGATAATTTATGATTTCTATTTCCCTGCTTTGACAAAAAAAGGTAACAGGAAACTCTTAACTGGGAACAGGGAACAGATAATAAACAAAAGTTGCTGAGTTTAAAGCTCAGTCAAAAAAAAGATTTTGTTAAAAGATGCGTAGCACGAAAAAAACAGTGTCATTATTTCAATCTCATGTTTTTAAACATGAGTTTTTCCTGTTTACTCTGAATTTTTTCTACTTGTGAAATATTGAGTTTTCAGTCAAAAAACAGTTCAAAATTTTATCTGTAATTGGCCTGTTAATGTCTGATTATTGTACAGAGTTTCCCCAGTCACGAGATTGTGAGACTTACCTAAACTATAACCTAAATCTAAAGCTATATTTGGTGACATTTTGACTGTACAGCGAGTTTGATAGCCAGTACCTCCACTTTTATCACCGTTAACTCTTTGTCTTCCCAAGGTGGTATTTAAGCGACAATTTAAAAAAGGAAAAATGTTTTTTCCCCATCCGATTTCACCGTTATAAACTAGAGAAGATGCTGGAGAAAAATAGCCACTACTCTCTTGGCGATCGCTTGCATACTTCCAAGCGAAAACATTACCAGCAAACCAAAATTCACCCCACTTATGTTCCAAGCGATTAAAAATCTGTTGCTCAAAATTACCATCATTATATAAACCCACACGATAGGAGCCAAAAAAGCTAGTATTAGGGTCAATTTGCCAAAAAGTATTGAAACCAGAGCGTGTAGCTGTAACTTGATTTTCCAGTGTTTTCACACTAGTTTTATAAGGACCTTGTTCTACGACTGCTGATAAAAATAAACCTGACTTGAGGCTATAATCTGGATTGAGTTTAACAGCAATTGGTCTATCTATCTGAGCATTGAAATTGAGAGCCATTGGTAAGCGATTAAATAGATCAATTCCTGCTCCTAATTTTATAGTATATTTACCTGTTTTGCCTTCCCATCCCAACTGAAGGGGAATATTAGTAAGAGATGCAAATTTCGGTTGACTCAACTTATTAAAAGCAGTTTTCAATTTAATTTTCTCTCCATTGAATAACCGAAATTGAAACACTGGTTCAATAGTTTGGCTCTCCTGCTGGGAACTATTCATGTCCCTACGAAACCCTGTTTGGATACTTTCCAAAATAAATGCTGGCCGCACAGGTTTAGTAGAAGTTGGTTGTGAAGTTGGTTGTGAAGTTGGTTGTACTGTAGAATTTGGTTGTGAAATTGGTTGTACTGTAGAAGTTGGTTGTACTGTAGAAGTTGGTTGTGCTTGCGGAGGAGATACTCGTTGGGAACTTAACCTTAGCTGAGGATTGAAGTTTTCAGGTGCAGCAATTAATACTGGTATTGACTGCCAATTCTCAGGAAGAAAGCTACTCTCAAAAACTGTGTTTAAGTTTTCTAAAATACCAAAATTTGTAATTTGTGCGGTTAATTCTGGAAATGAGTTCGAGTTTTCATCTAGTGGAAAAAAAAGAGAGGAATCTGTTTCTGTAATATCTCCGTTATTTTGGCGTGAATTTGCTAAATTATCAACTACAGGGAAGGGTTCTATCAAAAGTGAGACTGAATCCCAATTTTCATTTAGTTGGATAGGAGCAGCAGATACAGACTTAATACCGAAACTAATGATGATACTTATTGGAGAAAATAAATATAGTATTCGTTGTAGCAAGTTTAGTGAGAGTAACATCTTACAAAATAGTTACGTAGGGTAATAGAATGAATATTTTCATATTTCCTGTTGTTTTGCGTAAATCCTATGTAATATATAGGACTCCTATTTGATTTTTGATAGCTTGCGTGGCGTAGCCATACAAGACTCAGTAGGTATCAATTTTGTCTTTCTTCCTGTGTTCTCTGTTCCCTGCGATGCACTGAGCAGTTCGACAAGCTCACTGTAACACTTGTCGAAGTGTTCCCTGACCACACAAGTAAATTCACAGAGTCAAACCGGATTCCTATATTTTATATCAGTATTTATGAATCTGTACTGGTAAATTAGGTTCATCTGCTGGACTCATGATCATTTATCTCTTCTTTGATAGCAGCATCATATCATGTTCGGTTGAACACTGATCATATCTGTTGAGGCTGGTAATGGGTAATTGGTAATTGGGAAAAGGCAATACAATGATGAACTATATCGTCAGTGATTGGGCAGACATGATATCAAGTATCTAACCATGCAAAAGTTAATTCGTACCATCTTTGACAGTAATCCAGTAATTTTCAGTGCCATTAGTCACAAATTGGGTTTTCTGAGTAGAAGTATTCGGTAGACCTCGACCAGAATTACCATCGGCCACTGCTTGCCACCAGGGTGATTTCATATTCGTATTGGGACGGAGGAGAGGTTGTTGCTTTGTTGCCGTGTACAGTAAAGATTGTAGAATCATACTGTTAGTGCTACTAGTAGAACCAAGAGCAGTTTTACCTGTTTTTTCATAAAAACCTTCATAAAAGCCTAGCAAAGGGTTATATAAGTCCGTTGTTGCCTTGATTAGTTCCTGAGTATAGCTATCCTTAGGAAGTAAGGCATAATAGGCAAATGCCACAGCCGAACTGACTAATCTTCCCTCTGGTAGTAGTTTACCATCATCATCTAAGGCTACCCAAGGCTGATTTTGACCAATAATTGAACTGTGGACTGTGTAAGGTTGACGCTCAATCAGAGTAGTAGCTGAGGCAGTAAGAGTTTCAGTATTACGGTAGCGTTGGGCTTGAGCTTGATAGACGGCCGTAAAGAGCGATCGCATTTTTGGATCTAAACCAAACTCTAGGGCATACAGCAGGAAAGGATTACTAACGGTATATTGATTAACCTTTGATTTTGTATCTTTACGCAGCCGTTCAATGGGAACTTCTACCCCCTCCACTGATGTTGTTTTATATTCACCCCCCACAGCAGATTTATCAACATTAAATCCCCACAATTGAAAACCTCTAGCAGCATATTCTTCATAACCCAAGCGGGTTTCAGGATTAATTCTGGGGACTAACCGCCCACTTTTATCTTTGGTGACATTGGCGCTAGAAAGAATACCTTCCCGCACAACCCGCAAGTATGACCAGTCGAGAGCAATTTGATCAACAACTTGCGTGTATTCGGGATGATCTGTTTTTAAATTATACAGGGCTGCTAATAGTCTTCCCACATCTAAAGACGACCAACCAGTACCTTCAGGGACGGGATTACCACCATAATCTACTGGTTGCAATGTTCGCGGATCATAACCCCGACTCGGTAATTCCCCTGCATACAGCGGTATCTGCGCCAAAGCAGCCAACAACTGTCGAATACGCTGATCAAATTCCTTGGGAGAAATTATATCCATTGCCCATGCTGCATTGAGCGCTGTTAGATAATCTCCTAATCCCCACAATGTTGAACCCTTAACATCAGAGCGATCGCTCACCAATCCTGTTGTAGGCTGAGAATTAGCAGAGAAATAGTTCCAAGCCGCTTGAGCGTAGCGTCTTTGCACAACTGTTAAAGGTTTAGGTAATGGTTTAGCTGGCTGCGGGACCCCCAAGGATGGAATAGGTTTAACTATTAGCGGTGGTGGGTTAGTGGCTATATTAGTCTGGGCAGGTGTAACATTTATGGGAATAGGATTTTGGGCTGGAGTTGGGGAATTGGCAGCAGGTGGTTTAGAATCTGAGGGTTTAGAATCTGAGGGTTTAGAATCTGAGGGTTTAGAATCTGAGGGTTTAGAATTTGAGGGTTTAGAATCTGAGGGTTTAGAATCTGAGGGTTTAGAATTTGAGGGTTTAGAATCTGAGGGTTTAGAATCTGAGGGTTGAGAATCACCAGACGGTATTTTTGCAAAAGTCACCCCACTACCACCAATCAAAGGACGATTTCCTCTAGCCTTATAATATAAAATCTCCATGATTAGGCCATTAGTATTACCTGTCAAGGACTTATTAGGTTTTTTTGTTTCTTCATACAGTCCAGCGTAGAAGCCACCACCTTTAGGATCACGTAAATCCTTAACCGCATCAAAAACCTTTTGAGCATAAGCATTACCTGGGTAAAGATAGCGCCAGCCAAAGGCAGCTTTAGTGCTAATATTCCGCAACTCTGTATAAGGCTTATTTTTCTCCGTAATTGTTGCCCAAGCAACTCCATTGGAGTATATAGTATTGTAGAGAAAATAAGGAGGTTGATCAATGTTGTCCTCAGAAACAGCAGTTAGTTGTCCCGTAGATTCAAAGCGTCGTTTTTGTACTTCTAAAACGTCAGCAGCATATTTTTTTAAATACCCTTCTAAGCCAAATTCAATACCATCAAGAATATAGGATTCACTCACTACATAATTATTAGCATTAGTGCTTTGAAAATCACGGGTATCAACAGGAATTTTCACACCGTTAATATCTACAAGTTTGAAAGGCTCTAAAGCCGCCGCTTTGGGTGCTTTAAATCCCCATAGTTCATAACCCCTAACAGCATATTCCTCATAACCAAGTCGTCCTTCTTGTACCAACAATGTTTTACCATTAGGTAAGACAAGCGCTCCGTAAAGTTGGTCATCTTTCAGTGATCTTGCTAACTGCCACTTACCGAGAACTCCCTTTAACCAATTTTTATACTGAGGATGACAAGTGCCAATAATATGAAAAGCGGCCAATATACGACCAATATCCAAAGCAGACCAACCCAGACCCTTTTCTACAGGTTTATTACCATAATCAGTCATTTTTCCATTAGCAGCATTATATACCTTATTTGGTAAAGCGTTTTCAAATAAAGTAAGTTTAGCAAAATTGGTAAGAAATTTGTTTAAGCGCGAATCAAATTCCGACTGGTTAATCAAATTGATCCAACGCGCTGCATTCAAAGCCATTAGGTAATTACCAATGTCCCAGAGAGTACCAGAAGGATAACCACCAGTAGAATTAGTAAACCCTGTATTTGCTTGATAGTTATTGACAAAATACTGCCAAGCTGCACGAGCGTAAGTCTGTTCCTCCGGTGTCAGAGGGGCTGAAATTTGACTACAGCCATTAGGAGTAGAATTTTGTGCTAAAGATACTGTAGGCACACAGAATAAAAATTGCAAAAATGCTCCACTTAGGAACAATGCAATCCATCTTAATAGTTTGTAGTGACGGTGTTGCTGTATCATTTACAAATAAAATTTGAGAACCATTCAAGAGGGATTAAAGTGATAGAGAAGAGAGAATCACTTCACTATCGTTAGAAACGACACCAAAAATCTGATACATTAAATAACAACTCTATTTTACCAAGCTACAGGAATCCTCAGTGATGTCTAAAAAGTATCAAGCAGTATAGGCTGGCTATTACCCACCTTAAAGGGGTTTTGACGGACATTACCCACCATGGGAATAGTTCAAATCAAAAATCAAATACAGGACTCCTATAGAAACAAACAACCGCTAATTGACTAATTTAAATTTTATTTTTGGTGGCAAAATGAACTCAGCGTCCTCTAGTTATGATTCAGCCAATTTTTCCGGTAATAGCCGTTCAACACTGAAAAAAAGAACCCTACTTTTTCGGTATTTAGCGGAAATCAACTTAATTTTGGGTGCTTGGTATTTACAATGGCGGATAACTCATTCTATCAACTTTGATGCCCTATGGCTGTCTATTCCTTTATTGCTGGCGGAAATTTACAGCTATTTCGGCGGAGTTATGTTTGTGATTGGACTATGGCGGCCTATAGTGCGACAAGTTAAGTCCCTTAACCAGTTAAGCCCACCCCTTCCTAGCTCTGATTGGGCAAATGTAGATGTGTTTATCACCTGCTATAATGAACCCTCAGAAATGGTCGAAGAAACTGCTAGAGCCGCTTTAGCAATAGATTATCCAACCACAAAGTTGCGTGTATATGTATTAGATGATGGTAATTCTGAACAAATGCGAGCCATGTCAGAAAGATTAGCTCTAGAGGATTTACAATCACCATTATTACAACAGGAAGCTAATCGAATTGACGCGGAATTATCTACTTTAAATCAACGAATTGAGCAACTGGAAAATCTAGCAACTGATGTAAAAGCTGCTGAAGAATGGCTGCAACAATCATCTTCTAGATCAGAAAATACTTTCGAGGATATTCCCGCTAGATTTCTCCGCAGTTTACAACAGTTTATTCTCTGGTTAAATCCTCAAAATCAAAAGAGTCATCATGGCAGTAAATCAACTATATATGAACATCTTAATCATGAACGCAGGGCATTAGAATTAGCAATTCGTCAAAAAGAAGTAGAACTTGTGCAACTGGTTAGGTTACGGTATATTGCTCGTCCTAAACAACCAGGAGTACCTCATCATGCTAAAGCAGGTAATCTCAATTACGCCATTTTTTCTGGAGAGACCACAGGGGATTTTATTCTTACTTTAGATGCAGATCATATTCCCAAACCAGCATTTTTAAAGCGAGTTTTGCCATATTTCTATACCTATAATTTGTATTCAGGAAAATATGAGTCAAACCGCATTGCATTTGTACAAACTCCCCAAGATTTTTATAATATTCCCCCTGGAGACCCCTTTGGACATCGAGCCAATTTATTTTATGGACCCATTCAGCAAGGTAAAGATGGCATGAATTCAGCTTTCTACACAGGTACAAATGCAGTCCTCAGAAGAGAAGCATTGGTTAGTGTGGGTTTACAATATTTTGCAGATGAATTTGTCAAAGATGACAAAAAATTAGATGAATTTGAATTAATTGGCGGTGTTTCTAGCGATAGTATTACCGAAGATATGAATACAGCCATGCGGTTGCATAGTTCTGGTTGGAAATCAATTTATCATCATGAATTACTAGCAGAAGGACTTGCTCCTGATGATTTAAGTTCTACCCTCAAACAGCGAATGCGCTGGTCCCAAGGCACAATTCAAGTGTTAATGAGGGAAAATCCTCTCACCAAACCAGGACTGACATTTTGGCAACGATTACACTATTTCAAGACAACATATAGTTATTTTTCTGGGTTTGCAACTTTGATTTTCATTGCTTGTCCCATTGTCTATTTTTTTACGGGAACTATCCCCGTGAAAACCTATGGCTTTGATTTTACTATCCATTTTCTTCCAGCTTTTATAATTAATAGGTTGACTTTTTTAGCCGCTGGTTGGGGAATTAATGCTGCGGAATTATGGCGTTCAGAACAATATTCTATCTCTTTATTTCCCCTATTCATTCAATCTGCATGGAGTGTATTAACCGGACAACCTATTAAATTTCAGGTTACACCTAAGCAGCGACAATCAGGAATCTATTTCCAGCTAATCTGGCCACAACTAACTGTGTTTATTTTGCTGATTTTAGGTATAATATGGAGTATATATCGTTTCGCTATTGGTCAGTTAGAAACTCCTTGGGTTTATTTGATCAACACATTATGGGGTATATATATTTTATCTCTACTTTGGGCAATTATCAGCGCTGCTGTTTGGCAACCACAGGACTTACACAAAACAGAAGGAAAGTAGAGGTAATTCATGAATTACCTCTGAGAGGGTGTGGCAACAGAATTGTATACAACTACAAAACCTAACTGCCTCACCCCGTGGGGAAAGTTAATGAAAGTCCTTATTGTTTGTAAATCTATTTTTTAAAGTTCTACAAAATGCCTTAAATAGTAGTATAATTTTAAATAGATGTGACGATTTTCAATGGCAAATTTACAAGCTAACACAGAAAGGAAGATAATTTATGAGTTCTAAAATTCACGTCTTTGAACCATCAGGAATTTTAAACGCCACCTCCGGTAATGAATTACGTCGTCAAATTACTGATATCCTTAATAATGGAGTTAATATGCTATTGATTGATATGTCAAAGGTGACGTTTATTGATAGTTCTGGTTTAGGTGCTTTAGTGGGAGCAATGCAAAGTGTTAGAAATGCTAAAGGAGAACTATTTGTATGTTCCATTAATGATCAGGTCAAAATGTTATTTGAATTAACGAAAATCAATCGAGTTTTGAACATATTAAGTGATAGAGAAGTGTTTGATAACAAAGTATTAGAACTAGAAAACGCTTAATGGTTTGATTCTATAGGTGAAGTTTTCGCAAGTCTAAACTTGTAAATATCCGGTTTTTACCAATCTTATGAGGATGAATATACAAGTCTAGTTGCACAGATATGTTTCAAACCCTTAATTTTTTCTTAGTCTACCCAGGTGGTCTGTGTTTGTGTAGTAGGGATTTATAATCCCCAAAAACTTTTAAACACCCTTGAGAAAAGTTTACATCTTAGGGATTTTGACATCTACTAAAATTAACTCGTAGTAAAGACAAATCATCATCAAAATTTTCGTTGCCGCTGATACTTATAATCTCAGGTAAGAGTTGATTAATATGATTGTTATTTGTCTGATTATGGGTGAGCAATAAATTAACAAAGGAGTCGAAACCCCAAATTTGTCCCCCTGGTTGCAGCAGTTCGTAAGCACCATCACTAAAAATATATAAACTGCTGTTTTCTGCAACTTCTAAAATAGCAGTTTCAAAACTGATACCTGGTAAAAAGCCAATGGGTAAATCTAGAGATTCTAGTTTAATAACCTCAATGCTGGAGGAATCATTTCCAAATATTAATACAGCCGGTGGATGTCCAGCATTGCTATAAACTAGCTGATGATTAACACGATTAAAAACACAGTACAAAATGGTAAAGTATTTATCGCCATGTTTACTCATTTGAAAACTTTCATTGAGCGCTTTGAGAACTGCTGCCGGTTGACAAAAATTAGTATTTGGTAAAGACTGCGATCGCAAGATATTCAATACAGATACAGATAACAAAGCCGAGCCTACACCATGACCAGAGACATCTAATAGATAAATTGCCAAATGCTCATCATCAATCCAATAGTAATCAAAACAATCCCCTCCCAACTGTGCTGAAGGTACAAATAAAGATTCTATGGTCACTGACCCTACAAGTGGTAATGGTAAAAGCGATCGCACATAATCAGCAGCTTCAGCTAGTTCGGTTTCTAAAACTTGCTTTTGATGCTGCAAATCTTGATTTAACTGCTCTAAAATTTGCTTTTGATGCTGCAAATCTCGACTTAATTGATGTAGCCTTAATCCTGCTCTTACCCGTGCTTTTAACTCATTCATCTCAATGGGTTTAGAGATAAATTCATCTGCTCCTGCGTCCAATCCCCTGACACGATCATCTTCCTCTCCCAAAGAAGCTCCTTTTGCAGTCAGAAGAATAAAAAAAGTTGTAGCTAATTCGGGATCTGACTTAATCTGACAACACACTTGTAAACCATCTATCCCAGACATTACCCAATCACAGATAATGAGAGCGGGACATAATTTTTTGGCTTCTATTATTCCCTCTTCGCCATTAGCCGCTATGGTAACATCATAGCCCTGGGTTTTCAGCGTCTTTTTCAAAACCATTCGTAAGATAGGATCATCATCAATGACAAGGATTTTAAACATTTTGACCGTTAAACAGTTTGAATAATTACTTATTCATTACTCTACATTAAATCTTGTCTAAGGATTTACATTTTTCTTTTTCACATTCTATGGATTGACCAATGAATCATAAAATCTACCTAAAAACCAATACAGATATTAATGCTACCAGTGAAGTTTTATCCTGGCTGGAGCAAATCAACCAGCCCCCATTTAATAATCAAACAATTTGGTGGGAATTACAAACACTTCTAGTCGAAGGATTTATTAATGTTGTAGAACACGCCCACAAAAAATTACCCAGAGAAACCCCGATTGAATTAGAAGTTATTAGACTCGAAGAAGATATAGAAATTCGGATATGGTCTTTCGGAGAACCTTTTGAATTAGAAAAGCAATTGGAAGTAACTTCAGCATTAGAGGATAATGATCAAGAACGAGGACGGGGATTGCAAATAATGTCCTCCATTGCTGACAAACTGTCCTATAAACTAACAGATGATAATCGTTATTGTTTATTTATCAGTAAACATTATTGTTAGAATATAAAATTTATTTTGCACTACTACTAGACATGGCGTGAGAAAAAATCTAGGGACAATTGATGAATTATCCCTATCATAGTTTCCAGTTAGCCACATTTGATTCTGATCAGATGTCTACTGTATTGGTAATAGATTCACTCAATTTATTCATCTGTGGTATGAATACATGAAACCTGCTGTGGATTTAGGTCAATTTGGCGTGAGCAGCCAAAATAATTCTTTCTGTTTCTTCCCAATTAATACATTTATCAGTTACGGAAACACCATATTTTAGCTCTTCACGATTTCCTGTAATCGTTTGACTACCTTCATACAAATTCGATTCTAGCATCATTCCCACAATGGAACTATTACCATCTAATATTTGCTGAATAATATTTTCAAACACCATAGATTGTAACCTGTAATCTTTATTAGTATTACCATGACTACAATCAACAACTATTCTTGGTGATAATTTGGCGGCTTTTAATTGTTCTTCCACTAATTTAATGTTCTCTGCATCAAAATTAGGCTGAGTTCCACCACGCAAAATTACATGACCATGAGCATTTCCCCTAGTTTGAAATACACTCACTTGTCCCTTTTGATTAATACCTAGAAAATTATGGGGCGTTCTCGCTGATTTGAGTGCATTTACAGCTACTTGAATATTCCCGTCAGTACCGTTTTTAAAACCTACCGGCATAGATAAACCACTAGCCATTTCTCGGTGTGTTTGTGATTCAGTTGTTCTCGCGCCAATTGCAGACCAAGATACCAATTCACTGATATATTGAGGAATAATCGGATCAAGTGCTTCTGTGGCGGTTGGTAATCCTAACTCTGTCAACTTTAACAATAAACTTCTAGCAATTAATATCCCCTTTTCTACATTAAAGGAATCATCCATTTCGGGATCATTAATTAGTCCTTTCCAGCCCACAGTGGTTCTCGGCTTTTCAAAATAAACTCGCATAATTAATAGCAGTTTATCCTCAACTTTTTTCGCTAAATCTAGTAATTTTTCCCCATATTCTATGGCTGCTTTAGGATCATGAATTGAACAAGGACCAACAACAATGAATTTTCGTCTATCTTGGAAATCTAGAATATGTTCTATTTCTTGTCTGAATTTTAAAATTGTATTTTCAGCGGTCTTGGTTAAAGGTAATTTTTCCTTGACTTCATTAGGAGTTAGCAAAACATGAGAACTCTTAATGTTAGTGTTAATTAATTTGTGGATCATAGCAGAAATCTCTTGATTTGTGTTATACGTTAGCAATCCTAAAACTTCTGTGACACTGTTTTTTATTCTCTTTAAGTCTAAATTAGTTAGTTAACAAAAAACAAGTTGCACAAATTCAGGTAGGATTATTATGTGCAAGGGTTGATATATATTAATATACACAGCTTTTTGAAAAAATACAACATAAGTCTGTGTTATTTTCATAACATTAGCCGGAAGAAGATAATTTAATACCTCAACCGAAATCAGAAGTAATAACCGCAGATAAACGCAGATAACCGCAGAGGAAGATAAATAAATTTATAAGCTTGATGATTCTGTACAGATTATTAGCAAATAACATGATTTTCAAGGTAGACGCAGTTCAGTAATTTTACTCAATTTTACCGGTGGTGATTAACATATAACTTAATAACCAATTTGCGGAGGTGGCTCTGCGAGTTTGTCGCGGACCAAATTCACCAATTTTGTAACCTTTAAAACCTAATTTTTCTTTAAGTAGTTGTTTATTTTCAGGAGGAATAGAACGAGTTAATTTCATAATTGCTGGCCGAGAATCTATAAAATCCGGTGGTTGGGGATATTCGTCTCTCCATGCCGTCTCTACTTGACTATGATCATAAGTTTCTGTTGTGGTATCATAGCGATAACCTAAGTAATACCATAGCAATTGGTTCACGGTAGCATCATCAATTGTATCATTAATGATTGCCCAAATTGTTTCTGTATTCAACGGCGGTAGGTTAGACATGATTTTAAGACAACAGAGATAATAGATATTATATAGATATTATATAGGACTCCGATTTGATTTTTGATAGCTTGCGTGGCGTAGCCATACAGAACTCAGTACATACTGAAATCCTTCTTCCCTGTTCCCCATGACTACAGAATCAGCGACAATAAAAGTAATTAGTTGAAAAAAAATTGCTACAATATTAGTTTTGTAATTCTAGTAATGGGAAAGTTTCTCGCCACGTTTTTGACTTATGCTGATTATACCACATAGAGTCTCTCAAAGGTGTTTTCAACCCAAAAATAGTGCGGTAACAGTCATGCGTATCAATTTGAGCTTATTCCTAAAATAGCTGATTTTTACGCTTACTGAGTCAGCATATAAAGCAAGAAAAATCAATTTTTGTCCCCACTTAACTCCTTGGCTATTAATTCACTACCATGCGTGCAACTGCTACTATTTCTCAAAATCCTTTACTTCAAAGCTCTGGTTTACCTGCATTTGCGGATATTAAACCGGAGCAAGTCGAACCAGCTTTTAATTATTTATTAGCAGAACTTGAAAAGCAGTTAACTATCTTAGAGGCAAATATACAGCCTACTTGGACTGGTTTAATAGAACCTTTAGAAAAATTGACAGAAAGACTAAGTTGGAGTTGGGGAATACTCAATCATTTAATGGGCGTTAAAAATAGTCCAGAACTACGTATTGCTTATGAACAGGTGCAGCCACAAGTAGTTCAGTTTCTAAATACATTAGGTCAAAGTAAACCTATTTATAATGCTTTTAAAGCAATTCGTAATGGTTATAGCTGGGAAACTTTAGATTCAGCCCAACAGAGAATTATTAAAGCGGCTATTCGGGATGCAGAGTTGTCTGGTGTGGGCTTAGAGGGAGAACCTAGGGAGCGTTTTAATGCTATTCAGATGGAATTAGCAGAACTAGGCACTAGATTTGCTAATCATATCCTAGATGCCACTAAAAGCTTTATTTTAATCCTGACCACCTCAGATGACATTGACGGCTTACCAAGCAGCTTGTTAAGCCTTGCAGCCCAAGCTGCTCGCACTGCTGGAGAGGAAAATGCCACACCAGAACACGGTCCTTGGCATATTACTTTAGATTTTCCCAGTTATTTCCCCTTTATGCAGCATAGTACCAGACGGGATTTGCGGGAAAAACTCTATAAGGCTTATATTACTCGAGCATCTTCTGGAGAATTAGATAATAATCCCTTAATTACCCGCATTTTAGAGTTAAGAAAGGAATTAGCTCAGTTAATTGGCTTTGAAACTTTTGCTGAACTCAGTTTAGCTAGTAAAATGGCTCAGGATGTTCACTCTGTAGAAAAACTTTTAGAAGAACTTCGTCAAGCTAGTTATAATGCTGCTGTTAAAGATTTAGATAAACTTAAAGCTTTTGCAAAGAATAAAAAAGCAGCAGAAGCAGAAAATTTGCAACACTGGGATATTAGTTTTTGGGCTGAACGTCAGCGGGAAGAAAAATTTGCTTTTACGGCTGAAGAGTTACGCCCCTATTTTCCCCTCCCTCAAGTCCTAGATGGTTTATTCGGGCTGGTAAAAAGGCTTTTTGGTGTCACAGTAACTCCTGCTGACGGCCAAGCACCAGTATGGCATGAGGATGTCCGTTATTTCCAAATTGCTGATAAATACGGTGAAACCATTGCCTATTTTTACTTAGATGCTTACAGCCGTCCTGCTGAAAAACGTGGTGGTGCTTGGATGGATGCTTGTATTCACCGCAAACAAATCAAAGAGAATGATGTAACTACTATCCGTCTCCCTGTCGCTTATTTGATTTGTAACCAAACGCCTCCTGTGGATGGTAATCCTAGTTTAATGGCTTTTGACGAAGTTGAGACATTATTCCATGAATTTGGACATGGTTTACATCATATGCTGACTAAGGTAAATTACCTGGGAGCAGCAGGTATTAATAATGTAGAATGGGATGCAGTAGAATTACCAAGCCAATTTATGGAAAATTGGTGTTATGACCGCCAGACCTTATTGGGTATGGCCAAACATTATCAAACAGGTGAACCATTACCAGAACATTATTACCAAAAGTTGTTGGCAGCACGTAATTATATGAGTGGTTCAGCTATGTTGCGACAGATATATTTTAGCAGTGTGGATTTGGAATTACATCACCGCTATTGTCCCCAGGGTCAGGAAACTGTCACAGATGTGCAACACCGGATTGCTAAGTTGACAACTGTGTTACCACCATTACCAGAGGATGGTTTTTTGTGTGCTTTCGGTCATATTTTTGAAGGAGGTTATGCAGCGGGTTACTATAGCTATAAGTGGGCTGAGGTACTTAGTGCTGATGCTTTTGCTGCTTTTGAAGAAGCGGGCTTAGAAGATGAGGCCGCAATTCATGATATTGGTAGACGCTATCGAGATACAATTTTAGCATTAGGTGGTAGTCAGCATCCCATGGATGTCTTTAAAACCTTCCGGGGACGAGAACCCAGTACCAAGGCTTTACTCAAACACAATGGGCTGCTAACTGACCCGTAAATTGGCAATTGAGGGTATAAGAGGACAACACAATTCAAAATCCCAAAGAAAACCCGTTCCTCTTACCTCTTGCCTCGGTGAATTTATATTGAATTTATATTACAGCTTCCTCGCGTTGGCAATCAAAGAAAAGTTCAAAATCAGCATCAAGAATTAACTGGCGTATGTGCTGAATATAACCTTCTGCATCCGAACGACTGCGGAATCTGGCAACAATTACTTTTTCCTGTTCGGTAACGACACGGGCTACAGCCCAGCCGTTCAACCTTTTTCTGTAAGCTATGGCTTGATGTTCTGAAGTGGTGTTTTTGTAATCCGTATTTTGTGGCATGATTATTTTATGCGTATGAACTTGAGTGAAGGGCGTTACTTTGTGTCTTAACTAAGAATGTACCATCGCTTTTTATTGATGATGCCACCTTGGTATTACATATTTTCAAAATTGTCAATACGTGATGCAACAACTTATTTTTTAATAAAATTTACTTTTATTTGCTACTAAGGAGTAAATACTGAGTAAATCAGTATTTGAGCTTACATATAAATAATTATAGTCGTATAAATTATTATATCATTTGTTTGTAGTCAGGGCTTTAGCCCTGATGAGTGTTACCATAGCGTTTTGAACATAGGACTAAAGTCCTAACTACGATTTCATACCCTGATGGATGTTACCATAGGGTTTTGAACATAGGACTAAAGTCCTAACTACGATTTCATACCCTGATGGATGTTACCATAGGGTTTTGAACATAGGA
>Ga0315905_10001477_pt1 | contig 25274 bp, 27 predicted proteins | sample LakEriMetagenome_5_FD_203522 | JGI IMG/M metagenome (GOLD analysis project Ga0315905, IMG submission 203522) | Freshwater fungal communities from buoy surface, Lake Erie, Ohio, United States - Buoy 4 MA121 | ecosystem: Environmental > Aquatic > Freshwater > Lake | place: USA: Lake Erie, Ohio...
GGCTACCCGTAGCGGTCGCGCGATTCTGAATGCCCGCCGTGCGAAAGGCCGCAAGCGTCTCGCAGTCTGAGGCCGGTTGCGCACGCGGCACTGATAGCGTGTCCGGCAAACGCCCGGAAGATTACGCAAGGATCAGGCGTATTGTAAAAACGGATGAGTTTTCATCCGTTTTTCGTTTGAGACCCGTATTCCGAACTGCACACTTTGTGCTTTATGCGCGCCCCAACGAATCAGGAAATGCACGATTGGGCGTCGTGGTTGCCAAACGCCTTGCGGCGCGTGCCGTTACCCGCAATATGATCAAGCGACTGGCGCGCGAGATGTTCCGAAAGTCGGAATGGGTCAAAAGCGATTTCATTATTCGGCTGAATGCCCCGGTGATACGCCGCGATCAAAGTGCTTCTTCCCGCGCTCGAAAAGTAGCGCTGGCTGCCGAACTGACGGAACTGATGAAGTCTCAACTCCTGCGATAACGCCCATGAAATTCATGCTGTTACTACTGCGAGGCTACAAGCTCTGCATCAGTCCTTTTTTGGGTCAGCATTGCCGCTTTTACCCCAGCTGCTCCGATTACGCGCAGCAAGCTATTGTCGAACATGGCGTTGCACGCGGCAGTCTGCTCGCTGGCCGGCGACTGTGCAAATGTCATCCATGGCATGCTGGTGGCTTTGATGCCGTTCCACCCAAACAAACTCGCGGTGCCGATGCGCCGGTTTCGCACTCTCACTGAATTATCTTCACCAAAGCTCTTATGGATATCAAACGTACTGTCCTGCTGGTTGTGTTTTCACTCTCTCTACTGATGTTGTGGGAGAACTGGAATGTCTACAACGGGGGGCCCTCGATGTTCGCGCCCGAGCAAAAAGTCGCAATGACGCCAGCGCCAACATCGCCTGCCACCACCAGCGAGCAATCCGTGCCACAAGCGTCTGCCAGCACTGGCGCAAACACCACCACTAGCAATCAAGTACCGGGCGGCGCAATTGCCAATTCTCAGGGTGAGCGCATTACGCTGAGTACAGACCTGCTGAAGGTGGAAATCAACACCGCTGGCGGTGAGCTCACGCGCGTTGAACTACTCAAGCACAAAGACATTGCCAATCCTGGAAAGAATGTAGTGCTGATGGAAACCGGCGCGGGACGCACTTATATCGGTCAGAGTGGATTAATCGGTGGTGATTTTCCTAACCACCGCACGATATACACCGCACGTCCGGGGGCACGCAATCTTGAAAGCGGCGATAGCATCGAGCTGGTACTCGATGCCGAACAAAATGGTGTCAAGCTCACCAAGACGTATGTATTCCAGCGCGGCCAGTATGCGATCGATCTGAACCATGCGGTGGTCAACAGCACCGCAGAAGCCATCTCCCCATCCGTGTATGTACAACTGGTGCGCGATGGCAGCAAACTCGAAGGCGATTCGGCTTTCTACAGCACCTTTACTGGCCCAGCGATTTACACGGCTACGGAAAAATTCCGCAAGGTCTCATTTGAAGACATTGAAAAAGCCAAGAACCCGCCACCGGTGCGCACCAGCGATGGCTGGATTGCGATGGTCCAGCACTATTTCGTCACCGCTTTCCTGCCAACGGCCAAAGGCCAGCATGAACTGTTTACCCGGAAAATCGACAACAATCTCTATGCTGTCGGTTCCATCATGAGCATGGGCAGCATCGCACCAGGTACTTCTACGTCGATCTCGGGCAAGCTGTTCGCTGGCCCTCAGGAATCCGCATCCCTTGAGCAGTTCGCAACCGACTTCGATCTCGTCAAGGACTATGGCTGGCTGACCATTATTGCCAAACCTATTTTCTGGCTGATGGAACAAATCCAAAAAATACTCAGCAACTGGGGCTGGACCATCATCGTGCTGACCATCCTGATCAAGCTTGCATTCTTTCCTCTGTCGGCCGCCAGCTATCGCAGCATGGCGAAGATGAAGCTAGTCACACCGAAAATGACCGCGATACGCGAACGCCACAAAGGTGATCCGCAAAAAATGAATGCGGCGATGATGGAGCTCTATAAGACCGAAAAAATCAATCCGCTCGGCGGCTGTTTGCCGGTAGTCGTGCAAATCCCGGTGTTTATCGCGCTCTACTGGGTGCTGCTGGCCAGCGTGGAAATGCGTCACGCCCCATGGCTGGGCTGGATACAAGATTTGTCGGCGCCCGATCCCTGGTACATCCTGCCCGTCGTCATGGCTGCTTCCATGTTCGTGCAAACCAAGCTCAATCCCACACCGCCTGACCCGATTCAGGCCAAGGTCATGATGTTCATGCCGATCGCATTCTCGGTCATGTTTTTCTTCTTCCCTGCGGGTCTGGTGCTGTACTGGGTCGTAAACAATCTGCTGTCCATTGGTCAGCAATGGGTTATCACCCGCCAGTCGGAGCAAGGCAAAACCTGATTGCTTTGTTCATCCAAAAAAGGTCCGTCGCCTGCTGGTCTCGGACTTTTTTTATTCCGGATACACTTTCCCCATGCTCGCTGACAATTCACCCATTGCTGCCATTGCCACTGCCCCGGGCCGCGGCGGTATCGGCGTGGTGCGCATTTCAGGCAAACAGCTAGGTGTACTTGCGCGCGCGGTCTGCCGACTTGATAGCGAACGTACGCTCAGCCCGCGACAAGCGACCTATCTGGATTTCATTCAAGCCGATGGCAGCGTGATTGATCGCGGACTCGCGATTTATTTCAACGCACCCCACTCCTACACCGGTGAAGAGGTGCTCGAGCTGCAGGGACATGGTGGCCCTATTGTCATGCAAATGCTACTCAATCGCTGCCTCGAAGCAGGCAAAGAAATTGGCCTCAGGCTGGCCAATCCGGGTGAATTTACTTATCGCGCTTTTCTCAATGACAAACTCGATCTCGCTCAGGCAGAGGCCGTATCTGATCTGATCGATGCCTCGACCGAAGCTGCCGCGCGACTGGCCACACAATCCTTGTCGGGCGCATTTTCAAAACAGATTGAACAATTGGTCGAACAAGTAATTCACTTGCGAATGCTGGTGGAGGCAACGTTAGATTTTCCCGAAGAAGAAATTGAATTCCTGGAAAAATCCGACGCACTCGGTCAGCTACAAAGCTTACGCGAGACGCTGGATACCGTACTAACGCAAGCGGGGCAAGGTGCCTTGCTGCGTGATGGCCTCAAGGTGGTTCTCGCAGGTCAACCGAATGTTGGCAAGAGCTCCTTGCTCAACGCACTTGCCGGCAATGATGTTGCGATCGTCACACCCATCGCGGGTACGACGCGCGACAAGATCACCGAAACGATTCATGTCGAAGGCATACCCATCAACATTATCGACACCGCCGGCATCCGCGATGAAGCCGATGCTGATGGTGAGGTCGAGCGCATCGGCATCTCACGCACCTGGAGCGCCGTGGAGCAGGCTGATGTAATCCTGCACATCCTAGATGCCAGCCGTGGACCAACACGCGCCGATGAAGAGATCGTTGCACGACTACCTGATCAAATTCCTCTGCTGCGCATCTGGAACAAGATCGATCTATCCGGACACAAGCCTGGCATCCATCAGCAAGACGATGGCGCGCACATTTACATGTCAGCAGCTGAACGTACGGGCATAGATTTGCTGAGAAAAGAATTGCTGCGTATCGTCGGCTGGCAGCAAACCGGCGAATCCATTTACCTGGCGCGCGAACGCCATCTGATTGCTTTGCGCGCCGCGCAAGCGCATTTGCAGACGGCTGCCGAGCTCGCGGCGCAACGCGACAGCGCGCTGGATCTGTTTGCCGAAGAACTGCGACTGACTCAGGAGCGACTAAATAGCATCACCGGAGCATTCACCTCGGATGATTTGCTTGGCGTGATTTTCAGCCGTTTTTGTATAGGGAAATAGGCGGCCGCCGCATTCACGGCTTTACTGAAATTAAAGATTGTCAGCGTACCCAAGGTAGGTCTTGCAGTACGGGGTCGATCAGACCACCCAAAAAAATTCAAACGACCACTGAAGTAATGTGGAATCTGTCAGGTCATCCATGTTCGCAGAAGTCACTATTCCTCCTCCCAAAGCGATGGCGAATGCGCCGGTTGTTGCTCAGGCCTGGGTGTTGATGCCGGCGTGCGCGATGACGCGCGTGGCGTAGCCTCCGATATCAGGTGTTGTGCCGGATATGCGCGCAGGAAATCAGGAACCTGCTCCTTCGTAGATTGCAACCACGCGGAATACTGCGGCGGTTCGAGCAATACGGGCATACGCTTCTCATCCCCGGGTCGATGAAAGCGCTGCATCAGCGAATGATTGTCGGCATTAATCGTGAGCATCGTAAACGACAGCAGCGGCAAATCATCCGGCCCACCCGTTGAACGCCACTCCCACAAACCTGCGATGCCCAACAATGCGCCATCGTCGCGCGCTATTTTCCATCGGACCGCCCGACCGCTCTCATAGCTAGGCTCGAAGAATGATTCGACTGGGATGATGCACCACTGTCGTTTGGCAAAAGCATGGCGAAACGATGGTTTGCTGGCGACTGTCTCACTGCGCGCGTTGTAGGTATGCCGGGCCAGCGTTAGTTCCGCCCAATGCGGCGCCATACCAAAGCAAGCATTCGCGCATTCCAGTTCGCCCGATCCATCTTCAGCAATACGTACGATAGGCGCGAAATAGCCGGGATAGGTCTCGGCCTTGTAATCTTCGGAAATGTGTTGAACGCCAAAATGCCGACGCAACGCATCTGGTTTAGGAGGCGTGTAGTTCGAGCACACGATACGCTATCGTTTATCTACTAAACATCGAAGTCAGCAACAGACGCGCTTGATGCATTTACTGCTTCAAAGATGATTTCACTCGTCTGAAATCCGATTTGCGTATCAACGCATGAATGCCTTTAGTGCGGTCGACCACCTGCGAGACATTGAAATCGGTCGCGGCTGACAGGTACGCATACGCGATCGCCTGGTCCATTCCCATGACCTCTGACAAAAAGCGAATCGCTTCTCTGACCGCATCTTTCATCGCATCATCCAGATCCGGATTCAATCCAATAGCAATCCAGTAATGCGGCGTTTCACCGAAGGGTTTTTCTAACGTACCGGACGCGGAAGGGATACGCCGATCGCCTTTTTTTAATAGCGTGAAACGAAACGTAGCGCGCATGGAATGTTCTAGTGCGGTGAGTGCCACCTCGCCGTTAGCCTGTGCCATGTGCGGATCGCCCGTATAAAAATTCGCACCCGGCACAAATACCGGCAAGTAAATCGTCGTGCCGGCACCCAAATCCTTCACATCCATATTGCCGCCATACGCGCCCGGCGGAACGGAATGCACGGGCTGATCTGTGGCGGCAGCCACACCCATCACACCCATGAAGGGGGTCGCTGGAAAAGTGATCGTCTCACCCTGGCGGTTCGTCATCACACCTTCCCACTGCCCGGAACGATTGCGCCGAATGGGCGTGAACACTGAGACGTTATGAAATTTTTCCGGAGCCTGCGCGCTCGCATCAGGTTCCGGTTTGGGGCCTTCAGGAAATTCGCCCGGAAGCGCGCCCTTGCCATGACGATTAGAAATCACGCCATAAGCAACGCGCGGCACCACCGACAAGATATCGACCTTCAAAACATCGCCGGGTTCAGCGCCATCAACAGCGACCGGCCCGGTAATGATGTGCGGTCCGTCCTTGGCAAAGTCATGCGGCAAATCGGATTGAGTGATTGCAATGGCGTCTTTCAACACCTGATTCGCGGGTATGCCTTTCGATGCGAAATACTGCAAAGGATTGCGGCCCTGATCTTCCAGCAATCCCTCATGCGACAAAGTGTCGAAAATCACGGTAGAGCCCGAGGGAACCGTGAGCACAGGTGCATCAGCTGCATTCGACAAATAGCCCCACTTGATCGTGGCTCGTGTCGATGGCACATAAAAAAACTTGCCACTACGACCCTTGATAGCGATCGGACCGGGTTTATCAGCCAAAGGCTGAAGCGGAAATGCTGGGGTGGTGCCAGCACAAGCCGAAGCAATAGCGATTGCCAGCAAGACGCCAAGCGTCCAGTGTTTATTATTCATCGTGTCCCAGATATCTTTGTAAAGGATTTTTAGATCTGGAAATTATGCATGATTTTAAAAACGAGTGAGCACAACACTCTAGCAAAGAGTGGCTGCGGCGATCGCCGTCAGCAAGCGGGATCACGCGCGTGCACTCTCCTCAAAGATCACGATCAAAAAGAAGATGCTTGCGATTGCAACACTCGGCACCATGTCTTTGATGGAAAAATTGACCGCCTAGCCAATGTCTAAGGTGCATTAGCGTCGTAGAAGCGCTTTCAGCACAGTGACTGGAAAACACCGCGGTCGCGGTTTTTCATCACATTGTCCCAAGAAAAAAGTTGTCCGTTCATCGCGATGTAAACACCTGCTGCTGCAAGACTGGCTGCAGCACAAGCAAAGCCGAAATTGAAAAACGCATCGGATTGGGCGATTTGATAAGGCACCATCGCACCAGTCAGGATGATGGTTTTTTTCAAAGCTGCTTGGCCCAGCACTTGGGCAGTCTCGGGCATGGTATCCGTACCATGGACGATGACGATGCGCTCTTCGGCGGAAAGCTCGCAGGCCTCGCGTATTTGCTGACGATGGCTGTCCTGCATATCGAGTGAATCCAATGCAAGCAAGGGCTCGAACGTTACTGGCAAAGTCAGCCGCGCGCGATCGAGTGCTTCTGGCAAAACGCTGTCCTTGAAAATCAGGTTACCTGTGAGGGGATCATAATGTTTGTCGAAAGTACCCCCTGTTGCAATGATACGCAGACTCATGGTTATTAATCCTGAAGAAAACTTTCAGATAATAGCCCGAAGTCTGAATTTTGCAGACTGAACTCGCACGAAAAAAAAGAGTGAGTCCGACGAGGACTCACTCCGAAAGTGCTGAACAGCCAAGGCGAGGAACGACCTGACTGCTCGCCATCCGAGACAAGATGGACTTGCATGGTACGGGGGCGATCAACATGAAATCCAATGTTTTATTGTCATAATCGCATTCGCCTGCTTGGTTTCTTTGTTTGTACGGCTTGCAAAAATCTTGAATGCATGTCGGCAATACACAGGGCGGCTGCATCGTAATCACGCTACTTTCGGTGTGCTGGTTTGAAAGAACATGCCGATTTGTTTATGACATCAAAAGGTAAAAATTCTGATTACATGCAGAGCATGCGTACCGTTACACTGCATGTATTCCGATTCTGTTCGTTGTGTTGGACGATGAAACCTGTTGCACCTGGCACCGTTATTTTTCACCGCTATCGCGGTTATGGCGTGATTACCTCAGTTAATCTCATGACCGGTTGGATCTCCGCGCGCTTCGGAGGTGAGGGACGAACGCTGGATTTAAATCTCTCCTGCGATCAGGTACACCACGCCGATGGCGAGCCCATACGTTTTCGCCGCGCACCACCCGATCGCATGCCACACGGTCGTTTGATGAGCATGATGCGCGAGCTTCACAAGGCCGGCTATCAACGACTGTATTTATACAGCTGGCCCAAACCTTCCGGGCTGCATTGGCGCTGGCATTTATTCACTGGACCGCGCCACTGGATGCAACGCGGTTGGCGTGAAGGCTGGTATGGCTCGGGCGCTGAATACAATTTGAATCCGGTGCTAGGTTGGGGCGATTCGCCAGGCACTTCAACGCATGATCTGCTGTCTAGTCTGGCAAAATTCGACCCGCAAGGTCTGGCGCAGGCATTGGGTCGGGACGAAGACCATACCCAATGGTTCGCCGATGTCTGCGATGCGCTGCTGCCGAACTACACGTTTTCATTGGGGTGGGATCAGAGCGCTGGTTCGCAACCGGCAGAGCTACCGGTCGTGCCATTACGCGCGAATGTTGCGCCTTACAACGGACGAGCGCTGCCGTGGCCACCCGGGTGGGGGCGATTGTGGAGCAGTGTGCCGCGCGTAACGCCGACGACCCGGATTACGGGAACAAGTCCCGCTGGCGCCCCTTCAGACGCTGACGGTTGATGTCGGCAATGCTGACTTCGCGCGGACCGGGTTTTATGCAAATAGTTTGACCGACGGTGATATCCGCTGGCGTGATTACTTTCAGATAAACACCAGTAAGACCGGATTGCAGCATGTGCTTGATAGCTTGCGGATAGCCCATGCGCGCCGCGAATTTAAAACAAGGTGCGCGCGGCTCGGTAACTTCCAATACCAACTCGCCAATTTCTAGCCGATCGCCAACCCAAAGCTCGGTTTCGAGCAAACCTTCGGTCGTCAGATTTTCGCCCATGAAGCCGTAAGATAACGACTCTTGTCGGTGTAGTACGCGCTCACGCGCGGTCACCCAGAACGCAAAGTGCTCGTGCGGATATAAATAAACCGCTTTGTCCAAACCGCCATGCACGCTCGGGTCGGCGCGCTCATCTCCGGCAATGCCCAATCGGTTCACCGTGACCTGCCCTGATAAGGGCGCTTTGCGGATGGCTGACATGACCGATTGCGCGTTCGCTTCGGTATTTACAAACAAGGGTTGAACGATGCCCGTGTTGATGCTGAGGACGTGGGGTGCGAACTCTGATCGTTGGAGCGGCGAGTTATGGGGGCTATCCATTTTCGTAGTTAGCGACATTTCGCATTAATTAAAAGATTTAGAGAATAGCCTTCTTCGAGAATCTCTGTCAGCCGTTGCAAGTCCTTGGAACTGATCACAGAGTCCGACGAGCGGCAGTACGGTGGGTTACTATGCGGGCGATTGTTTTTGCCGGATATCTATGGCCCGCACGCCTTTTCTCCCAACCCGCGATGGTATTTCTCCCTGCCTGGTATGGCTTCCCCATGGGCCGTGGAAAACACTTGGTGAGTTTTTTGCGGTTCGCTTTCCGATGGTCAGTGCTGAAAGCTGGGCTGAACGCATGTCGCGCGGTGAGGTGGTCGATGATTTTGGTGTGGCACTTTCGATCGATAGTCCTTTTCGTATCGGAGCTTGTGTTTTTTATTACCGCCAGCGACGCGACGAAACGCCCATACCTTTTGAAGAAAAAATCCTGTTTTTGAATGATCAACTATTGGTGGTGGATAAACCGCATTTCGTTGCGGTGACGCCGGGTGGTCGGTTTTTGCGTGAAACACTTCTCGCTCGTCTGAAGCGAAGTACGGGGATTGATACCTTGACGCCAATTCACCGACTTGACCGAGAAACTGCTGGGGTAATGATGTTTTCCGTTGACTCATCGACGCGTAGTCTTTGGCAATCTCTGTTCAGGCATCGAAAGGTGGACAAAATTTATGAGGCTGTGGCGCCTTTTCGTGAATCGATTTCATTCCCACGAGAGGTCAGTAGTTGCATTGTTCGTGACGAGAAATTTTTCCGTATGCGGGAAGTTAAAGAGGCAGCAAACGCATTTACGACCATTGATCTGATTGAACGACGTGGTTCCCTAGCACTTTATCGTTTGTATCCTCACACCGGTAAAATGCATCAGCTGCGGGTTCATATGAACTCACTTGGGATACCCATCTTGAACGATCGTTTTTATCCAGAAGCCTTACCTTCTGGCATTGATGATTTTTCTGTGCCTCTGCAATTGCTTGCTCGATCATTGGCTTTTACGGATCCTGTAAGTGGCGAGGCACGTTTTTTTGAAAGCAACTTCAAGCTTCAAGAAATTTTTGTTTAAATAAATCTGGATTTTTTGTATGCAGAATCGCATGCAATTTCTGTTGGTCTGAAGTTACCCCCCGGACCACCGCATCACAGCATCACCATAAAATGGGTTTGTATTAAACGTTTTCCTATTACCGTATTTTTTGACTCTATAAAAACAACTACTTATGAAGTCAGCATCTTCCGGCGTATCAAGCACATTTGTCTTGCGACGCGCAATTGTCGCTCTCTCCGCCGCGGCATTTGGGAGCGGTATGTCGATGCGCGTGGCAGACCCTATGCTGGTTCGGTTGTCATCGGATTTTTCAATACCCTTGGGAATGGCAGCCTGGGTGGTCACTGTCTTTGGATATGCGTACGGTGTCTCTCAGCTGTTTTTTGGGCCTTTAGGTGACCGCTACGGCAAATACTTAGTCATTGCGTGGGGTTGCATCGCTTGCGCGGCAACGGCCTTGTTGTGTGGGCTGATGGGTGGCTTCCCAGGTTTGTTGATCGCTCGTGGCTTGGCCGGCGCAACGGCTGCTGCTGTCATTCCTTTATCCATGGCCTGGATTGGCGACGTCGTTCCCTACGAGAACCGACAATCCGTGCTTGCACGTTTTTTGGTTGGACAAATTCTTGGTTTATCGACCGGCGTGTTGGTCGGCGGCTGGTGTGCAGATTATTTGGACTGGCGGTCGCCTTTTTTTCTAATTGCGCTCTGGTTTTTTGTTATTGGGCTATACCTTGTTAGTCTCAACCGTTCGCTTCCTGATAATGCGCGCGTACTTTATAAAGCTGGTGGTAGTGCTCTAACGCAATTGGGTTCCGAATTTCGTGCGGTGTTAACTATTCAATGGGCGCGCACGGTGTTATTAACCGTGTTTATCGAGGGTGGCTTGGTGTTTGTTGCGCTGGCCTTTTTGCCTGCGCATTTACACACGGTCTATAAACTTTCCTTGTCATTGGCGGGCGCCATGGTCATGCTCTTCGGACTCGGAGGGTTGATTTTTGCTCTCGCCTCTCGCGTGTTGGTCTATCGACTAGGTGAGACAGGTTTAACCCGATACGGTGGCTTATTGGTGGGATTGGCTCTGCTGGTAATCGCTTATTCCCCGCAATGGTGGATTACCTTACCCGCCTGTCTTTGCTTCGGATTAGGCTTCTACATGTTGCATAACACCCTGCAAATCAACGCGACACAAATGGCGCCAGAACGACGCGGCGCGGCTGTGGCAGCATTCGCGTCTTGCTTTTTTCTCGGTCAGTCCACTGGGGTTGCCGTCGGTGGCGCTTTATTGAGTTTTACGAGTACAGACCATTTGATTGCAATAGCCGGTCTCGGGGTTACGCTTGTTGGCGAGCGTTTTTCCCGTTGTCTCAGACAGAAAGTTTCTTAATATATTTCTTTCACGCGCGCGATGCGAAAGCTCGTAATTCAGCAGCCAAACTCGGTTGTAACGAATCCATAACATTTGCCATTTGCTGAAGGCTTAAAGCAGCATTGACGCGGTCTTCTGCGCGCTTAGCGTCGGTACCCTTAGAGATAAACAGCGTGGCACACAAGGTCGCAAAACGTTTTGGTAGGGCTGTGGCCAAAGGCTTGGCAGTTTCGATGGTGGGAAAATAGTGATTTGACATGGCGACTCCAGGAAATAAATTCGTTTGTTGCGCCGCAGTATAGTTCTTGGGAAGATATATTAAAAATTCTGTTTTTAGATATCTTTTATACTGAATTTATATATCATGCTCTTTTGAGCTGTCTTTCCGGCTTGCCGTCTTTAAAACGTTTCTTTTCTACCTGGTGTCTTTCTGACCATGAGTTTTCTTACCCTTGACCTCAATTTGCTGCGTGTATTTGATGCAGTAATGACCGAACAAAATCTTACCCGGGCAGCTGATCGACTCGCAATGACTCAACCAGCGGTATCGAATGCAGTTAAACGTCTGCGTGATTCGCTGGGTGATGAGCTTTTAATTCGCACGGCACACGGTGTAAAACCAACGGCACGCGCTGAATCATTGTGGCCGGCGGTCAGACAAGCACTTGCTGATTTGGAAGAAGCCGTTGCGCCGCGCAGTTTCGAATTAGCAAAAGCCCATGCGACTTTTTGCATGGCTATGGCCGACGCGACGGCTGGTTTGATGTTGCCGCCTTTGGTACGGCTGATTGAAAACGAGGCGCCAGGTATCGATATACGCATGGTGCCACTCACAACGAGGGAACCACGCCCTCAGCTGTTACGTGGAGATATTGACCTAGCGATTGGATTTTTTCCGGGCGTTGTCGCGCAGCTGCAAGGCGCCACCGAAACACCAATACGCCATGAGCGACTGTATTCAGGTCAGTATGTTTGCGTGATGAAAAAAAAACATTCTTTAGCAAAAGAAGAATTGACCGTAGACAGGTATTGCGAAGCGAATCATTTGTTGGTGAGTCTCTCAGGACGTGCGCGCGGTTTGGTAGATGATGCCTTGCTATCTTTAGGCAGACAACGCCGAATTCTATTAACGGTCAATCAATTTTTTACCGCAGGTAAAGTAGTGGCAGCTTCTGATTTGATCATGGTATTACCACGTCATTTGATTGAGGCAACCGGAATGACTAACCATTTGGTCGCAAAAGAATTGCCTTTCGCAATGCCTGAAGTTCATATTGATATGTTGTGGCATGAGCGCAATGCTCGTTCTCCGGGACATCGTTGGTTACGTGAACAGTTACGAGATTCTGACGTGCTAAACAACATCGGTTTAGAAAGTTGATACAGCACACAGGCAAATTTTATTTTGCAAAACTAATATGTTTTTGATCGTTAAGTGATTAGCAGTTTTTTCTCACAGCGCATGATCTACTGATGTGTCTATTTTGTGCAAGCGTTTTATTTTTTTAAATTTATCACTTCAAAAAGCATCGGGTTATTCACAAATCCAGCAGTACTTATTCACAGGTTTATCCTCTTTTGAAAGCTGTTGAATTTTTGGCTTTTGTTTTTTATTGTTTTGTATAAGTTTGTATTTATAGATAGTAGTAATAGATAAGAGTTACCCATTTCTGTGGATAACCCAAGATTGTTCATTGAGTTCAATGACTTGAAGAGAAGATAAACACTGAACATACCGCGTAATCAAGCGGGACAGTTTTTGTATAAGAATAAAGTCGGGTGTAAAAGTCCGGCTTATCCACGATCTCCCAAAGACTTATCCCATTGTTTATCAACAGTCAGACTGACAATATTTCCTTTATTGGCGCCACAAGTCTTGCACGAGTTGAAATGCATGTGTGATCCCAGACTCTTGGCGGCGGCTGTTTAAACAGAGAAAAGATAGCTCGGTCGTAACGCTAACGGCGTTGGCAATAACCAGACCGTGTGCACGTGCCTCTCGCAACGCAACCGAGTCGCGGACTAGCGACAGACCGACGCCAGATTTTACCAAGTCAAGCATGGAAGCTTCTTGATCTACCATCGCCACTTTTCCTGGGTTAACTTGGTATTGATCAAAGACTTTGGTGAGTAAGCGGTTATGTACAGACTCCGGTGGTGACCACACCCAAGGTAAGGTCGCCAGTGATTTCCAATCCTTGTTTTCAACTCGCCGGCGCCAACCTTTCGGTGCGACAACGTTATATACAAATGAGGTCAGGACGAGCGAATGGCAATCTTGTGCTGGCGTACCAACGAAATAACCCACATCCAAATGACCGTTGCGAATTTCTTGTTCAACCCAGCCGGACATCCCTTTTTGGAGTCGCGTTGAAATATGTGGATGGGTCTCTACCAATAATTTCAGGAAAGCACCTAATCGGGTGAATTCAGGATCCAGAATCGTGCCAACGGAGAGATGGCCATTGAGCGTGGAGTTCAGGGTATGGGCTGCGTGCAACAGTTCAACGCTGCTACTGATAACCCGTTCCGCTAGAGGTAGCAGTTTAGTGCCACCACTAGTCAGCACCATGCCAGTCGGCGTGCGAGAGAACAGTTGAACGTTCAGACTTTGTTCTAGTGCCTTTATTTGCAAACTGACGGCAGGTTGTGTGACGTGCAACTGCGCAGCGGCACGGGTCAGGTTACCTTCCTTGGCCACCGTGGCAAAAGCCCGTAACTGGGTGAGATCCATAATGTATATAAGAAATATTTATACAAGACTGATGATAACTCATTGGATTTCTGCTTTTTAAACGAATATGCTGGATTAGTGCCTGCAGACTATAAAAGGAAAAGTTATGACACAAGCGTCACTTCCCGAGATTCCTCACTTCATTAATGGCAAGAAGGTAGCAACCACAAGCGGCCGCACTCAGCCCGTGTTTAATCCGGCCACGGGTGTGCCGGTGGCCCAGGTTGCACTCGGAAGCGCTGAAGAGGTCAATTCTGCGATCGTATTTGCTTCCAAAGCTGCGCCAGCCTGGGCTGAAACGGCGCCTTTGAAGCGCGCTCGCGTGATGTCTAAATTTAAGGAACTGCTGGAAAAACACCATGACGATTTGGCCGCAATGATTACGCGCGAACACGGCAAGGTGTTTAGTGATGCCAAAGGTGAAGTGGTACGTGGTCTGGAGATTGTGGAGTTTGCCAGCGGCATACCCCAATTACTAAAAACCCAGTTCACCGACAACATTGGTGGCGGCATTGACAACTGGCAGCTGCGTCAGCCTTTGGGTGTAACTGCAGGTATTACGCCGTTTAACTTTCCAGTGATGGTCCCGCTGTGGATGGCGCCAGTGGCGATCGCTTGCGGGAATGCCTTTGTACTCAAGCCGTCCGAGCGAGACCCGTCACCATCCATCTTCATGGCGGAGTTATTGCAACAAGCCGGGTTGCCCGATGGCGTATTCAACGTGGTTCAGGGTGACAAGCTTGCAGTAGATACTATTCTTCAGCACCCGGATGTCAAAGCCGTTTCCTTCGTTGGATCAACACCGATCGCAGAATATATTTATACCGAAGGCAGTCGTCGAAAGGGCGCTTATCCCTTGCGCGTGCAGGCCCTGGGTGGCGCGAAAAACCATTTGGTGGTGATGCCGGATGCCGATCTGGATCAGGCGGTCGATGCCCTCATTGGAGCGGCGTATGGATCAGCGGGTGAGCGTTGTATGGCTATTTCTGTAGCCGTTGCGGTCGGTAGTGTCGCAGACAAATTGGTTGACGCACTGGTGCCACGAGTCAAGGCGCTGAAAATTGATAACGGCATGAATCCCGCGTCAGAGATGGGCCCGGTCGTGACCGCAGCACATAAAGCGAAAATCGAGGACTACATTGCGGAAGGCGAGCGTGCAGGTGCAAAACTGCTGGTTGATGGTCGTGGGCATACGGTGGCGGGCCATGAACAGGGGTTTTTCCTGGGCGGGTCTTTGTTTGACCACGTTACGCCAGAGATGACGATTTATCGCGAAGAAATTTTCGGACCGGTGCTCTGTGTTGTGCGTGTGCCCGATATGGCCGCTGCGATTGCCTTGATTAACTCGCATGAATTCGGCAATGGTGTTTCGCTATTTACCTCCGATGGCAATACAGCCCGCGAATTCTCCCGCCGCATCGAAGTGGGTATGGTGGGCGTCAATGTACCTATTCCTGTGCCGATGGCCTGGCATTCTTTTGGCGGCTGGAAGCGTTCCTTGTTTGGCGATATGCATATTTATGGTGAAGAGGGCATACGCTTTTATACGCGCTACAAGTCCATCATGCAGCGCTGGCCGGAATCAATTGGCAAGGGCGCAGAGTTCACAATGCCCGTGGCGAAATAAAAGGAGGCCGCGATGCAATCAGCAGGCACCTACGACTACATCATCATCGGCGCAGGCACAGCGGGTTGTGTGCTGGCCAATCGTCTTACACAAGATCCGGGCGTGTCAGTACTCCTGATCGAAGCAGGCGGTAAAGACGACTATGCGTGGATTCATATTCCGGTTGGGTATCTGTATTGCATCGACAATCCGCGCACCGATTGGCGTTTTCGCACGGAGCCGGATGCGGGTCTGAATGGTCGCTCGCTTATTTACCCTCGCGGTAAAGTGTTGGGCGGATGTTCTTCGATCAACGGCATGATCTATATGCGAGGTCAGTCGCGTGACTATGATGCTTGGGCAACCCTAACGGGTGATGCCAGCTGGGGCTGGGATCGGGTGTTACCGTTGTTTTTGCATACCGAAGATCATCACGCCGGCCGTAGTGAATTCCATGGGGCAGGCGGCGAATGGCGCGTAGAGCAACAGCGTCTGCGTTGGGACATTCTCGATGCATTCCGTGATGCGGCGGCACAGACGGGTATACCGAAAATCGACGATTTCAATCGGGGTGATAACGAAGGCTGCAGTTACTTCGAAGTGAATCAGCGCAGTGGCATTCGATGGAATACGGCGAAAGCATTTTTGCGTTCTGTGAAGGGTCGTCACGGCAATCTTGAAATCATGACCGGCTGTCATGTGCAGCGTTTGCGTATAGAGCAAGGGGAGGGCGGTGCCGTTTGTAAAGGCGTTGAATTTAGCGGCGGCGGGCAACAATGGTTTGCGCAATCGACGCATGAAACTTTACTCACAGCGGGTGCGATTGGTTCACCACAAATTTTGCAGTTGTCGGGTGTTGGCCCAGCGAATTTGCTGCAAGAACACGGTATACCCGTCGTGGTCAATGCGCCCGGTGTTGGCGAAAACTTACAGGACCATTTGCAGCTGCGCATGGCATTCAAAGTGCATAACGCGAAAACGCTCAACACCATGGCGAACAGCTTGCTGGGCAAGATGAAGATTGGTCTCGAATATGCGCTTAACCGCAGCGGCCCTATGTCAATGGCGCCGTCGCAGCTCGGCGCGTTCGCCCGCTCAGATTCTGCGCAGACGAGCGCCAATATTCAATACCATGTGCAGCCGCTGTCACTTGATAAGTTTGGCGAACCCTTGCATCCCTTCCCGGCGTTTACCGCCAGCGTATGCAATTTGCGTCCAACAGCGCGTGGCCATGTGCGGATCGCGTCATCGGATGCTGCGCAAGCGCCCAAAATCACACCGAATTACCTGAGTACGGAAGAAGACCGGCAGGTGGCCGCTGATGCGCTGCGCCTCACGCGTCGCATCGTGGCAGCGCCGGCAATGCAGCGCTATGCGCCCGAGGAATTCCTGCCGGGCCCGACATTTCAGACGGATGCGGAACTGGCGCTTGCGGCCGGCAATATTGGCACCACTATTTTTCATCCTGTCGGCACCTGCAAAATGGGTCGGGATGACGATGTAACGGCGGTGCTTGATCCGCAACTCAGGGTGCGTGGTGTCGCTGGCTTGCGAGTGATTGATGGCTCGGTCATGCCAGTGATTACCTCAGGCAATCCCAACTCCCCCATCATCATGATTGCAGATAAGGCGGCCGGAATGATTCGTGCCGATCGGAAAAGGGCAGTATCTTCCGATGTTGCCGTGCCTACCCCTGCCTGAGATCCAGTATTTATAGGCCTTTAGACGATAGTGGAGACTAACCAATAGCATGGAGGCTTTGCCGCCAGAAATATTGCTGCTCGCCATGGCTGCGGTACTCGCTGGTCTGGTGGATGCTGTTGTTGGTGGTGGTGGCTTGATTCAGGTGCCCATGCTTTTCAGTGTTTTCCCTTCCGCGGCGCCGGCCACTTTGTTCGGCACCAACAAACTGGCCTCGGTCTGGGGCACCGCAGTGGCGGCTCGAAGTTATGCGCAGCGCTTCCCGGTGGCTTGGAATGTGGCTTTGCCTGCGTCGGTGGCGGCGCTGGTGTTTGCATTTGTTGGCGCCTGGGCGGTGTCGGTATTTCCCCCCGTACTGTTGCGCAAGGCGCTGCCATTTCTTTTGCTTCTGGTTGCGGCTTATGTGCTGGTGCGAAAAGATTTTGGTAGTGTCCATCGGCCGATTGCAAAAGGCCGCCGAAAAACTCTCTTGGCCATAGCCGTTGGCGCACTGATTGGCTTGTATGATGGGTTTTTTGGGCCGGGGACGGGCAGTTTTCTAATCTTTTTATTTGTCCGGGTATTCGGCTTCGATTTTTTGCGAGCCTCTGCAGTCGCTAAGTTGGTCAATGTGGCCTGTAATTTGGCTGCGCTGGCGCTCTTTGCCGGGCTTGGTCACGTACTCTGGCAACTGGGCTTGGTCATGGCTGCGTGCAATGTCGCGGGTTCACTCATGGGGACGCGACTAGCGATCCATGGCGGCGCCGCACTGATTCGCAAGGTGTTTTTGCTGGCAGTCGGGGTTCTGATACTGAAAACCAGCGCCGACGCCTTTTTCTGAGCACCCGTGTTGCTGTTTCACGTGGAACAGCGCAGATCCACCAACATCGACGTTCCACGTGAAACAAGGCGCGCGATTGCCCTTATAATCTAGCCTCCGCTTTGTCTCTGACCCGTCTATTCCCATGGATTTCCCCGCTGAATTTGATGTCATTGTCGTCGGAGGTGGTCACGCCGGGACGGAGGCTGCACTTGTGGCGGCCCGCATGGGTCAGAAAACCCTGCTTCTGTCGCACAACATCGAGACGCTGGGCCAAATGTCCTGCAATCCTTCGATAGGGGGTATTGGCAAAGGACATTTGGTGCGCGAGGTAGACGCACTGGGAGGTGCAATGGCGATAGCCACTGACGAAGCGGGTATCCAGTTTCGTATCTTGAATTCTTCCAAGGGCCCGGCAGTTCGTGCGACCCGCGCCCAGGCAGATCGGCTGCTTTACAAGCAGGCGATACGTTTCCGGCTTGAGAACCAGCCTAATCTCTGGCTTTTTCAGCAGGCCGTCGATGATTTGATGGTTGAGGGCGATCGGGTTGTGGGCGCTGTGACCCAAGTTGGGCTGCGATTTCGCGCTCGCGCTGTGGTGCTCACGGCCGGCACCTTCCTTGATGGCAAAATTCATGTCGGCCTGAATCATTATTCAGGTGGTCGGGCAGGGGATCCGCCGGCAATTTCGCTATCAACGCGCCTCAAAGAGTTGAAATTGCCCCAGGGTCGGCTGAAAACAGGTACGCCGCCCCGAATTGATGGCCGCAGCATTGATTTCTCGGTCATGACGGAGCAGCCGGGAGACACAAACCCGGTCCCGGTGTTTTCCGTGATGGGCACTGCTGCGCTTCATCCAAAGCAACTGCCGTGCTGGATTACGCACACCAATGAAAAGACGCACGACATCGTTCGTGCTGCGCTAGACAGAAGTCCGATGTTTACGGGGGTTATCGAGGGTGTGGGGCCGCGCTATTGCCCCTCGATCGAAGACAAAATTCACCGATTTGCTGACAAAACATCCCATCAGATTTTCCTCGAGCCGGAAGGCTTGACCACGCATGAGTTTTATCCCAACGGTATATCTACCAGCTTGCCTTTTGATGCTCAGCTTGCGCTCGTAAGGTCGATACGCGGCATGGAAAACGCCCATATCCTGCGGCCAGGCTATGCGATTGAATATGATTTTTTTGATCCGCGCGGTCTGAAGTCCTCGCTCGAGACCCGTGCTATTCGTGGCTTGTTTTTTGCGGGGCAGATTAATGGCACGACAGGCTATGAAGAAGCGGCGGCTCAGGGTTTGCTGGCTGGGATGAATGCCGCGCTACAGGTTCAGGGCCGTGAGTCATGGGCGCCACGTCGTGATGAGGCCTATCTGGGGGTGTTGGTCGACGACCTCGTTACCCAGGGTGTTCAGGAGCCTTACCGCATGTTTACCAGCCGGGCCGAGTATCGGCTGAGCTTGCGCGAAGATAATGCCGACCTGCGTCTGACCGAAATCGGGCGGCAGTTGGGCTGCGTCGGCGACGCGCAATGGGAGCACTTCGAGCGTCGGCGCGAGGCCATCGCGCGTGAACTCGAGCGCTTGAAGTCGACTTGGGTCAGTCCCCGGATTATTGCGGACGCAGAGGCACAGCGCGTGTTAGGTAAAGGAATAGAGCGAGAGTATGCGCTCACTGACTTGCTGCGCCGACCGGATGTCAGCTATACGCACTTGATGAGCCTGACGGGTGTTGATGGTCGTCGGTTCGATGATCCTGCGCTCGATCCTACGGTGGCCGAGCAGGTCGAAATTCAGGTCAAGTACGCCGGTTACATTGACCGTCAGGCGAAAGAAGTCGAGCGTCATGACCACTACGAAAATTTCAAATTGCCAGAGGCGCTTGATTACCTTGGTGTGAAAGCTTTGTCGATCGAGGTTCGGCAGAAACTGGCAAAGCATCGGCCTGAAACGCTCGGTCAGGCATCCCGTATTGCGGGTGTTACGCCTGCTGCGATTTCGCTTTTGCTGGTGCATTTGAAGAAGGGTGGTTTTCGTGAGGCAGTCGCTGATTCAGAACGATCGGATGCTGCCTGAATGCAGTCTGAAGAGCGACAGAGGCTGCATACGGCGTTGAGCGAAGCCGCATCGCAGTTGCCCCTCAGTTTCAGCTCAGAGGTGCTAGAACGACTGCTGGATTATTTGGCGTTGCTGCATAAGTGGAACTCGGTCTACAACCTGACGGCGGTGCGTGAACCTTCGCAAATGCTGACCCAGCATTTGCTTGATTGCATGGCGACCGTACCGGCGTTTGTGAAAGTGCAGCGCTTGCTGGATGTCGGCTCTGGCGGAGGTTTGCCGGGTGTGGTGATCGCGATATGGGCGCAGCAGAATGCGCCGGCGATGCATGTGCATCTGATTGATACCGTGCACAAGAAGACGGCATTTCTGACGCAGGTGAAAGCCGAATTGGGATTGCGCAATGTGACCGTCCACACAGGGCGAGTTGAGCAGCTTGAGTTGGAAGAAAAATGCGACGTGATTACTTCACGTGCCTTTGCGGACCTCTCTGATTTCGTCGCCTGGTCAGGACACTTGCTGGCTTCAGACGGCGAGCTGATTGCATTAAAAGGACAGGCGGCATCGGATGAGCTCGAACGCTTGCCTGAGCAATGGCAAGTTGCGAAGAGAACAGCGGTCAAGGTACCGGGGCTGAATGCGCAGCGACATCTGGTTCATATCACCAGAACCAGTATGAGTAGCGATTGAGATGACAAACGAAACACCGAACTAATCAGTAAGAGCATACAAAGCGTTTACTGTGACCGGTCAATAAACCAACTAAAGATAACGACATACATGGCAAAGATTTTTTGTATCGCCAACCAAAAAGGGGGCGTGGGCAAGACAACCACGGCGGTCAACCTCGCGGCTGGCCTGGCCAAGCTAAAGCAGCGCGTGCTGTTGGTGGATCTAGACCCGCAAGGCAATGCCACGATGGGTTCGGGCGTTAACAAATCTGGTTTGGAAGTTTCGGTGTACCAGGTCCTGCTCGGTATGGGCGATTTGCAATCGGCGGTCCATACCTCCGAGACTGGCCATTATGATGTGCTGCCGTCCAACCGCGATTTGGCGGGTGCCGAAGTGGAAATGGTGGAGCTCGATCAGCGCGAACTGCGACTCAAGCAGGCGCTGGCCAGCGTTCTGGACCAGTACGATTTTGTGCTGATCGATTGCCCGCCCGCGCTTTCGATGTTGACGCTGAATGGTTTGTGCGCAGCACATGGTGTGATCATCCCCATGCAGTGTGAGTACTACGCGCTGGAAGGACTTTCTGATTTGGTGAACACGATCAAAATCGTGCACGCGAAAATGAATCCTGACCTGAAAGTAATCGGGCTGCTGCGCGTGATGTTTGACCCGCGCATGATGCTCTCGCAACAGGTCTCCTCAGAGCTGGAAAAACATTTCGGCGATAAAGTTTTCAAGACCATCATCCCGCGCAACGTACGACTGGCAGAAGCACCTTCTTATGGCATACCCGGCGTCATTTTTGACTCGGCAGCCAAGGGCGCCGTAGCCTATACCGCGTTTGGAAAAGAACTGATGGATCGCATCGCTGCGCTCTAATGGGCAGCCGACTCACAGACAAAGAAAGCAAACGTCATGATCAATAAAAAACCAAAAGGCTTGGGTCGCGGACTCGAAGCTTTGTTGGGCGGCTCGTCCGATTTCACTAGTGAGTCAACGGTCGTCACCGAAGCATCGCTCAGCTTGCCTGTCGCCGTGCTGCAGCCAGGTAAATACCAGCCCCGCACATATATGGATGAAACGGCGCTCAATGAACTCGCCGACTCCATTCGTGCGCAGGGCCTATTGCAAGCCTTGCTGGTTCGTCCAATTAGCGATGGCAAGAATGGTGCAACCCATGAAATCATCGCCGGTGAACGAAGATTTCGTGCGGCGCAACTCGCTGGCTTGAAAGAGGTGCCGGTGCTGGTGCGTGAAGTGGACGACAAGGCCGCCGCGGCGATGGCGTTGATTGAAAACATGCAGCGCGAGGATCTCAATCCGCTCGAAGAAGCACAGGGTATACAGCGGCTGGTCGAGGAATTCAGTTTTACGCACGAGCAGGCCGCCGCGTCGGTTGGTCGTTCACGCAGCGCGGTGTCGAATTTGTTGCGCTTGCTGAATCTTGCCAAGCCAGTGCAGTCCATGCTGATGGCGGGCGATTTGGACATGGGCCATGCGCGTGCGCTGCTGGCGGTTGACTCTGCGACGCAGATAACGTTGGGCACGCAAATTATTGCCAAAGGATTATCGGTGCGAGAGGCCGAAAAACTGGTCGTACGCACCACTACCGGTCAAGATGGCGCCAGACCAGTTGCCAAGGACAAGTCACGCGACATCACAAGGCTAGAGGAGGAGCTGTCCGACGCTCTGGCAACTTCAGTGACGATCAAGGTCGGGGCAAAGAACAAGGGCGAGCTAATTATCGCTTTTGCCGGACTGGACCAGCTCGACGGTGTCATAGCCCATCTGCGAACCCGTCAGGACTGATGCTGTTTACATAACATCCAAGATGGAGCCTTCCGACAGGTTTTCTCTTGAGTAAGCAATTGACGCAAGTTGTTGAATCCACTTATACTTGCCGGGTTTTGCGGTATGCGTACGACGCCACGGTGCAGGGTGAATTTCTTTCTCCCTAGCCCGCCTGAGCCGCCCGGCTCGACCGGAATGTTTCCATGCATCGACTGCTTCTGACTCAGTTGGCAACGTCGCTGGCTGCAGCAGCACTGGCTGGCCTGATTGCCGGCCAGCATGCTTTCATTTCGGCCCTGCTTGGTGGTCTGTGTTGCGTATTACCCAATGGCTTGTTCGCGCTGCGTTTGCATATCGGCGCGTTGAAGCCGGGAACTCTCAGTCCGGTGACTTTTTTCATCGGGGAGTTCGTCAAGATTGCAATGACAGTCGCACTGCTTGCGGCCGTCGCCTTGTGGTACCGCGACTTGAATTGGCTGGCGCTAATCGCCGCTTTCATCGTCGCGCTGAAAAGTTACATTATTTTATTGTTTAGGCACTGAAACATGGCATCAGAAACGGCAGTTGAGGGAGCAGCGCACGCGCCAACCGCTTCCGAGTACATCGTTCACCATCTGGGTCACCTGTCCACGCAGCATCAGGACAAGATCATTGATTTTAGTATCTTCAACGTCGACACCATTATTCTGTCGGTGCTGATGGGTGTGGTTGGTCTTTTCTTCATGATACGGGCAGCACAAAAGGCTACCTCGGACGTTCCGGGCCGTTTTCAAGCCTTCGTTGAGCTGGTCGTTGAAATGGTGAACGATCAGTCCAAAAACATCGTTCATGGCGATCGCAGTTTTATCGCCCCATTGGCCCTGACCGTTTTTGTCTGGGTTGCACTGATGAACTCGCTCGACTTCTTGCCGGTCGATCTTTTCTCTGCAATATTTGGTCTCTTCGGCCTCGACATTCATTTCCGCGTAGTGCCAACCGCAGACCTCAATGGTGCGTTGGGCATGGCCATTGGCGTTTTCGCGCTGATGATCTACTACAACCTCAAGATCAAGGGCGTTGGCGGTTTTGTGCATGAACTCTTCTGCGCCCCATTTGGCGCGCATCCCGCGCTCTGGCTACCCAATCTGGGACTGAACATTATTGAATTTGTCGCCAAGACTGTGTCACTCGGCATGCGACTCTTTGGCAACATGTACGCTGGCGAACTCATTTTCCTGCTGATTGCTCTATTAGGTTCCACCGCAACTTGGTGGGGTTTTGGGATGCATGTGATAGCGGGCTCGATTTGGGCAGTTTTCCACATTTTGATTGTGTTGTTGCAGGCATTCATCTTCATGATGCTTACGCTGGTGTATCTCGGCCAGGCGCATGAAGGTCACTGACCAGTTTTGAAGTATCCGGGTTTTGTTTTTTTGACTTTGACTATTTAAGGAGTTTTCATGACTAACGTCGCCTTCGTTGCACTCGCTTGCGGTTTGATCATCGGCCTCGGCGCTATTGGCGCATGTATCGGCATTGGCATCATGGGCGGCAAATTCATCGAAGCTTCGGCTCGCCAGCCAGAGCTGATGAATAGCCTGCAAACTAAAATGTTCTTGCTCGCAGGTCTGATCGATGCAGCGTTCCTGATAGGTGTGGGTATTGCGATGATGTTTGCGTTCGCGAACCCGTTCGCTGGCTGATTCCATCGTTCTCATCCTGCCGGGAATTGCCCCGGCGATCGTTAATTTGAGAAGGAAAATACCGTGAACTTGAACGCAACCTTGTTTGCGCAGTTCGTCGTCTTTTTCATCCTGGCGCTCTTCACGATGAAGTTCGTGTGGCCGCCGCTGATGAAAGTGCTGGACGAGCGCGCAAAGAAAATCTCGGATGGTCTCGCTGCAGCCGACCGCGGCAAGCACGAGCTGGCCGCGGCCGAGAAGCGAGTGCAGGTCGAGCTGGCACAAGCGCATGAAGAGACGCAGAAACGTATCGTCGATTCCGAGCGCCGTGCTGCTGAAATCATCGAAGAAGCAAAGAAGCATGCAGCCGAAGAAGCGGTTGGAATCGTCGAGGCTGCGCGCCATGAGGCGACTGCTGAAGCGATTCGTCTGCGCGACATCTTGCGCAATGATGTCGCCGCGCTCGCCGTCAAAGGCGCGGAGCAGATTCTCAAGCGCGAGATCGATGCCAAAGCCCATGCCGACCTGCTGAACCAACTCAAGGCAGAACTCTAACCATGGCTGAACTCGCAACGATTGCGCGTCCTTACGCTGAAGCCGTGTTCCGCGTCGCACAGCCGGCAAAGCTGAACGCTTGGGCAGAGGTTCTGTCGGAAATGGCGCAAGTAGCCTCTGTGCCTGCATTCCGCGAGATTGCTGGCAATCCGCGTTTTGATCGTGCGCAACTGACCGATATCTTTTTGGCCTCACTCAAAGTGTCCATGGATGCTGAGGCAAAAAACCTCCTCAGTATGCTGATCGAAAATGGGCGACTTTCATTGCTGCCCGAAATCGAGCAGCAATTTCATGAGCTTAAGAATGCTTTCGAAAGCACGGCCGACGCACAAATCATCAGCGCATTCCCGATGGCCGATGAGCAAGTGCGTGATCTGGTCGCGGTGCTGGAAAAGAAGTTTGGTCGCAAGCTCGTCGCAAGCGTTAGCGTTGATGCCGCATTGATTGGTGGCATACGCGTTACGGTTGGCGACGAGGTGCTGGATTCTTCTGTGAGCGCGCGATTGGCGCACATGCAGACGGTACTGGCGGCTTAAGCGCCCGGAAAAAATTTTGACTTTGCGAGACGGGCCGAGATGCCGGTCTCAACCTATCAGGAGCTAACATGCAACTCAACCCGTCTGAAATCAGCGAGCTGATCAAGAGCCGGATCCAGGGACTCGGCGCGGGTGCCGAGGTTCGCAACCAG
>Ga0315905_10001478_pt1 | contig 25259 bp, 22 predicted proteins | sample LakEriMetagenome_5_FD_203522 | JGI IMG/M metagenome (GOLD analysis project Ga0315905, IMG submission 203522) | Freshwater fungal communities from buoy surface, Lake Erie, Ohio, United States - Buoy 4 MA121 | ecosystem: Environmental > Aquatic > Freshwater > Lake | place: USA: Lake Erie, Ohio...
CTTCCATTCCCTATCCCTGCCTGGAGTTCCCCTGTTGTCTACACCCCGCCAATTCCCGCTGCGCCTAATAGAATTCAGACACAAGGGGACTGGAGCATGGACGGCAAGGTTGAGAAGTCATGGAGCTTGTCGCGACGTTTTTTCGAGGTGGCCCTTGCCCCCGGGCAGACTGGCTATCAGTTTTTCGCCGGTTCGCAGCTCTACGGACAACTGCTACAGCCTGCTGCGAGGTGTGAAATCGTCCGCATGGAGCCCGCTGCTTGGCTGCGGCTGGATCGGGTGCGGACTGGTCTGGCCCCGGAGCTTCCTGCCTACAGCATTTCGTTCCGAGCTAATCAGGCGACATCCAAGGAAAGCAGTATACGTCGGCGGATCGCGCTGCTGGTGTATGTCAGTGCCGACGAACAATAGGGACGCAGGCATCAGCAGCATTCCCATCTGCGATGACGGCTTCGCCCACCACTTACCCTCTATCGCAACCATGCACACCGCCCTCGATCGCTAACAATGGCTGGACCTTCTTGAACGGATTGGCAGCGCCCTTCCGGCAGAGGGCGAACCGGTGCGTGTATGTCTCATCGGTTCCGCTGCGTGCCTGCTGGAGACAGGGATGCCGGGGCGGGTGTCGCATGATCTGGATGTGTGGTTGCCCGGTAGCGAATTTGACATGGGGGAACTGAGGCGGGCGGTGCAGGCAGGAGGTCTCTTATTCGATCCGCGCGGTGCCCTGCCGCCAGGCCAGCCATATGTGCAGCTCATCAGTCCGGGTCCGAGCCAGGCGGGCGAGTTCACGCCCGTGCTTTGGGCTCGTTTTGGGCGGCTGCATGTCTATTTTCCGCCGTGGCCGCACTGGGTCGCCGCCAAGCTGGCGCGCGGCGACGCCAGAGATGTGGAGGATGTCATCTATGTCGCAGGCTGCCGGGCCGTGCCCCGGGATTCCGTGGAGGAATGCGCGCGGCACCTTCCCGAACCCGCCCGGCAACAAGTGCTGGAAAACCTCGTCTATCTCAGTCTATTGGAGCCATGACTGCCCGCGAAGAGAATCTCATTGCCCGCGAAATGCTGCTGCACCCGGAACTGCTGGGTCAGCGGCTCAAGGAACGCCGCTGGGCGGATGTGGCCGCCCTCGTCCGCTACGTGCAGCAGGATGTGCCGCCGGACCTCGCCCTCACGGACCCTGCGCTCTATCAGGCCCTGCGGGACGGTGTGACCCGCTTTTACCTGCGCGGCGGCGGCAAGTTGCGCCTCGAACGGCTGGAGTCACTGGCCCGGCAATCGAACACAGACTGACGTCCGCATGGCTGCTGCATTCCTCAGTACAACTTTCCCCCTCTCTGTGCCTATTGCCCGCCGCCGCCTTCACTGCTTCCACATATCTCAAGGCGGGAGGTTGGATCCATGTTGCGTGGCAGATTTTGCCGCCCAGTAGGGGCAGTATGAACTCGTCAGCACATACATCATTTTCAGGTTCGGCAGGGGCCTTGATGACGCGCCGCCGGTTACTGATTGGTGCGCGGGCGTTCACGCTTCTTGCCTTGGTTCCGCAGTGCCTGGTCCGGGCGGCGGGCCTCAGTGATTCCTAACTGGCCAGCGTGGTGGCGCAGCGCGTGAAGCGTCGGGAAATGCTGGATGATGCCATGCGGCCTTTCCGGCGGGGCGCTTCCGTTTTAATTGACACCGTCATGGAGCAATATTCCGCCGTGCAGGCGGAGTTTTCCGGGAGAACTCCCCCGCGGCTCATGGCTTTGCGCTGGGCGTTGCAGCAATACTGCCATGAGGCCGGGCGCGCATCGTATGGCAAGGCTCCGCGCTGCCCTCACACGGAGGGCAGCGTAACTTCTTTCGGTCCGGATAGTCTGAAGTGCAATAAGCTGGTGGCAGATGCTTATGCCACAGGTGCCGAAAAAGGACTTTCCACCGGCACGGACTGGAGCGGCCCCGGCAACAGCACTGGCTGGCCGGCCGAATTGCTGAATGGCGATCTTTGGCCGCCCCAGGCTAACCGGCTGGCGGACCAAAAGCTGAACATCCGCAGCCTGACCAATGCACGCCCGCTGCGTCAGCCTGATGAGCCGAAGGCCTCTCCGGAACTGGGCGACCTCATCGCTTTTCCCTCAAGCGACGGTTCCGGGCATGTGGGCTTGTACTTGGGGAAAAATCTCCTCCTGAGTGCCAAGGAAACCGGGATCGAAATCCATCCGCTGGAGTATGAGCGGGTGCTGCACGGAGGCGTGGTGGTGATCCGCAAGTTCACCGGCACAGAGCGTTGAGCCCGGGTTCATTTTGGAGGTGCCTGCACCGGTTTCTCCGGCGACGCAGGCTTCCCGGGGGTGAATTGGAAAATGTTAGGGAGAGTGGAAGTGGATAGCGGTTTTTGAGCGCCTTTTGTTTGGGTTTCGATGTCACGCGCGAGCAGCGTGAACATGTCCGACAGCGACGTTCCGGGCGACGAGAGGCGGCGGGAGAGCAGGTCGGTGAAGACTTCCGGCTGCCAGCCGCGCGCACCGGGGGCTGATGGTGAACCGGAGAATCCGAAAAAGAATCCTGTAGTGCGGAGGAAAGGCAATCCCTCGCCGCCACTGTCTTCCTTTCCGTTGGCTGGCGGGATGTCCAGAAGCACGAGACGCGATTTTGCGGGCACTTTGGCCAGGGCCTCAACGATGCTGGCAAGGGATATAGCCTCGGCGTGCACGTCCTGTGCCTGGGATATTTGCGCACCGGCGGGCACCAGCCAGAGTCCGTCTTTATGGTGGATCGCTTCGCCGGAAAAATGGAACAATACAGCCTCGGCGGCGGTTTCCCGGGAGGCTTGCTGCACGGCTTCCAGACTGGCATCGAGTTTGGCACCACTCAGAAGTGTCACGGTGAAGCCGCATTTTTCGAGACTGGCCTTAAGTGCCGTGGAAGCCCGTGGCATGCCGGCGGCGGCGGGAACCGGATCAATCAGCAGCGCATAGCGCGCAGTGGAGTCAGACGCAGGAACTTCCTCCGGCACCGGAATTGCTTTGGGGGGCACCGTGTCACCAGTTGCGGTTGGTCTCACCTTCGCACCGGCGGCATGGAGGATCTCTGGGCGATACTCGAAGTGCATCGTATCGTAGTGATACCACTTGCCGCCCCACACGAATCCGTGCGCCTCAAAGGCGGCGATGATAGGGACGGGAAAATCCAGCCGGCTGAACGTGGCGAGATTCCCCGGTTTCTTCTCCCAGCGCCAGTATTTTGAACGGTCTGCATTAAGATCTATCGCGATACCGTAGGAATGTGTACTGAGGCGTTCCGTGCCCTCAATGTTCCTCCAGTTGAATGTGCCGTCGAGGTTTGTCAGCCACAGTTTCAGTTCGGGCTCGGCTTTCAGCGCGGCCTTGAGGGCTTTGTCCACGGCCGAGAGGGCCGCAGAGGCACCGTGGAGTTTCGAGAACTTTACTTTCCTGCCAGCGAATTCGACATCCACAAGATTCGCCCGCACCGCGGCGGCGGAATCTCCATAGAGCATCTTGAAAAACGCCTCCGGGCGCGCGCGTCCGGGATCGAAATCCTCTGGCAGGCGGTCCGTCGGATTGGTGAGAGGATAATGGTAGAAGAACATGTCCTCAATGTCGGCATGTTCGAGAAGTTCGGCAGCGGCCTTGCGCTTTCCGTCATCATACAGGTGTCGGCTGCCATCCGCGGCCAACAGGTGGAGGCGCGGCGGATTCCCGGTCACGGCTACTCCGCGGATGACGGAGGGGTAGCTCGCGTAGAGCGCGCCAAGGTGCGCAGCGAGTTGAGGAGTAACGACTGCGGCAGGCAGCTTCCTGATGAGGTCTCCGGTGTTCCGGACGGCACTGAAAAGCAATACCTGTCCGTCGTCTTTGGCCGGGGATTCAACGGCGGGAACCGGCGCGGGATTGACCGTGGGTTGCTTGGGCACGACGGGTTTGGCGGCGGGGGGCATTGGCTTAGCCGGTTCCGGAGCAGGTTTCGTTTTGGCGGCCTCTGCAGTCCACGCAAAGAGGACGGAAGCTAGCAGTAATGCCAGCAGCGGAGCCCGGCGATGGATCATCAAGATGAAGTTCATTCCAGTGATTTAATAAGGTCCACGTTCGCCTGCTCGGTGGCGTTGAATTTCGCCTCGACCTTGTCCGCGTTGGAACTGTAGGGCGTATAGGCATTGCCGAGTGAGCGGGTGAAGGCTCGTCCGCGATCGCTGCTGAAAATGAGGCCTTGACGAGCGTAAATCTCATTCCTCGCCCGCCAGAGTTGCGCCTTGGTGAACCCGACCAGTTCATCGCGCGTCAGCCGCCGCTTGCTGGAGTCTGCGATCAGCCAAATCCCGCCACCACTGCCGCCACCACTGCCGCCACCACTGCCGCCACCACTGCCGCCACCACTGCCGCCGCCACTGGCGTTGCTGCCGCCCCCCATCTGCCGGATCAATTCCACGTTGGCCTGCTCCACGGCATTGAAGCTGTCGCTGACGGCAATCTGGTCGGACGTGGTCCCGTGGTATTCACTGCCCAGTCGTGCGGTCAGGGCGCGTCCGCGTTCCGATGCGAAACGGTAGCCGTTGCGGGCGTAGATTTCATTTCGTGCCCGCCAGAGATCGTCTTCACTCATGCCTGCGAGGTCCTCGCGCTTTAGCCGCCGGGAACTCGAATCCGCAAACAGCCAGGGTGACTTCGCGACTGGGGGGCGAGACTCATCAGCTGGCGGCACCGGCACTTTAGAAGGCGGCGGTGGAGGTGGAGGCTCTTGATCCGGCGGCACAAAATAAAAGAGACTGCTCAAGCCGGAGTATTGAAACGGCGTCTGCGGCACACCGAGTTCCGCAGTCGCCCGCGAAACTTCGCCCGTCACCTTGGTGTGCATGTCCGTGATGGAGAGACCGCGCTCACCCATGTGATTGAGCAGAGCGTTTGTGTAAATACTGCCGTCGCTGGAGGCATTGGCCTCTGTGGCGCTGGCCGTGGCGAATCCAATGAACGTACCCCGTGCGCTCATCGCTGCCATTCCGCCGGGCGAAGTAGTCGCGCTCTTGGTCTTGGTGAATTCGTTTCGACAACAGTCCAGGAAAACGAGATTCACTTTGGCTCCACTCGTTTCCATTTTGTTGAGCAGCCTCTTGGAATTGAGTGCCTCGGTGTCGAGATCGCTGCTCGACGCGATTACTGCCGATTTCGGAATCAAATAATTAGCGCCCTCAAACTCCCCTCCGTGCCCGGAGAAGTAAAACAGCCCCACTGCGTCCGGCTCCTTGAGCCGTTCCCCAAACGCATCCACCGCCGTCTTAGCCTCCTTAATCCCGGGATTTTTCGCCACCGTGACCTCGAAACCCAATTGTTTCAGCCGTTCGCTGAATCGATTCACGTCATCCTCAATCCCAGGTAAGTCCTGCAAGCCCGGCGAGTCGTATTCCCAAACCCCCATCACCAGGGCGATACGCTTCTCCGCTGCACACGCCTCGCCGGCAATTGTGAGGAGAACTGCGAAACTCCAGAGGAGAACGTACGGACAAAAGCGAGAGATCGGAGTGTTCATTGAGGTAAAGAATAAGTTAAGCCTAGCCGCCTCCACCCACCAGCACAACACGGAACCCGTAGATGTCGAGCCGTTCGGTAGGATGATCGTGGCTGCGATACGAGGAGAGCAGGCTCGCGGGAGCACGATTGCACCACGACCCGCCACGCAACACCCGGTAAGGCGTGCAGTCGTCAGATTTCTCTTTTTCCAGTAACGGAAACTGTTTGCGGACCTCAGCGGTATTCATGGCGGGCTGGTAGATGTCCTCACACCACTCCCAAACGTTGCCGCCGAGGTCGAAGAAGCCGTTTTTGTTTTCGGTGAAGCTGGCTACCGGGGCGGTCCGCGCAGCACCGTCATCAAGGTCGTAGGCCGTGGGCCAGCCTTTGCCCGGCATGGTGGCGGCCCATTCGGTGCCGGCGTAGTTACCCGCGCCTTTTGGCGGCGGCCATGCACTGCCCCACGGGTATTTCCCCAAGCCCGCCGCCGCGGACCACTCGGCATCTGTGGGCAGTCGGCAGGTGAGTTTTTCCTTTTTGGCAAGCCAGGCATTGAAGGCGTTGGCTTCCTCCCAACTGACCCCAACCACGGGATGATCCTCGCCCTGAGTGAAGCCGGGCTTATCCAATGAGGCGGTGGGGGCCACCTCCCATGCCGTTTTGAATTCCTCCTTTTCCGAGCCTTTCACTTTGAGGACCGGGATGCCGCCGGTCTGCCGGTAGCCGGTGTCGTCCGCATAGGCGCGGAAGTCGCGCACGCGGGTCTCGGTGCGGCACATGAGCAGGCCGGGCTTGCCGGGGAGGGGAATGAATTCCATGCCGAGGCTGTTGACCCAGGGGCACTCCCGAGTGGCGGCAGCAGGCCCGGAGGCAAGCAGGGGCTGCTTTGGCCCCGGCCCGCCAGTGAGGAAGATGGGTTCACCGGTCAGGCTGCTGTATTCGCGGGGTTCCTGCCGGTTGTCACTGACCTTGAGCACGGCGGCCCGGGTTTTTTTGAAGACCTGCTCGGCGGTCAGGCCGGGTTCGGCGAGGAATTTGAGCAACTGACCGGTGTAGAGGCTGGGCTGGCCCGCCTCGGTCTGGGCGGCGGTAGTGCCTTCCTTCGCGGCGAAGGCGATCAACATGCCGCTGGGAGCCTCGACGCGGGCGAATCCCTTGGAGGGCAGCACGGTTTTGGTGCCGGCGGGGTTGTCCCGGCAAGAATCGAGGATCACGACGCGCACGGCCTCCTTCGAGCCCATGCCTTCAAGGCCGCCCGTGACGCTGGAGAGCGACCACATGGAGCGCTCGGCATCGCGTTTGGTTTCCTTCTCCAGTTGCTCCGTGCGGTCGCGCTCGTCCGGCAGAGTCGCCTTCAGTTCCTTCTCCCGCTTCACCGCATCGAAGAGCGTGCTGTCAGTGCCCGTGAGATAGTTTTCCCCATGCACCTGAAGGCCGTGGCCGGAGAAGTAGAAGACGATTTCCTTCGCATCCGGGTGGGCTGCGGAGAAAGCGGTGAACTTCGTTTTCAGTTCCGCCACCGACAGGTCATCCACTTGGGTCACGCTAAAGCCCAGAGCCGTGAGCGCCTTGGCCACTTCCGCGGCATCCTGCCGGGGATTGTCCAGCTTGGAGAAGACCTTGTAGTCACTATTCCCGGCCACGAAGGCGGCGCGGGGGGCTGCGAAGACCGCCGTTTGCAGGAGAAACAGGCCAGCGGGGAGGGCGTATCGGAAGCGCATAACGGGCGGAGTTTAATTTGGGGACGTGTTCACTGTGATGCGGGCGGTGCCAGTGCCGTTCGCTTTCAACGGCCCCGAAGTGGTCGCGGTGGCCACTGCTTCAATGGGCGCAATCACTTGAGACACCACCCGGGCAGCTTTGGGGATGGCGTCAGGAAAGGGACTGCCGCCCGCGCCTTTCGTATTGGCAGCGGCCAGAATGCCCTGTGCCTCCGCCGTGGCAATGACGATGAAGCTTTCTTTACCGAAGGGAGGGCCGAAGATTTCGATGGCGACCTGGTCTCCTGGCTTTTGCGGATTAGGGCAGGAAGAAGCTGGAATTCCTTTCCGCCCTTCACCTGATCATTGACGATGAACTGGTTCGGGAAGAGCTGGGTGAGTTTGCCACTCGCGTCTTCATAGAAGAGACTGAGCCGGCAGTCCTTCGAGGGTGTCACTTTGATCACCGGGATGTCCCCGGATTTGTAGTTTGCCTTGTCCACGGAGAAGGCAACTTCAACCGGAGTGGCCTCGCCGCCGCCCGCGGCAGGCACACTGACTACGCGGGCGGCTTTGGAGGCAGACTCCGGAAAGGGAGGGCACCCCCAGAGAGAGAGCGGCGAGCAGAATTAAGCGCAACATAGGTGTCGGAGGTGGGTTATTTGGCGCGGGTGGTGACAGTCACGGTGGAGAAGCCCAAACGGGTGTCCGCAGTTCCTGCGGGAGCACCCGGAGCCGGGCGGGAGATGGCCCGGGCTGCTTTGGTCATGGCGAGATCGAGATTCTTCGAGCTGTCAGTGGCGAAGGGCACCTTCGTCTTGCTGAAGGCCTCGCGGGCCGCGGCGAGAAGGCTGGCGGTATCGCTGAAACCCTGATCCGTGGCCACGGCGATAAAGCGCTCGGTGCCGAAGACCTTGCCGTCATCGCCGCCGAAGATTTCGATGGCGACCTGCTCGCCTTTGATCTTCGGATTGGGCACGGGGAGCAGGCGGGACTTTCCGGCGCGCACGGTGTCATCGGCGATGAACTGGTTGGGGAAGAGGATGGTGATGTCTCCGCGGGCGTCCTGATAGAGCAGGCGCAGGTGGCAATCCTCCGCAGCCTCGATGGTGATTTCGGGGACTTCTCCTTCGGTGAAGGTGGTCTTGTTCAGCGAAAGGAAGACAGGAACCGGACGGGCGTGCTGGAGGCGGTTGCCGGCTCCCACGGTGGCGATGGGCGAAGCGCTGCGGACCTTGTCATTGGTGAGGCGGGCGACGAGTTCCGGGAAGCGGTCGTTCCACTGCTCGCGCAGGAAAGAGCGGTTCGCCCGGAAGGTGATGCGGACATCCGTGAGCGAGGGCACGGCATCCAGCTTTTCCATCAGTGTGGCGGGAGCCAGTCCCAGCTCAGCGGCGGCTTTCTCCAGAGTGATCTCCTCTTCATAGCCAAATGCGAGCTGGCCGATAGATTCCTTCTGCTGTGGCACGGGCTCGGCGTTCGCTTCCTTGAGAGAGGCAAGGAAGGCGGCGACATCCTTTTTCATCTGCGCATCGAAAGTCGCCTTGTCAGGATGGAGCCGCTCGATGAGCCGCTGCTCTTCGGCACCAAATGTAGCAGCAAGAGCGCGCACTTCATCGGCAGGGACATTGTCCTTCAGTCCGGTGGAGTGGCAGATGATGCAGGAAAGGCCGTTGGAAATTTCCACCCGCCCGGTGATGTTGTCCCGGTCTCCGACGATGTTTGTGGGAGCAGCACCATCCAGCCTGTTGCCGAGAGTATCGGCGACATAATACCCGTGCATCCCATTTGGGAGGGTAAAGACGAATTCTCCACCTGCATGATCAAAGGCGAGACCGCCCCCGAGAAGATTAGCGATCTTCGGGCCAAGGGGAAATTGCAGGAGATTCCCCCGGGCATTGCTCTTACTAAAGTCATAGGACGCCCAGTAACTGCCGCCGCGGCCCAAATCATGACGTTCGACCATACGATTGGCGAGAGAGACGCCGCTCTTGCTGAATCCGGCGCGGATGGCGTTTCCACGGGCGATGTTGTCATTCACGTTCACGCCAAGCTGGCGCTCCAGTTCCTGCTGAGTTTTGGGCAGACGAAGAATGTCATGGTAAAGCGGCGGGCGGGTGGCATTGGCCGCCATCCAGTCGGCGCGCAGGATGGGTACGGTGGCGTGGCAGGCGGTTCCCAGCGCAGTGGACACGCCCGTATCAATGGCATTGGGATAATGAGAAGCCACAGAATCCCACAGAACCGCATCCCAGCCGAGTTCGGACAGGCGCACGCGGAGGAGCGTTTTCTGCGGGCCGACCTCGGGGAAGGTGGCAATGCGGGGGCCGGTCGAGAGGCTGTTGAGCATCTTCCGGGCACCACGGCGGAGGTTCTCAAGGACGGCATCGTCTTTGATGGCGGCGTTATTGTGCTGCGGGGAGATAGAAACATAACGCACATCCGCCTGATCTTCGCGCGGCACGGTTTGGAGGTCGGCAAGCGCTGCGGTGACTTCATCCGCAGGAGTCACGAGCGACCTTGCCGGAGGGGGCGGCGGAGTGCCTTGCGTAATGTTTGCTCCCGGCTGCGCTGCCGGTGCCACCTCGCCGCTGGGAAGCGGGGCTCCATTGCGCAGCCATGATAGCACCGTGGCGGTTTCTTCATCCGTCAGAGGCACCGGAGTCTTTCCGGCCTGCTTTTCGGCTTTTGTCGGGTAGGGCATGTCACCGTCTTTGATGACTGTGTAGAGCTTGCTGTCTTCCAGGACGCTCAGGTTTACCATGCTGCTCTCGCGGAGGCGCTTGAGGTCATTAATGAACTGAAACTTCTTCGGCTCTGTGGCGTTCGTGCCATGACAGGCTCCGCAGCGGGATTCCATAATTTTGAGCACGCTCTGCCCCAGGGCCGCGCCTTCCGCAGGTGTGCCGGCCGCTGTCGCAGAAACTGGAACCGGTTTCTCCGGCGCTGCTTCCGGGGCTGTTTTTTCGCCGCCCTCCGGGGAGGCGGCATATTGCCGGGCGACAGAACCGTCCTTCGCCACATGCCCGGCATATTTGGCGGAGTCCTTCTGCCAATCCTCCTGCTCCTCTTTTCCAAAGAAGGAAAGCTTTTTGCCTTCGTGCATCACCGAAGGAGCACCGGGAAGAATCATCCCGCCCTCCCGCACCGGACACCAGCGCTGCGGCAGCAGGTTGATCGTATCAAGCCCCAGTTCTTCCTCCATCCCCTTAAATTGAGGCAGCGCTCCTGGTTTTGAGGCCTTGATGACATAGTTCGCGTGCTTCTCCCAGAGTCTCATGCACTGCTTGCAGCAGAAATAGACCTTCCTGCCGGAATACTCGAGCGAGAGACCAGGGTCCGCCTCCTGAAGAGTATCGACAGGACAGTGGGTATTGAACCCAGCCGGGATGGCTGAGGGCGGGGCGGCTTCCGTTTTCTTTTCCACCGGTTTTCCGTTCGCCGGTTCCGCTGCCGGTGCGCCCGCCAGCGTCTCAAGCACGGCGATTTCCTCTTTGGTGAGAGGGGCATGGTAATCTTTGCCGCCAGCCGGTCCCTTGCTCTTCGGCATTCGTTTTTTGGAATCCGCCGGCAGTTTCACGCGCTCAAGAATACTCTCCACATCCGCTTTCTCCTTCCGCAGGCTGGCGGGATCAATGCCGCCGTGGAGGGACGGAGTCTCGTCGTCCTTGTGGCACGAGGCGCATTTCTTTTCGAGCAACTGGAGGAGTTCGGCATCGCCCGCCATGACAGAAGGCTGAGAGCCGGTCAGCAGGCCAAGGAGGGTGAAGGAGAATAGATGGTGAATTTTCATGATGCGATTTTGCGGGATGTAGATTGTAACTGGTGATTCTGCAATTTCTTCCGGTGTCTATCCTCAATCGCCCGGGCGGGCGTGTTGATTGTGGAAATGTGGCCGAAATTTCCGCGGGCTTGCAACTCCAGCGGGAAGCAGGAATGATTCCCGCCGATGTCCGCTTTCACCACCGATTCCGACGTGTTCGGAAATTACAGCCTGCTCCGGCACCCTGATGGCAGTCCGGTTGAACTGGGGCGGGGCGGGTTTGGCCGTACTTTCAGGGCGGTCCATGGTTTTCTTGGTACCGAAGTCGCCCTCAAAGTGATCGCTGACCGGCTGGCTTTCGATGAGGCCGCGCGCGCGCAGTTTCTTCAGGAAGCCCGGGAGCATGTCCGGCTCGATCACCCCGGCATCGCCAGAATAATCGAATTCGGCGAAAAGGACGGTACCTTCTACTATTCCATGGAGTTGTGTCCCGATGGGGATTTGAAGGAGTTCATCAGGAAACACGGACCACTCCCGCCGCGCGGAGCCATGACGCTTCTGCGGCAGGCTGCAGAGGCCCTGCGGTATGTGCATGAGTGCGGCGTCCTTCATCTTGATATTAAGCCATCGAATCTGCTGGTCATAGTCCCGGCGCAGGGTCTGCCGAAAATCAAAATCACGGATTTTGGGCTGGTGAAGCGCATGCTGGAAAGCTCCGCCTCTCAGGCTGTCCCTGGTCAAGGCTCATCATGGTCCCCAGCATTTGCCGGCCCGGAACAAATCCGTGAACAGCAACTGGACGAACGCACCGACATCTTTGCTCTGGGTATGACGGTATGGTTTCTCATGACAGGGCGCACTGCGACAGAAGGGTCGGCCAGCGAGATGGTTCGCGAAAGGCTGAGCGATGACTCCTACGAGCCCTTGCTGCCCGCCGGTCTTGAGGGAGCCCTCCGCACGATCCTTGCCCGGATGATCGAAAAAGATCCGGCCCGCCGCTATCGCCGCTTCGGGGAACTGCTCGCCGAACTGCAACTGGCCCTTGGTGCCGATGCCCCGGCAGCCTTAAAAACCCGCCAGCCGCTCCGCGAACAATTCCGGCTGGAACCTGCCGGGCGAAATTTCGCCGGAGAAGTTTTCCGCGGGCAGGAAAAAAGCAGCGGGGCACCGGTTCGGGTGACGGTGCTCCATGCCGGACACGGCGAGCCCCAGGTGGCGCAATTGCGCGAACTGGGTGAACGCCTCACCAAGGCCGGACCATCCGGCATTTCGCTTCCCATCGATATTTCGGAATTTGCCGAAGGCTGGGCTGTGGTGGAAAAGGAATCTACCGGTGAGCCGCTGCCCGCTTTTCTTCGTCGCGTGGGGGCAGTGCCGCTCTCTGCTGCGGGGAGACTTCTGCGCGAAGCGGCGGTGGCCATTGATGCGGCGGGCCACATCGGCTTCCAACCCGCGCCCCTGGAAATGGCTCTCGTGGAGGGAGCGGCGGAACCTGTGGACTGGCGGACCACGAGAATCCTGTTCTTCCTCCAATGGCTGACACCCTCTGCGGACTGGGCAGGAGACGCGGATATGACTACACTGCCGCTGCCGCAGTCCCCGGTGAAGCTGTATGCCAGCCTCATCTATCAGGTTCTCAGTGCGCGGCAGGTCCGGTCAGCCGCCCTCCACTCATCCACAGCCTGCCCCGCCATCCCGGGACTGGGGAGTGAAGGAAATCGCATACTCGCTGCCAGCCTCGCGGGGGAAGTGGATTACGCTGATTGCGCCAGCGTCTTTGCAGCCATCATGGCCAGTGAAAAACTTCCGGAATCACCTCCGGAGAGGATTGCGGGGACTGCGACAACCTCCCGCCCTGCGCCGCCGGAAATGTTGGCGCGGATCGCTGCGGCTGCAGACATTGCCAGAGACTGCTCCCGGCGGCTGCTCCAGGCAAAATTGCCGAAGGGCGCAGACGATGCCACGCTGAACATGCTCCGCCTTGAGGCCCACCGTGCGGTCAAGGAAATCGCTTCGCTGGAAAATCGCGCCCGTTCCACCAGCAAGGCGGACGACAGGGGCGCTTTGGAAGCACTAATTTGCGCTGCTGAGGCAGCTGCTGGCCGTGCCCGGGAGGCTGCTGAAAAATTTGCCGCCAGCCTGGCTCCATCAGCCCCACCGGAGCCGGTCGTGCATCTTCTCACGCCGGCCGTAGAGCCACCGTCGCCCCCCGTCCCCCGCAGGCCGGCCCGGCGCATACTTTTTGCCGCCTCGGCTGTCGGAGTTGCTGTGGGGATCGCATGGCTGGTCTGGCCGCCAAGCCAACCACCCCAGCCCACCTCACCGCCCCCGGCCGTAGAGCCCCAGCCTTTGGCAGGTGGATTGCCCGCCAAACAAGAACCCCTGCCTGCCACCATTCGGGTCAGAAGCTTCCAATCAAGGGTGCCGCTGCCCTCCGCTCTCACCATCGCCGGGCGTTCCGGCACGAGGGAAGGCAACACCCTGGTTTTTGAACACGCCGCGCCGGCGGATGGTTCCTTTCGCCCCGATTCCCCCCGCTGGCAGACGGCAGGGCGAGCCGTGCGGGTGGAGGAAAACCTCTTCGAGGCCAAACTCCAGCTCATCACTCAATCCATTCGCATGGATTCCCCGGAGGGAACCACCCCGCCATGGACCGCCGTCACCTTCACTCCGCAGGAGACAACGGATCTGCCGGACAATGAAAAACTCGCCGCTCTGCTGGGTGCTAAACCTGCTGGGAGCGGGCTGAAATTCGCGCTTCCCGCCACGGGAGATCCCGCCCTGCCTCCTGGCGTCTATTCCACTTCCTGGAGCGATGGCGAAAAGACCCGTGAAGGACTCCCGCTAACGGTGGAAGCTGGCGTACCCGCGGTTTTGGCCGTACCCGCGTCATAGCTCTGAGGCGGGACATACGTTAGTAAAGGCGTTTACTGTTTGGAACCGGTGAGACGGGAAACAGCCTCGCCTCCGGTGGAGACCGGACCGCTGAAGGATTCCAGTGAGGGATCAAACTTCAGGCTGACGGCAGACTTCAACCGTTCCCCCTTATGATTCACCTCATCGGCATTTCCCTCTGCGGCGAGGCCATCCAACCGCAGAGTGATGGTGCTCACGGCCTGCGCTTCGCCGCGGCTGGGCTTTTTGCCGTCCACGCTAACCTTGCGCCCGGTGAAGGTGGCCACGCCGTCCGCCACTTTGCAGTCGTAGTTCCAGACGATGCTCCAGCCCCCCTGCGCCTCCGTGACTTTTTCCACCACCCGCCAATTGCCGGCCAGCCTTTCTATCCCGGCGGCTTGGATTGGCTTGGGTGTCTCCGCCATGGTTTCGCGGATGATTTCCCGCACTTGCTCCGGCGTGAGCGGCTTTTCTTTGGCCTGCGCTGCCATGCGCCGGGCCAATTCCGCCTGCACTCTCGCCTCAATCTCTGCCTCCGTTAGCTGCCCTTGCTCCGGCGGACCGGGCATAAACTGGAACACATCCTTCAAGCCCGAGTACTGAAACGGCGTCTGCACATCACCGGCATCGAAGGTGAGGGATTCCACGTCCTTCGTCACCTTGGTGTGCATGTCGGTGATGCTCAGCCCCTTCTCCGGTATCCATTTGGCCAGCGCTTTTGTGTAGGGACTGCCATCGGTGGAGGCTCCGGCCACTTTCTCCGAGGCGGTGGCGAACCCGATGAACGTCCCACGGGCATTCATGGCGGCCATCCCGCCGTCCGCGGCTCCTTTGGTCAAATCATTCCGGCAACAGTCGAGGAAGATGATGTTCGTCCCATTCCCCGCATCCTCCATGCGGTTCAGGATGCGCTGCGCGTTGATCGCCTGATCGAGCACATCGGACTTGGCGCTGAGCCTGGCCCCTTTCGGGATGAGGTAGTTCTTCCCCTGATATTCCCCGCCATGGCCGGAGAAATAGAAAAGCCCCACTCCTTTGGATTTCTTCATCTGCGCCCCGAACTCATCAATGCTGGTGACCGCCTTGGAGAGCGTGGGGTTCTGCACCACCGTCACGGTGAACCCGGCAGACTCCAGTGCGGCCTTCATGCGCTCCATGTCTTTGCCGATTCCCGGCAGCGCATTGAGCCCGAACTTCCCGTCGTAGTCTCCCACCCCCATGACGAGGGCGATGCGGTTTTCCTTCTCCTGAGCGGCAAGCGGCAGAGTGCAGGCGGAAAGCAGCATGACAAGGTAGTGGCGGAGAGGACGAAGAAACATGACGGTGAGAAGTGTATGCGGTAAAAGAATGGCTCGGTGGCAGGAGCGTGCCAGAGATAATGCCCATGAAAATAGAAAATCCGGGAGAGGCCGCCTTCGGCCCGCTCCCGGACTTTCAGGGGACCGGTTCAATCACGCGCGGTAGGTGCGAGTGTAGGTGTTGCAGGGGCCGTGTGGACAGGAAACCAGGAGTTCGTCATCTACATTGGCGTGCTGCTGGTGCTCATCCCCTCCATCTATGCAGTACACCGGAAGTATCCGCTGACCCGCAGTCTGCTGTGGACCTTCAGTGTTTGGGGGCTGCTCCACATGGCGGGCGGACTGCTGCCCCTGCCGCAGGGCTGGTTTCAGCAGGGCTCGCACTCCGTAATCTACAGCTGATGGATCATTCCGGGGTATCTGAAATACGATCAGCTCACCCACGCCTACGGATTCGGCATCACCTCGTGGCTGTGCTGGCACATTTTGAAATACGCCCTCCGCTCGGTCGATGGCTCGCCGGTGAGGCCAACGCCGGGCATCATGGTGCTGTGTGTGGCAGCCGGCATGGGTTTTGGGGCATTCAATGAAGTAGTGGAATTTACCGCGACGCGCCTCCTGCCCGACACCAACGTCGGCGACTACGAAAACACCGGATGGGATCTGGTGTCGAATCTTGTCGGCTCGATCATCGCCATGACCATCGTCCGTCTTGGCCACCGCACTGCTACGGCTGAAGTGAAGCAGCAATAGATGGCGGCACAGTCAGCGGCATTGACATTCACTGCCGGGAGCGCCCTGTTGGCGTGAAAGAACATCATGTCCCGGGCTGCCGTCATCAATGTAGTAGGACTCACTGCGCGCCACATCAGCGCGGAGACGACGCCGCATATCATGGCGTGGCTGAAGCACAAGCAGATCGCCCCCATTCAGCCGGTCCTGCCGGCGGTGACGACGACCATGCAGACCACCTACCTCACCGGCCGGCGGGTGAGCGACCACGGCATCGTGGCCAATGGCTGGTACAACCGGGAGATGGCCGAGGTGCAGATGTGGAAGCAGAGCAACCATCTGGTGAAGAGCGAGAAATTCTGGGACGTGCTCAAGCGCGAGCATCCGGGCTTCACGGTGGCCAAGCTCTTCTGGTGGTACAATATGTATTCGACCGCGGACTACTCCATCACGCCGCGGCCGATGTATCCCGCGGACGGGCGGAAGGTTTTCGATATTTACACGAGCCCGGCGGGCATGCGTGAACGCATCAAGAAGGACCTTGGCGAGTTCCCGTTTCCGGCTTTCTGGGGCCCGATGGCGGGCGTAGACTCCAGCCGCTGGATTGCCGACTCTGCGAAGTGGGTGGAGGAGAAATACTGGCCGAACCTGAGCCTCGTGTACCTGCCGCACCTTGATTACAACCTGCAGCGGCTCGGCCCGGACGATCCCGCCATCACTAAAGACCTGCGCGAGATTGATGACATCGTGGGCAGTCTCATCCAGTTCTACAAGAACCGCGCCATCCGCGTCATTCTGCTCAGCGAATACGGCATCACAGCGGTCGACCAGCCGGTGCATATCAACCGGGTATTCCGCGAGAAAGGCTGGATCGCCATTCGCGAGGAACTGGGACGCGAACTGCTCGACTGCGGGGCGAGCAAGGCGTTCGCGGTGGCGGATCACCAGGTGGCGCACATCTATATCAATGACCCGTCCATTCACCAGGGAGTGCGCGAAACCCTTGAGGTCATCCCGGGCATTCAGAGCGTGATTGATGGCGTGTGGAAGGCGAGCGTGGGTCTGGACCATGCTCGCTCCGGCGATATCATTTGCGTCGCGGACAACCGGAGCTGGTTCACTTATTACTACTGGCTGGACGACGCGGTGGCGCCGGACTTTGCGCGCTGCGTGGACATTCACCGCAAACCGGGCTACGACCCCGTGGAGCTGTTCCTCGACCCGGCGCTGAAGCATCCGAAGCTCGCCGTGGCGGCGCGTCTGGCCCGCAAGAAACTCGGCCTGCGCTACCTCATGGATGTCATCCCGCTCGACGCCACGCTGGTAAAAGGAAGCCACGGCCGGGTGCCGGAGGACCGCATGGACTGGCCAGTACTCGCCGGCGAACTGCCCCATCTCAACGACCGGGATTACATCCCGTCCACGCAGATTTACCTCGAACTGCTGCACGCCGTGCGGAAGCAGATCGCAGAGTGATCAGCGTCCGCCGATGCCGAGACGGCGGCTCAGAAATGGCAATGAGTCAGAGGCGACGGTGCGCAGCGGCCCGCGGCGCGGAAGCCGCCAGCCGCGCTGACGGATCCATTTCCCCGGATGCAGCAGGCTGAGAAAGTGCCCGCGCGAAGCCCTGACCTCCGGCCTGGAGATGCCAAGCGCGCGCTCCACGAGCAGGGCGGCGACATTCATGCCAAAGACGGCACACGCGCGCTGACTGAACATCATGCGCGGATCGCATTCCAGAAACCGCGCCTGCTGAGGGGCTTCATCAAAAATCAGATCGAAGTCGGCGACGCCGCTAAATTGCGTGCCCCGCACTCAGCGGCGGCCCATTTCCTCCACAGCAGGGCAGTCGATGAAGGCAAAGTCCACTGCCGGACTGAAGTCATCGGACCCACGCGAAGTAAACCAGCGCTGCCGCAGATTGAAGGCAAAGACTTCGCCGGCTTCGCACAGCAGGGTTATGGCGAGGTCGCTGCCCGGAAGCGCCTGCTGCAGCAGGCAATGCTCTTGCGCGTCCCCGTTACGCAGGAAGGCGCGCAGGGCGTCCGGATTCATCAGTCGCTGGATACCGGTGCCGCCCGCGGTGTACAGGGCTTTAGCCAGGATAGGGTAGCGGAGCGCGTGCTCGATTTCCTCCGCGGTGTTGGTGCTGGTCAACTCCAGCGAAGGCGGCACCGGAAGCCCCGGCGATGCCGTCAGACGGGTGAACAGCGCCTTATCGGACACCTCCTCCAGCCGCGCCAGGTCCGGCAGGGGCAGCGGCTGGCATGGTGTGAATCCGTATGCGTGGGAACCAGGACGGCACAAGTTCCAAATCGGCGCGCTTGCACGGCGGCCGGTGCCGGTGGTCTCATCGTCATGCGCTATTTCATCACGGGAACAGATACAGACACAGGCAAGACTTATGTCACCTGCCTGCTGCTGCGGGCCATGCGGGCCGCAGGTCATGAAGCCGTGGGCTTCAAGCCGGTGTGCTGCGGCAGCCGCCAGGATGTGAGCGATCTCATGCTGGCCGGAGCCTTCGGCCCGGAGGCGGATGAAGTGAACCCGGTCTTCTACAAGATGCCGGCAGCACCCCTGACGGCCGGGATTCTGGAGAACCGGCCGTTTTCCATGGAGCCGGTACGTGCCGCATGGCAGCAACTGAGTGCGCGATATCCCTCTATCCTCGTTGAAGGCGCAGGCGGCTGGGAGGTGCCACTGACAGAGAAGACCACCATCGCTGACCTCGCCGTGGAACTGGGGCTGCCAGTCATCGTGGTAGTGAACAACCGGCTCGGCGCGCTGAACCACACCATCCTCACCGTGCGCAGTATCCAGCAGCGCGGACTGAAATGTGCCGGCATCATTCTGAATTACGTAGAGGAATCGCGGGACATGGCGAGCATCTCGAATGCAGCCGTGCTTCGCGCCGTTCTACCGGAGGCGCCGGTGCTCGCAGAGATCATGCATGGCGAAACGGAACTGCGCCTGACAGACCTGCCGCTGGCGGACTGACACACAACCTTCGGGCTTCATCATTCGGATTTCGCCCTTCGCGCCACCGGCGCGCCATTCCTCCGTTGCCTTTTGCCCCGGCGGCTTTCCCGTCCGCGGCATGATTCATCCTGAAGAGAATGCACCGCCGCCGGCACCCGGCTTGAACGACCCCGCGCTGGATGCCCATTTCATGCACGAGGCTCTGCGTCTGGCGCAGAAAGCGGCGCGCCTCGACGAAGTGCCCGTGGGAGCGGTGATCGTGCGTCAGGGCGACATCATCGGGCGGGCATGGAATCAGGTGGAGACGCTGAAGGACGCCACCGCTCATGCAGAAATGCTGGCGCTCACTCAGGCCGAAAGCGCTGCGGGCGACTGGCGGCTCACCGACTGCGATTTATACGTCACTAAAGAGCCGTGCCCGATGTGTGCGGGGGCCATCGTCCACTGTCGCGTCCGGCGTGTTATCTTTGGCTGTCACGATGCCAAAGGCGGGGCTGCCGGCGGCTTCATCAATCTCCTCCAGCATCCCAATCTGAATCACCGCAGCGCCGTCACCGGCGGTGTGCTGGAGGATGAATCCCGCGCGCTGCTCCTCGATTTCTTCGGCCGGCGGCGACGGGAGCGGCAAGGTTAGGCCGGGCGCAGGCCTGCGAAGAGGGCCGCGGCGACGGCTTCCGGATGAGCCGCGTCACCACTGGCTTCGCTGCGGGCCGGGGCGCCTTCGCTGTCAGGAAAAACGAGCGCTTTCATGCGCAGGCTGCCGTTCTCCAACGTCGTGTGTACACCCACGGGAGTCTGGCATCCGGCTTTGAGCAGTTCCAGAAAGCGGCGCTCGGCCGTCACGGCCTGGAAGGTGGGCACGTGGTTGATCCCTGCGAGCAGACGCGCGAGTTCCGGGTTGGGGCCGTAAGTTTCAATGGCCACGGCTCCCTGGCTGGCTGCCGGGGGAAAGACGGCGGCGTCGAGCGTGGCGAGATGCAGGGCGGCGCCGAATTCAGTGAGCGAGGCGTGGAAGAGGCCGAGCCTGACAAGTCCGGCGCGGGCGAGGAGGAGCGCAGTGATGCCGTCATCTTCAGCGACCTTGCGGATGCGTGTGGCCACATTGCCGCGGATGTCCACCACCTGCAGGTCCGGACGCAGCCAGCGGAGCTGACGGGCCCGCCGCACGCTGCTCGTGGCCACCACGCTGCCGGAGGGCAGTGCCTCGAGGCCGCCGGGGATTTTGGAAAGCAGCACGTCTTCAATGGGTGCCCGCGGCAGGACGGCTGCGATGCGGAAGCCTTCATCCAGCACCGTGGGCACATCCTTGAGGCTGTGGACGGCGGCGTGAATGGTCCCGGCTTTCAGAGCCAGTTCGAGTTCTTTGGTGAAAATGCCTTTGTCCACCACCGGCTGATCCCCGCGGCTGAAATCCGCCAGCTTCAGATCCGGCCGGAGATCGCCCGACGTTTTGATGACTTCATGACGCACCTGCAGCTCCGGCCAGGCAGCGGCGAGCACCGCTTTGGTCATTTCCGTTTGTGTCAGGGCCAGTTCACTGCCACGGGTGCCAAGGATCAGTTCATTCATGATTGGGGAAGAGGAGTGGAGGCGCCGGGCTTTGCCGCCGGACCTTCAGCAGTAAGCGCCGGCAGGGTTTTCACCTGAGCGTTGATGATATCGAGGCATCGGGCAATTTCCTGCTCGCGGCGGGCGCGGGTTTCGCCGGCGATGGCCTCCAGGGCGTCGATGTCGTAAAGATAAACGCCTTCAAGTTCATTGACTGAAGGCTCGACATCGCGCGGCACCGCGATGTCGATGATGAAGAGCGGACGGCCGCGGCGGCGGCGCATGGCCGGCTGAATTTGTTCCGGCTGAATCACAGTGTGCGGCGCAGCAGTGGAACTGATGATGACATCCACTCCGGCAACTTCAGCGGGCCAGTCTTCAAAACGGATGGCTTTGCCGGAGAGTTCGGCGGCGAGTTCCACGGCGCGGTCGTGGCTGCGGTTGGAAACGACAATGCCCCGCGCGCCGCGGCTTTGCAGGCTCTGCGCACAGCGGCGGCTCATTTCACCGGCTCCAAGGAGCATGACGCGGCTGTCGCGGAGGTCGCCGAAGATTTTCTCCGCCAGTTCCACGGCGACCGAGCCCACGGAGGTGGAGCCGCGCTGGATCTCGGTGGTGTTGCGCACGAGTTTGCCCACGCGGAAGGAATGCTGGAAGAGCTTATTGAGCACACGCCCGGTGCCACCGGCCTGCTGGGCGGCCGCGTAAGCAGCCTTCACCTGACCGAAGATCTCTGTTTCGCCGAGCACCATACTGTCAAGGCCGCTGACAACGGAGAAGAGGTGACGGGCGGCGTCATCGCGCTGATAGCGGAAGAACGCGGAGGTATTCTCCAGAGCAAAGCGCCGCCGGATCCAGCCATCCACCTCTGCGGCAGCGGCAGTGGCTCCGGTGGCAGCATAGATTTCCATGCGGTTGCAGGTGGAAACGATGACGGCCTCCTGCACGCCCGGCAGGGCGCGGAGTTCACCCAGTGCGTCAGGCAGGTCTTTTGCCGCAAAGGCGACGCGCTCCCGGATTTCCACGGGAGCCGTTGCATGACTGAGTCCGAAACAAAGCAGCACCATGGTTCAGTTAGCCGGGGGGGTGACAAACCAGAGGCTGGCGACAGCAAGGAGGAAGCAGGCCACAGCGGCCCATGCGGCACGGCGGGACGACATCCCGCGCCACTGTTCGTAGCCCAGCAGCAGCACATATGCGCCCCACACGATCCACACGGCGGTGAGCTTCGGGGCGGCGGGCCGCACCGGCATTTGATAGGCACACAGGATGCCCGCGGTGAGAATGACGAGCCCGGTGAGGAGGAGCCGCTTCAGCGCGAGGGCGAGGTGATGCACGGGCGGCAAAATGCGCACGAGCCCCATGCCCGCGTGCCGCTTCAGCAGGCGGTCCTGCACGAGAAACATGATACCGGCTACGCAGGCGAGCGAGAAGGCGCCGTAGGCGAGCAGCGAGAGACTGGCGTGCATTTCCGTCCAGACGCCGGGAGTGCGCCCTGCCGCGGCGGCGGAGGGCGGGGTGTCTGTCTTCAGCAGAGCCGTGACTTGCATCAAAAACGCCAGCGGCGCCGTGAAGGCACCCAGCAAAGAGAGCCGGTAGGCACTGCCCACGACAAGGTAGAACAGCACCATCGCCCAGCCGGTGAAGGTGAGCAGTTCAAAGGGATTAGTGATCGGGCACCGGCCCAGTGCCTGACCGCGCACATAGAGAAAGTAGCACTGACAAAGAAAGCCGGCCGCGATGAGCCCGAATGCGGTCCAGGAATGCCGGTACGCACCGCGCCTCAGGGAGAGAAACGAATGGACGACCCCTCCCAGAAACAGCAGTGCGGCAGCGATCAGTGCAGCTTTTTCCGGTGACATGTGAAAACAAAAACGCCGGTCAGGGACCGGCAGTGCGCGGCCAGACTAGGGTGCCCGCTGCGGTTTGCAACCAGTGTACCGCAGGCGGCCGCCCGCAGGTCCGTTGAAAGCTGGAATCGAGGAATTGGTTATAGTGCCAGGCCGGATGAGTCTGCATGCCCCGCTCCCGGTGCCGACAATCACGATACATGAAGTCCACGCGCGTTTTGCTGGCGGTCCTCGCGGCCGGCGGCAGCCAGGCGGTCAGGGGTGCAGAGTTGAGCTTCAACCGCGACATCCGGCCGATTCTCTCCGACAACTGCTTTCACTGCCACGGGTTCGATCCCAATAAACGAAAAGGCGACCTGCGGCTCGACACGCCGGAGGGCGCGTATGGCAAAGGGAAGAGCGGTGCCATTGGCATCAAACCGGGTGATCCCGACGCCAGTGAAGTCTGGAAGCGGCTCATCACAGACGATGAGGATGACCTGATGCCGCCGAAGGATTCGCACAAGGTGCTGACGGAGGCACAGAAGCAGAAAATCCGGCAGTGGATCGCCGAAGGAGCGAAGTATCAAAGCACTGGTCGCTGAAGGCACCGCAAAAGCCAGCCGTCCCGGAAGGCGGCGCGGGGCGTGAGATTGATGCTTTCATCGAATACCGGCTGAAGTCCGAGCCATGCCGGTTCAGCCGGAAGCCGACCGCACGACGCTCATCCGCAGGGTGACCGTAGACCTTGCCGGCCTGCCGCCAACACTGCAGGAGGTGGAGGCTTTTCCCGCAGATCAGCAGCCAGGCGCATGGGAATGTGTGGTGGACCGCCTGCTGCAGTCGCCGCATTATGGCGAGCAAATGGGCCGCCTGTGGCTGGATGTCGCACGCTATGGCAATACGCACGGCCTGCACCTTGATAACGGGCGCCAGCTGTGTGCCTGCCGCGACTGGGTGACCGCCGCCTTCAACCGCAACGCGCCGTGGGATCAGCTCACCGTGGATCAACTGGCCGGCGATTTGATTCCCAACGCCACACAGGAGTTGTCAGGGAGAATCTTGGGAGCGGTGGAAACCGTCGAAGACCTGTACGGTGACGAACACTGCGAAGGAGCCTCCCGGGTTAAAAGCGTGACCGCCGACAAAGGCTATCACGCCGCCGGCGAACTCGCCGTCATCCAGCATGAGACCGGAGCGCGCACCGTGACCGGAGATGCGCAGGCCGCGCGGCGGCGACTGGAAAACCTTGAGCCGGAAATGCGCGCCGCCGTGCAGAAAGCATCGCGCGCCGTGCGCAGCCAAAGCGGCAAAGACCTGCTGCGGCAGCGGGGTGAAAAGATCAAACGCGGTTTTGCCCACACCCTGGACAGCGGAGGCCTGCGACTGATAAATCACACTCTCTCCCGCCGCCAAATGCCCTGTTCCTGACAGAAATCGTGAAAACACCGTTTTTAGCCGGAATTCGGATTTCTCCACGCTTTTCAACAGGCTCTTAAGGAACAGCGAACCGATTTCGGACTGCTAAGGGCTAGCGCTACCGTTTCCTCCGCTTTGGATACCACGGCAGTCCGGACGGCAGGCTTTATGCTCTGCGTTCCGTCAAAGTGGCTCAAACGGCCATCGGAGAAGGCTCTCGTCAAACAGCTTCCAGGGAGGTTGCCTGTCGCGACAGTGGCGGTGATGGTGAATTTCGTAAGCAGCTCCAGGATTTTGCCGCCCTGCATGGATTGGAACTGGAAATTCTGGTGGAGTGCAGCTCCCACGCTCAAGCAGCAGCCTTTGCTGCAACAGGCACTGTGGCAGCTGTGCTGCCGGAATCCCTGGCGCCGAAAACTGACACTATGACGAATATCGGAGGAGATCCCCTGCGTCCATTTGCCCGGGAAATCATGCTGGCATGGAATCCAGACCGCCTCAGACGCATGCCGTGGCTGGAAGACGTTTCAAAAGTGCTGCGCAAACATTTTGGGAACCCGCTGCCGGCAGCGAAAGGATAATTGCGAAAGTCGCGGGCGCGCTATGATCGGGTGCTTTACCCTGGAGCTTTTCTCCGTTTTCCATCTTCACTCTCAAACACCACACCATGTCCACCATCGCCGTACTGGGAACGCTCGACAGCAAGGGCCACGAGCATGCATTCGTCGCTGAGATCATCCACCGCCGGGGGCATGTGCCGCTGTTGATCGATGCGGGGTGTCTGGAGGTGCCGCAGGTGGTGCCGGATGTGGCGCGGACGGAGGTTTGCCCGGGCATCGGGGCGCTGCCGGAGGACCGGGGGCAGCGGGTGGCGGCCATGGCGGCGGCGCTGCCGGAATTCATCGCCGGGCTGGCGGCGGCGGGGCGCATCCAGGGCATCATTTCGCTGGGAGGAGGCGGCGGCACGGCGATCGCGACGTCGGCCATGCGGGCGCTGCCCATCGGTTTTCCCAAGGTGATGGTGAGCACGCTGGCGAGCGGCAACACGGCGCCCTACGTGGGCACGAAGGATGTGATGATGACCCCGGCCATCGTGGATGTGGCGGGACTGAACCGCATTTCGCGCCGCATCTTTACCAATGCCGCGGGGGCCATCTGCGGCATGGTGGAAATAGCGGCCGCAGAGGGGGACACGGGCACGGAAGCCGTGAAGCCGCTGGTGGTGGCGAGCATGTTTGGCAACACGACGGCGTGTGTGAATGAGGCGAAGCGGCTGGTGGAGGACGCGGGCTATGAGGTGCTGGTATTTCACGCCACGGGCACCGGCGGCCGCATCATGGAGAGCCTCATCGAGAGCGGCATGGTGGCCGGCGTGCTGGACATCACGACCACAGAATGGGCCGACGAATACGTGGGCGGCATCCTGGGGGCAGGCCCCACGCGCATGGATGCCGCAGCAAAGGCGGGCGTGCCGTGCATCATCACGCCGGGCTGTCTGGACATGGTGAACTTTGGCGAGCCGCAGACGGTGCCTGACAAGTTTAAGGGCCGCACGTTCTATCATCACAATCCGCAGGTGACGCTCATGCGCACGA